>Ga0214923_10006675_pt1 | contig 12875 bp, 10 predicted proteins | sample LL1510_MetaG_FD_177993 | JGI IMG/M metagenome (GOLD analysis project Ga0214923, IMG submission 177993) | Freshwater microbial communities from Lake Lanier, Atlanta, Georgia, United States - LL-1510 | ecosystem: Environmental > Aquatic > Freshwater > Lake | place: USA: Georgia | collected...
TCCTTAAAAAGAGAATTGTTCGTTGCACTGTCTTTGTTAATGAGAACCCGTCGACAATTGTGCTTGGTTTCAGCCACAAACCCCGCAGCGGGATACACAACTCCTGAAGTCCCAATCGCGACAAAAACATCTGCTTTACCCACAGCTTTTGAGATCTCATACATAAAGTACGGCATTTCACCGAACCAACAGATGTGAGGACGAAGTCGGCCCTCGGGAAAACCGGGCTTAGGGTGAGGCGTTTTTAATCCGGTCTCCCCTTCCCATTCGAAAATCTCCCCCGTATCGAGACATCGTACTTTATTGAGTTCCCCGTGCATGTGGATAATATTTTTTGAACCGGCCCGCTCGTGAAGATCGTCTACATTCTGTGTAACCAGAAGAAACTCTCCATCGTGAGCCCTTTCAAAATCTGCAAGGGCGATGTGGGCCGCATTGGGTTTCACGGTCTTTAATTGCAAACGCCTTTCATTGTAGAACCTGTGAACGAGCTCGGGATTTTCTTCAAAGGCCTCGGGTGTCGCCACTTCATCCACTCGATGCCCTTCCCACAGGCCGTCCGCATCGCGAAAAGTTCTTAATCCCGATTCAGCTGAAATTCCGGCTCCGGTGAGAACGACGATTTTTTTGTCTTTGAAAGGGGTCATTTGCCAACAGTTTACTGGTTCTAACTCGAAATGGAAATTATGGTATTTTCTTCATAATCACGCCATGGCTGTTTTACGCTTATTGAGAACAACTGAATTCAAATATCTAAACCGATGGGAACTCTTGGGATTGGGCTGAAACCACTGCCCCCCAGCCCGTAGCAATTTTAAGAAACTCAAATTGTGAGATTTTACCCTTAGATTAATGAAATCATTAATTTTGGAGTGGCGAAATCTTTCCCAAATTACAATTATGCCCAATGGAGAGGCAATTTTGCAGCTAGCAGCATACTTTCTTCATCATCTTCCATTGAAATCAGCGTTGCATTGCACCGAAAAGACTACTGCATCGTTTTATTAAAAAAATAGGAAACCCAATGTCGAAATCCCCAGGTGGAATAACCAAGGACAAGCGAAAAAGAACTCTCCTTGAAATCTTAAACAGGTGGGGAAAGCTCAATTTTGAGCAGCTCTCACAGCACATCGAATCGGCATTAGGCATTGATGTTACAAGCGCCCGTAGAACCCTGTACAGAGACCTAGAAGAATTGGTCAGCGAGGGTATCCTCACGGAATCACGGTTTTCCCCAGATGGTTCGGAAATCACCGCCTACGATCAAGAACTTCACAAAAATACCGTATGTCACTGGAGCATCGCAAATCAGGAAAATTCTACTCTAGGGGCTCGAATACTAGAAAATCACGGCGGGCAGGTCCTGACATCCCAAAGAATCAAACAACATGTTCGATTGATTTTAGGGAAACCTGGCGGGGACCCTCTCAACAACAATAAGATGGGGCTTTATTTTAGTTTAGGAAATGATTTTGTCGCATTAGAACTCACCAAATCTCATTTTCCCTACACCCTGATTTTCGCTCGAACGCCCAATCCTACGGATCACCCAACCGATTTTGCTACTCTCGAAGAGAGTTTGGGAAAACGACTCATTTTGTTGTTTCTGCCAATCCCTTCCATATCAACTATCAAGAAGACTGAGAAGCTCGGACACTGTCATTTATCCATCGAAACAGAAACACACTTTTTAATCGAAGATCATCATTCGACTAACGGAACTAAAGTTGCCCCAATCAATAGAACTCTTGCTCTGGATCGGATCAAAAAAGCGAGTGTCTCGGGTAATTCCACATTAACCAGCACATCTTTTGAATCTATGGATCAGCAAGCCGCGTGGATTGAGGTATTTCCTAAAAAAGCCATCTCAATTGAAATCCCTGCAATTATCTCTGTCTCAAAAAGCTTTCAAGCAATTCTCATCTAAGCTTACCAGCCCAAATTAATAGCAAGCCCCGCGGTTACTCCCTGAGCTCCCCCCAGAGAAGCCCCACTTCCGAAAGCTATTTGGTATCCCAACCTAAAATCGATTCCTGCTTTAAGTGCGCCTAAGTTAAGCAACCAGCTTCGCTTGCCAATTTGAGCTCCTAGAAATTTTTTTGAATTATAGAATCCAGTTGTCCAAGTGGGGGCTATGTAAATTGTCTCTGCAACCATAAGAGGCAGCCCAAACCTAAAAAAGGCACCATTCTTAGCAGTTCTCCCATTCCCTTCTTTGCCAACCCCTTCAAACAAAGCCTGTGCTTCCAGTCCCAAATCTTTCTTCTTAAAAACGGAAATCATCTGAACTCCCATCGAGATTCCCATAAAAAATCCGGATCCCGTGTTGGAATTGTCCAATGATTGGGAATACTCTGCGGGCACTCCCAAAAATACTTTGGGTATATCACTGTCTTCTACAAAATCTTTTTCAATGATCTTATTTTCTCCCGCTTCCAACTCTAGTTCGCTCTGAAATTTTTGATACCCAGAAACAGCAACCTGAAGCGAATACAGGCCCGACGGGAGTTTATCAAAAACCACATGAGAACCCATGGCGAACTTCTGTACGGGACCATTCAGTTCTACGATCGCTTTTTCTGCAACGTTCACTTTCACAGTCAGCTTAGACAATGACGACATTTTTACCTTCGGAACTATGGCTTCTGCTGCCTCCCGCAGTTCAACGTACTGTTCGAACGCAAAAAAACCGTCTTTTAGAATCTTAAGCTTGTATCTACCCGCCGGTTTTAGTATTTCAGCACCCCTTAGTGGTGTAACCCCTATCAATTCGTTGCCAAGAAGTACTCTCGCCCCATTGGGCTCTGATTCCACGGAGAGTGAGGGGAGTCTTGAGAGTTTCAGGCTGGGGAAGGCTCTTCTCTCTCCCCCTTTAACTGAAGCAACAATCCTTTTAGGTGAATTCCCATGGGATCGGATGACAAATTCATGATCCCCTGCTGAAGTCGAAATCCATTCATTGGGCTTATACTTTTTTATATCGTTATCTATCTCAATGAAAGCCCCTTCGGTGGGGATCACATTAAAAGAAACTAGAGCGGGCTTACCAGGAAGAGGTATTGCGATTGATCTATTTTCATCCCGCTGCAGCTCGATCTCTTGACTATACTCGCCGGTACTCGGATGGCGAATCACGAGTTTGATTGGTTTATTTGCCACAACACTTATCTCTTTTGGCGAATACCCCTTAAGTTCACCATCAATGTAGATTTCGGCATGACACGGATCTGTTTCCAATCGAATTGTTGCCGTAGCGCGCTCCAGAATTTTTTCGATTTTTATTTTACCGAGTTCCTGCAACTCAAACTCTTGCTCGATTGGCTTATAACCGGGATGGTCTAAGCGTAATCGATGCTTTCCAGTTGAAACTTTTCCATATAACCGCAATGGTGTCGTACCCCATCTTTCGTTATCGATGTATACAGGAACATCCGCAGGCACTGTAACAAATTCGATCTCCCCCGCCCTGACGTTTTCAGCATCCCCTATTTCAGTAACCGTTATTTCTTTATTACCCTGAACGGATGCTAATCCTTTTCTCTCTTTTTCTGCCTCCAATTCTGGGTATCCTAACTCACACTGAATGATTCCATCTTGTTCCGTTATTTTTTCTGTGGTTCCCCTGAACACAACCGCTCCGCTATGGGTGGAAATGTCCTGGATGTGCTGGACCCCTTCTGTACTTCGTATCAAATTTTGATGGATCTGATACGAAGCTCCAAAAACAAGTTCAGTGAGTTTGACCCTGGCCTGTGCACAAGCCTCTTTTCTAGCAATGACAGGATCACTATGGGATGATAACCCAATGGAAAAATAGACCCCTTCCCTTTTGCCCATCATCTGCTCGCTTGCATAGACCTCAATCGGTATGAGCAAACCAAGGGCAACGAAAAGAATCATCCAGATCATAATGCCCCTTCACGATCCAAGATTCTTTTGAATTCCTCCCGATATTGTTTCACCTTCACAAGGTAGTCACTCGTTTCGGCGGGAGTCATTTCCCTTAGATTTTTATAAATCTCTTCAGCCCCCGACGTAGCGGGTAGCCGACCTTTTCCGATTAAATTCTGAACACGCGTGGGCCCCCAATTGTAAGAAGCTACTAAAAGAAAAGTTCGTTTGGCCTCGTCATTGATATTAGCGAAATATTGATCCCTTAGAATCTGCAAGTAAGTTGTCCCTAGCATGATATTTCGTTCGGGATCAAACAGGAAATCGGAATCAGGGACGATTTCTTTTTTTGTAACCGCCAGCATAACCTCCCTCCCTGCATACTTGGGAACAATCTGCATGAGTCCATAGGCAGGAATCCAGCTTCGAGCTCTTGGATTAAATGCCGACTCCTGGCGAATAATGGCAAGAATCAATGCAGGTTCTAATTTGTATTTATCAGCCCAAAACTTAACAACTGGATAGACTTTTGAGGCCCTTTTGCGGACGAAATCAGGAACTAAATTGAATGAAACCTGGAATTCATTTCTCTTCTTTCCATCCCTTCCCTCTTCAATAACCAGTGTGGCAGTCACCTCTTTAGCTATCTTTTGGGGATCCATTTCTGGGGTTAAATCCTCTTTCGATAAAATAGGGGGTTCAGAATCAGTGATTTCAAACGCTCTTTTGATAACCTTCTCAATTTTGCCTTGGGCTTCTACCTGGGCTTTAGGTGAATCCTCTGAAACTAGAGCTTGAACTGTAACTGAACCTTTTTCGTAATCCACTTTGATGCGAGCTGTATCGTCATCAAAATATTCCACATATTTTTTTACTTCAGGAACCTCGGGCTCACTCCATTTCAGCATGACCCGCTTTTTTACGTTTTCCCACTTCTCGTTCTCGCTCTTTTCATAAGTATCGAACTGATTTTGAATATGCTGTTCAATTTTTCCCCATTCCTTATCCAGGTTCTCTTGGTCCGATTCTGCTATTACTTGAACCACCACCAACAACAGCATCAAGCTCAGAATCACAAACCACTTAGATTTAATATCTTTGTTAAACATAAATGACTCCCCTTTGACGATCTAACGTTTTGATGAATATTCTTTAAAAGCCACATCGATGTCTTTGAGAGCTTCTTTAACCGCGGCTTTAGCTTCCTTGTCTTCGATTACTTCTGTTGTTTTTTGAGCGGCTCGTCTTAGGGCTTCGGTGAGACTTTTGTCATCGATCGACAACGCAACGGCACAATTATAAACCCGTCTTTTACCACCGACTTTACTGTAGTCTCTTTCTTCCCAATAAACGCCGTACTCTTTGGTCCCAGAAAGGAAGGCTAAGGTCTTCCCTGCAAGTTGTTCTTCGTAGTGGTGTCTTAGACCTGGGTCGTTGGGATTATCCTTGTCGATAACAAGCATTCCGGATCTGGATGTGGCGATTTTTGAAGTGATCAAATAAGCGATAAGCTGGGCTATCTTCTTACGCCCTTCCAAGTCGGCCATACTGCAACCCGCAATTCGATCGGAAACATCGCCCGACTCACCCATGAAATAGCTCATCCCCTTACCATCAATGTCTCGTTTGAACTTGCTAAAATCTCTGAACCAATCGGGGGCCGGTTCCGGATTACGATCTCGAACGATGTAATCTCGTTCGGTCTCCTTCATTACCGGAACATCTGGGGCTGGGGGAGTAGAGCTGCACCCGACCATAAATAAAACTGCGATTAAAACCATTAAACCTATTGAGTAGATAGCCTTCATAAAAAACCTCCAAATCTGTTGAGGTCTTTTTGACCTCAGCTTTAGTATGGGGGCTAGGGATGTCGTCAATTGACACGCGACACATATTCACAAGGCACATTATTTATTTCATAGGATTCAATAACTTAACAGCACCACAATCTTCGTTTTTAGCCATGCTACAATACAACTATGGCGCCTATAACTTCTCCCCAAATTCATCCCGACATCCAACTTTTAGAGCGTGTTGGCATTGGAGGCATGGGAGAAGTGTTTAAGGGGATTCTCAAAGGTCCAGGAGGATTTGAAAAACCGATCGCTGTAAAAACTCTTCTACTCGATGATCCCGAACTTAAAAAAGCCTTTCTTAATGAGGCCAAGATCTTAGCTAAATTTTCCCATCCCAATATTGTTCAAATTTTTCAAGCAGGAGTCACTTCGGACAATTCCCCTTATCTTGTTTTGGAATGGATCGATGGGGCGACTCTAAGAGAGATTTTCGAATCCAGAATACTCATCAAACGCGTCCTTGAACCTAAATATGTTTGTGAGATTCTTCGACAGGCTTTGCTCGGACTCAACCAAGTTCATGATTTTAAAGAGCCACTCTCTCCAGAAACAGCAAGAATTATTCATCGAGATCTTAGTCCACACAATTTGATGATCGACAAAAGCGGAGTTGTAAAAATTGTTGATTTTGGAATAGCGAAACTACTAAAGGCTGACAGATTCACTCAGACTCACGCTCTTCAGGGAAAGCTTTCATACCTAGCCCCCGAACTAGCCAACGGCAAAGCCGCGAGCGAGCAGTCGGATCTTTTTTCTCTGGGAAGTATTGCTTATGAACTATTGACGGGAGAAAAGGTTTTTTCGGGGAACTCAGACTTTGAAACCCTAGATCAAATAAAAAATGGGAAAGTACGTGAATTGAACCTTACTCCTAGCGCCATTCCGGTAGATTTTCAGAGGATTGTGAATAAATTCATTCAAGTCGACATCACAAAGCGTTTTAAAACTGCTAAAGAAGCCTATCAGGATCTTGAGAAAATAGACCTCTTCAATTCTTGTAATTCCATGGAACTCTCACAACTTTTACCTGACAAGAAAACAATCCGACAGCAGGAATCAACGTTTATCGAAAATAACCCACCGATTATTCAGAAACAGAAGCCTCCATTTCCAAAAAGGCTTTGGCTGTCTCTCCTCATTGTGACCTCGCTCTTAGCCCCAGTAGTTTATATTCTTTATCATTCCAACCATGACTCTTTGAAGAATCCCACTAGAGATCCTGCCTCGGTGCAAGACGCCCATGATCCCATGAAGGACTTTATCGAAAGGACCCAGAATCACATCAATGAAGGACTGAAATAAGTTACTTGGATCTTGGTTTGGATTGGCTTGAATTGGAAGGAAACAGTTCGAGCTTGATTTTGCCCTTGATGACATCGCTTGTGGCTGAGTCCACAGACTTAAATTTATAGAGCACATTGTACTTCATGCGATCATAAGCACTTTTAGACATTGAACTTAAAACAAAGCAGTCGATCTTTGCGACTTTTTCCACTTGAGATTTCTCATACCGCTCATCTTCTTGGGAAATATCATCGAGTGTTTCTGGAAGGTCGCTATCACTCGCAGTCGCAGCATAGCTGGAAGCCGCCATCACATCCGCATTAATTTTTTGGAGAACTTTAGCCCTGACCTTGCTCTTATCGGCAGCTTTGGCGAGACACTCTGTGGGTTCTGTTTGATTCACCATACTACTCTCGGTGCGAAAGAAGACTTTTCCATCACTCTCAAACACAGCAGAGGATTGGTGAACCCAGTCCGGGGAGGCCAGCTGATGGCTAGAGCAGCCTGCAATTGAAATAAAGCTTAGGAAAACAACTTTTTTAATCGCTCTATTCATAGACTCTGACCTCGCTACATTCGCCCCTACGTCCCGGACAATCCGGAACGTAGAGAGCATCGATTCGTTAGGAGAAAATCCAAATCGCAATGATTAATAGTTTGATCACTTCGGAAGACTAACTTTTTTAGGAGCATCACTGGAAGATTTTGGCATAGCGGGCTCTACATGGTTAGCCTTAGCCAAATCTACTAGGTTCGGCATGATATCCGAAGCCTTCTCCAACTGAGAGCCGATGGAAGACAGCGCATCTTTAATACTGCTAACTTTATCTGCATTTTTTGCAGCTTCCATTGGATTGTTACCGAAAGCAGAGACGACATCGTTTCCTTTTTCAACTAGATCTTTATCTTTAAGAATGGCAAGTTGAAGATTGTAAAGAGCGCCAACTAGAGCCTTCTTCTTTTTATCATCCAGATTGCTTAGTTTTGCCTTCTGCTCGTCGGACCCTGTGAATTCCTTGATAGCCGCAGTTTTGATTTCATTCAACTTTGCAGCTCTTTCCTTAGGATCCTTGATAGCATTAGCTTCTTTGATCTCTGCTTCTATTTTGGCTGATTCTTTCGTAGAAACTACCATGGAGAAAAGAGAGTCTACTGTAGTTGTCATGAGCTTCTCAGCGTTTTGAGCAGTTGCCAAAAACTCTTTCATTGCTTTGACGGGGTCTCCGCCACCACTCGCTTGTTTTTTTTCTCCGCCTCCAAGTCCAGGAACACCACCGAACTCTGCTCGAGCGTTCTGCACCGCTACTAGCGCAACCATGATACTGACTAAGAACAACGTTTTCATGTTATCTCCTTTTTGGGTTAATACATTTTAAAAATAGTAATTATATAACGGTTTAACTAAAATTGCTTTTCATTCACAGCCTTCATGTTTTGATTGAGAAGCTCCGCAGCACGATCAAACAGTTCACTACGAATTATTTGGTCTTTATGCGCGGCGGTTATCGGGACGTGAACGTCGACACTAAGAGCAAAGCTATCAATTTCTGTTTTTCCTGATTTCAATCGATATCCCGTAACCAAAGTGACATCTTGATTACAGAAGCTGTTTTTTTCTCCGCAGAGTTCTCGCGCGGCCGTGGAATTGACCTGATAGACCGAGTCCAAGCAGTATTTGGGAGTGGCTAATCTCATGCCCGCTTTTTCCGTGAATCCATTTGTTGGATTCACAAGCGAAGCCACATCATTTTCGAAAGATTTATCAACAAAAAATGGGCCTGGGCTATTCTTGGCTGCTATAAACCGGGCAAAGTCTTCAAATTCAGAGAAGGCCGTGCCACCCAAATTAGATGCGGTTCCACAGTTCCCAAATGTAGCACTTTTAGCAGCTACTGAATTCGAAACAGAATCAAAAACTAACAAATCACCGCTTGTTGGTTCAGGCGCACCCGCTTTGGTAGGCAATATTTTCTGAGCAGTCGCGATATTATCTTTTCTTCCTGACACGCTAACAGTCCATATCGGTATACGAACCTCTTCTGCTATATCACTCACACTTCCTATACTGTGATAGAGGACTGGAGAAGCTCCGGCGGCAAGAACCCCCATAGGGTCCTCGAGTGTCATTTCGTTTTCTTTCGTATCTACGACCCTGATTTCCACTTTTTTGAAATTTACATTTGTCGAGAAGTCTTGAGCTAATTGGGTCAAAACATTTTTTAACACAATTTCCCTCCTGGCATTCTTATCAAAGGCAACTTGATGAATAATTTCATCCTCAATTTTCTCGACTGCCATGGCTGAGTAGTGAATCCTTCCAGAAACATCCAAAAGTTCTGCAAATCCTACGGTGTGGTACGTTTGATAAGTAACGTAGTCCTTGCTAGAGGGTTTCTCATAGAAACTCGGGTCGAGTAATTTCGTTCTTATAAAAAACTCCGGCACCTCTCGGCTCCTAGTCACCTTTTGACTAACTTTAGTATCCTCCACATAGGCTTTTTGTACTGCTGCAAACGTCCTATTGATTGGAACAATCGAGAAGCTGGCTTTGTTTCCAAGCGCATCGCTGAATAATTGAGTGGGTACTTCCCCTGAAAAATCTTCGGGAGACCCACCATTCAGCACTAAGGCTCTGGGTTTTTTTAGGTCCGCTACAGATGTGTTTGAGAATTTCACGAAAGCCGCGTCTTTATCGGGATTACCAAGCAGCGGCAATCCTACTGCGTACTTATTCCCCGCATGGATGATACTCACTTGGTTGCCTTTTGCATCGGTCAAAGTATCCCCTTTTGAGATACCTTCATCGAGCCCTCTATCAAAAACAAGGTAACCCTTCCAATCGGTCTTAATATGAGTTTCGATCGCAAAAGGGATAAATTTCTCTTTTGCATTCTTTAGGGCATCAGACAGAAGAGACTTAAACGTATCATTGTACAGTTTTTTAACCTTTGAAGCATCCTGCGCACCTTTGGGTTCATTGTAGGGTGCTGGATACTCTGTTTGAGTGTTCCGAAAAATAACTTCGCTGGTCATAGGGTTGGTAATGTAAAAACTCAAAGTTACGGGAAGATAGGTATCTACAGTTCCGTTGGGTTTTTCTACTTGATACTTTGAAGCTCTAATAATCTGTACCGACGCTGCGAAGGTCTTAAATTTATTTTGCTCGGTAATGTTGCTCACCATGTTCCCAAAGAGCTTTTTAAATTCTTCCTGATAGAAAGAAATCGCTGCTTTTCTATCAAAAGCGCTTTCAAAATCTTTGCTGATACGTCCCGCTTTTGCCCTCTCTTTTTCTTCAGCGACAAAAATACCCTTCACTGGATAGAGGTTAATTCCCGCCTCTGCAGCAAAAGATGAAGCAGATCTCAGATTTGCGGCAAAAAACAATACCATTAGGCTCACGGAGCCTTTGATTAACTTTCTCATGACATCTCCTTATTTAATGTCTTACTGAAGCGGGAGCTCGGTTTCCGGAACAACTGCCCGGACAAAGCTTCACGAGAGTTCCTTCGACTTGAGAATCAATGTTTGCAAAAGTTGGCACTGCGACTAATTCCCCTGCGATAGCTTGATCGATTGGGATCTCACCTTTGTAGGTAATGACAACTTGATACTCGCTATCGGAAGAGGACCGTTGTACCGCTTTGGCGACTCCTTGGGTCTTTTTCACAGCATTCATAAAAGCGGTGCGGCTTCCCAAGTTAAGCTTTCCTGAATAGGTCACGACATATTCTCGACCGTACATTTCTCGACGTTTCCAGTACTCTTGGACTCGAGTTGCAACGATTTTCCCCAAATTCTCAGCCAATTTAGAAGCAATATTGCCCCGGCACTGGTCGGAAGAATCCCCAGAGGCAGACTCTGAGACCGATTCCGAGGCAATCTCTTCTCCATCGTTAGTTGAATAGATAGCCACTGAGGTCAATCCATTACAGGTAGCATTTCCAGTGTCATTGCTTTTCCCAGTATCGATAATCACTGAAGATCCAATCGAGAAGAAATCTGAATTGGCCTCTTTCCGCGCAAAAGTGGCGTACTTCGCGAGCTCTTTTCCACTTTGCAGTTTATCTAGAGTGATGGGTTTATTACCAAAATATTTACTTTTAAAAATATCGTTATTGATAATCTTGATATCATAGTCCTGGAAAATTCCAGCTAAGCTTCTTAACGTGTAATTCTGTTTTTCAGGGCCGACATTTCTAGGTTGATAACGAACCAACTTTTTGAAGTAAGTGTTGTCATGTTTTTCCTGAGCTGCTTGTTTGAATGATGCCGATTTTTTATCATGAGATTCAGTAGCAGTAACTCTTGCTCCAGCAGAGTAAGAACTTGAATTACTAGCTTGCCCCTGAAAATTGGGATTTGCTGCAGCAACTGAACCCTGCTGTTGCGCACTTTCAACGGCAGCAGCGTCGACAGCAGCTGAACCGACATCGGAACTTGCGCTACCAGAGGCCTCTGCCTTTTGCGACCCCTTATCACGTTTGTATTCAACCAACTCCTCTATTGGAGCATTGATGTCTGAGGGTTTAGTGAAGAATTCATCCATAAGCATAAGAACGGCGGCACTTCGAGTTGTTGAAGTATTTGCAGCCAGTCCCTCATCACTCAGCAATTTTCGAAATTTCTTCTCGTCTAGAGTTAGGGTCACGGTGAGTACGTAATCATTCACTATTCGCTGAGGAGAATCAGTCTCATTTAGTTTAAAACTTTCAACCTGTCCTGCAATGCTATCAATTTTTGCCTGTACTTCAGGTTTATCAGAAGAATTCGCACCTAAAACTTTATTAATCGCTGTAACGATGGCATCTCGAACAGCTTGATTTTTTCCAACTCCAGCAACCGTCTGTACGTCCTCTGTAATCGGAGTTTTTGAGTGGCCCACCACTTCTAGGTCCGCTGCGTAACCTTGGATTACGCTTAAGCCAAATGCACACAAAACGAATAGTGAATTTCCTTTCATTCTAGTTCTCCCATTTAAAGTAGTACCTTTCAGTTCGGACTGCAGGGTCATTTTCTTTAATTCAACCTTAAGTTTTAAACACATAGGCCATCTCCTTTAAAATCTAGCTCCTTAAGAGGGCTGCTAATACTGTTGCTCCGCACAAACCTAATAGAAAAACAGTGACAACTACGTAAACCCTGAGGCCCTGAGATTGTAGTCCCAGCGTCTTTATGCGTCCTGGCAAAATAAAAATTGAGGGAACAATTCCGTAAAATAGAGATCCAAGAGCAACGGCCAATCCCCTCCCGATCGCTTTCGCGTCGGATAAATGCCCCAAACAGACGGCTGTACCCATACACCCGCCCAAAAATCCGTAGATTAATCCTAAAGAGACAATCGCCTCAACGATTTCTTCATCGCTCAAATTGGGTGCGCCTGAGACCAATCTCCTCACGACCGGATAACCTTTCCTAATTGCGAGATTGATAATCACAAATAAGATCTGAGGAGTGAAAACTAAAATCAGTGCCTCAGGTTGAATGAGTGTTCGACTCGTAAGACCTGCGAGACTGCCGACCAAGCCGAGCAATGCTAAATTAAAAATCACACAAATGAATGCCAACATAACGACCTCCTATTTGATTCCAGATTAAATGAAGTGAATGTCAGTCAACGACAACTGCGGGTGTCGAACAGACCACGACGTAGAGTTTTAAGAAATTTGAATTTCGAGATTTTGACTGTAAGCTATTGAAATCATTCATGTTGAATGGGGAAGGATTCGAACCTTCGAAGGCAGAGCCGTCAGATTTACAGTCGATAAAAGGAGCTGTTTTTAGCTCGAACAGAACACGAATCGAACACGCTCCAAAAACCAATTGGGAAAGGAATAGTTCATG
>Ga0214923_10006677_pt1 | contig 12868 bp, 10 predicted proteins | sample LL1510_MetaG_FD_177993 | JGI IMG/M metagenome (GOLD analysis project Ga0214923, IMG submission 177993) | Freshwater microbial communities from Lake Lanier, Atlanta, Georgia, United States - LL-1510 | ecosystem: Environmental > Aquatic > Freshwater > Lake | place: USA: Georgia | collected...
CTACCGTTGCTGCCCCTACAGTTGCTGCCCCTACCGTTGCTGCCCCTGCTCTAAAAAAACGAGTAGTTTCTATTAAAAATCCTTCTACTTCTATAGCAGTTAAACCTCCATCTATTGCAGAAGCAGCGGCACCACAAAGTGAAGAAAATATATATAGAGCTGAGGTTGAGAATGCTGACAAATTCTTTAAGGGTCCTGGAGGTATGGAAAATCAATTTTTAGCAAACTATGAAGAAAAAGAAAAAAAGGCACTTGCTTTACCTGCACAAAGACAGGCAGTAGTAGAAGAATCTAGAAGAATTGCAGAAGAATATGCTGCTAAACGAGCTGCAGCTGCAGCTGCAAGAGTAGCTAAACCAGAAGTGCCAGCAGCAGAAGCTGAAGACATACTTGGAACGGGCGATGAAACAAATGAAGAACAAAAAGGTGGAGGACCAGAAGATGATCGCACAATTATTCTTACCAGTGACCAGAAAGTTCTTTTAATCAGTTTAAGAAAAGAAAAAGTTATTTCTTCTCTACAGACCCTAATGAAAAGTGTAGCAGTTGATTGTCAATTAAATTATCAAGATAATAATGATGGAACTTTTCGGTGTATGGATCTTGGTGACTCTATTGGTGATTTTGCCTATCATCCAAATCTGCAAAAAGATATTCAAGAGACTGAAGCAAGATTTAAAGTGCAACCTGCACAACTTGCTGGACCCCCTGTTGATTTAGCATCTATAGAAGCACAAGCTGCACAAGTAGAAGCTCAAGTTCCAAAACCAAAGAGAATTGTTTATAAAAAGAAAATGTATTTTTATAAAATTATAAAAAATGAACAAAATGAAGCAAAGAATCCTCTGGGATATTTATTATTTAATACAGATGATCCCACACTATCGGCTCCAATTGGTTTTGTAAAGGCAAATCCTGATAACAAATTTTTACCATTTGGAGAAGTTGGAGATATCCCTGAGGGTGTTGCCTAATATGAGATTTTAAATTATTAATACATTTACAATTGTGTTAAATATAATTGCAAATGAATTTTTTTCTTTATATGATATATTAAGGTAAGTATCCCCAATCTGCTCTAGCTTCTCTATATACGTTATCACCCTCCAATTTATAATCAAATAAATGAATCCAAAATAAATCAAAAGCCATAAATTCAGATTGTATTCTAAAATAAGCCGGTTCATCTGAGACTAGTCCTTGAACAAGTAAAGCACTTGAATTCTTAAGAATTTTTCGTGTATCAGGATTTTTCTGTAATTCAATGACATTTGCAGCAGAAACCTGTATAGAATCTATAGAAGAAATATCAGCCTCATTTTTTCTTAAGATTCTCAGAAGAATTAAAGTGGGCACTCCTTGTTGTATTACAGGACCATCCCTAGTTTGCAATGAACCATTAAATGTACCAATATTTACTGTAGCATCTGTAGCACTTATTCCTCGCACAATTAAACTGGGTGCTCCACCTCCTTTGCCCCATAAGGTCAAAGGAATAGCAACCTGTCCATCTTTTGGACAAGAACGCATAGTTATAAGAATACTTAAGGTCATAAAGGATGAAAGGCGGAAAGAAAATTTTGACCTAATGGCACATTTGCTACTAGGAAAACTAAAATAATTTTTTCTCAGAGGAAATTGCATCTGGTCAACACTTTCACCTCTATATTGTAAGGAAGGTCCACCCCATCCTTCATTCTCCCATTTCATCTTGAAACCACCGAGTCTCTTATCACAGAAAGGATAATCACAGCCGTAAATTCCTGGAGTCTTTTCTATTTCAAAAGAAATCATAGGTGCAAAGGGTTCTTGAGTCATTTGTAAATGTGTATATGGAATTTCTTTCCAACCAGGCCCAAATTCATCACATAGAATTTCGAGCTTATAATATGCACGGCCTTTTTCATAATACATATAACCACTCAGCCTATTAATATCAATTGTCAATGTCACTAGACTACTATTTATTGCTGCAGTTCCTCCATTATGAAGAGAGGCTAACTCTGTAGTATCCATCACCATTTTATTATTATAAACCTTGGTCATTGGTGAATTAAAATAGAGTGAAAATCCATTAAATGAACTGACACGATACTGAGCTTGAATACGATTATTTGCTATTACACTAGTAAAAAAACAAATTGATGCTGTTTCAGTAGTTACGCTGTCAATTGTAGAAACACTAGAACGTATGCGTCGTCCAAGAAAAGTAGTAGGTTTTGTGATATCTGTATGATGTGTAAACCAAAAATGTTCTACACCATATTGGGGTTCTATTGCAACTGGTTGCTTTCCCAAGCCAACACCGTAGAACTGTAGCATGGCAGATTCTTTCATTTCACGTTTTGGAGAAAGAGTATGACTAATTAAATTCTGAATTTCTTCTTTTACATGAAGCCATTTTTTCTTAGAATTCCATAAATGTAGATTTGTTTCACTAGGATACAAGGAGCCAGTGCGTTGTCCACCTTGCCTAATAAATTCTGATTGTAGACATTTTAAAGAAAAGGGACCAGGTGTAGAATCCAGAAGTTCTGCACAGAAATCATAGCGTTCAACTGGGCCTTTTAAATACATATCACGAGTGCTTGTATGCAAGAGACCATTATGATTACCGGGATTTAATGCAGATTCAAGAGATTTATTGCGTTCTCCTATTGCTATTTGGTCGAGACCTATAATAGCCCTTTGAGTATAATCATTTTCAAGTTGCCTCTTAGAAATTTCATATGAATCTTCACGGGGTTTATTTTGTGATACAAAAGTTTGTTTCACTTGTTCATATAGTCCAGAAAACATGGTCTATATAATCAACTGTCGTAGTATAGAAAAAATAAAAAAAATAAAAAAAATTAAGTAATGGCAACTTTCATTTGCCTTACTTCGTCATTAAATCCAGGTCGGCTACAGAAACTAAATTCACCTGGTCCTCTAACTACTTGTGATTGTCCTCCAGCATTTATTAATGTTGCAGTTAATCCTTTAGGAACTGTAATATAGCTTGCATCATTTGGAAAATCAGAATCAGCTAACCAATCTCCAAGGCCAATATTTTTTTGCCAGCCACTATGATTATCGCAATTTTGACCTAGACGAACAGTAAATGTTGAATAATCTATTGGTTTTGATTTATCTTCTAGTTGAATTCCATAAAAATCCATCATTGCATTTTGTTGGGTTAAACGATCCGATGATTTAGTATCAGTTAATAATTTTTGGATAGTAGATTTTACTGTAGACCATTTTCCCATTGCATTCCACTTTGCAGCATTATTAGAAGAAGGATACGCCCTTCCAGTTTTTTGACCACCTGCTTTCATAAAAGTTTTCTGTAAACAATCTAGTGAAAAAGGGCCATTGGTTGAATCAGATATTTCTGAACAAAAATCATATAACTCCATTTCACCTGCTGTAAAACATAAATCTCTTGCAGCATACTGTAATCCTCCATTTGCTCCAGAGGATGCTTGTTCATGAACTCTACTAAATCCATTTAAAGCATCTGCTATTGTTATTTTACCAGTTTTTAATCCAGTAGCATCCAGTGGAATTGCAGCTCTATCTTGATAAACAGACCATGCCTGTTGATTTCTAAGAACATTTATGTAATCATTGTCACTACCAGAACGTAGGGCCTGATACATTGAACCAGCATCAGAACATCCTGCCCCAGCAACTTTTTGTAAAAGACAATCACGTGGAAAGGCACCATTTGCTAATGGAGTGCAAGCACGAGGATTTATAAAACTTTCTACTCTAGTTCCAGGAGCGGGACATGAAGAAGCATTTATTACCAATTTACTAGATGGGCACGATGTATTTGGATGAAAAGGATATGCTACTTGATTACCATTTATTGGCACTGCTTTTCCAGTTTTTTTACAGTACCCACATTTTCCCTGATACATATTTGCATCAATATCACCACAGTCACCGACATTCTTACAAATTTCAGTATGATATCTTTTTTTAGCATCATTTAAATCCCATATCCATTTGGTGCCGGGATCAGCTGTTTGAATAGAGCCATCAATAGTGCCTAATGCACCACGCCCAGCGGTATAATTTGTTGTATTATACATCCATCCACATCTGAGGCGACTATTTGTATCAACGTTTCTTGCAAGATTAGTCAAATGTGCAAAACCAGTACCATTACATACAGCTTGTTGTTGACTTAATAAATTATTATTTGCGATATTTATATTTGTTTTCCAATCATTATCTAATACTGATTTTGCTTGAGAAGTATATGGATTCATAGTTTTAGTAAGTTCAATTAAATTCATGTTGGGATCATTATTAAAAATAATATTTGGTAGTGTTTTACTATAATATTTTTTAATTTCTGCAGTTCCTGTTGATGTAAATCCTTCTAATTTTTTCATACTACTATTTAATTTAAAATAAAATTACATTATACTTTCTCACATTTTATACTTTTTGCGTAATCCCATCGTCTATCAAATGTAATCTGTCCACAAGCACCACTCAAAATACTATTTGGGCATGTTCTAGTAAAAACAAATGTCACAGGCCCACTAAAATTTTCACCATTATTAATTGTAAGTTTTAATGAACAATTCTTTGGAAAAGCAAATGATACATTACCATCACCCCCATGGATTGTATAATTATTATTTCCTGGCATACTTCTTATTTCAGAAAGTGTATTCCACTGACCAACAGGAATTGCAAAATTAAATTCATTAAAATTTGGTTTACCAAATACAGATACCATCTCACCACAAGCTGGTGCAAATGGACCAGAACGGATAGATAATGGCTGGCAAGCTGGCATTCCCTGTTCAGAACCAACTTCACATACAGGATAGTATGGTTGAAGAGCTTCATAACAAAGTTTTTCAATTCTGCAATTTGCAGCAGGATACCATGGATTTGAGCCATACACTGTTACATTTCCACTGTAACGTACGCCATCGTGTGTAAATGATCCAGCTGTTTGTCCATCTACCATAATTGTAATCTGAGGTCCATTACATCTAATAACAAACATTGATGTTTTTCCAATAGTAAAAGGAACAGAGAGGGCAGTATTATCATTTACTCTTGCAGCCCAGCCAGGTTGTGTTGAATGATCAATATGAATTGCCATTTTTGTTATAGAACCAGTATAAAACCATATTCCAAGTGCCCTTGAACCAAATGGACCTTGATCATTTCCTGTTGAAAAATGAATCAAAGAATTCCAATTACTATGTACTATAGCGGTTGGTGTTATATAGGCAGTTAATACAAAATCTGGAGTAAAAGCAAAATTACTTGCAATTATATTATTTTCTTTAACAGTTAATGGCGAATTTATAATTGCAGTTGATCCAGGTGGGCATGTATAGACAGGTGGAGGTGGTGGTGGGGGTGCAACTGGTCTTTCAGCAAGTGTTAGTGAACCATAACATTGAACAATATAAGGTAGTCTGGTATCATCAGTTGAGGATTGTGCATTTGCTGCTGCAAATGTGTCTGACATAATTTTCTTAACCTGATTAACTCCACCCTTACCCTGCCACCATTCAACTATATCTAATTTAATTGCACCATTTTCATCAACAGGAGAAAGAGTTCCTGTTGCCTGACAATAGCGTGGAGTAGTTCCTGAACTATATAAACTACTGCCATAATCAGTATAAGTTGGGCCTAATGGATTATTAGCACCAGCATTTTGCCATAAATAAACAATACAATCTGCTGATAAAGGACCGCTATTTTTAGTTGGACCTTCACATGGTGATGTAATTGGGACACCTGTGCAAAACATACTTGCAGCAGACCAATTTGATAAACTTTGTTTTTGACCATTTTCATCAATACCTGTAGAGGTAATTAGGGCTTTATTATAAATAAAATTGGCAATATCATTAATTTTTCTAAAAGAACCATCAAGATTAGACATTAATAATGACATAGAAGATGCATTTTGAGGATATGCATTTCCATTAGTTGTGCATCCATTAGTTGCCCAAATATTTTGTAAACATTCTAAACTATAATTACCAGGGCCTGAGCCTCTTACATAACAAGGATCACTTTGTAATAGTTGTGAAGATGCTGAACTTGTTATATACGGAGCATCTCTGCATAATGAAGCTTCTTCGCTCTCTATTGCAACAAATGTAAATGGTATAATAGCAGAAAGAGTCATAGTTGTCTGACCAAAAGCAGGAGACATTTTTGTTACAGGTGTTTCACGTAAAGTTATCTGTCCATTTGATCTTGGTTTTCTTCCAGAAATCTCGTCAGTCAAAATAAGTTGCCTTAAATCAGTTGTAAATTCACCACTAAATGTAGTACCATAAAGACATCCTGCCATAAAAAGAATACCTCCATTTGGTGATGGTGTAACCGTAAATCTAATTCTACCAGCTTCATTTACACGAATCTCAAATTTATGTGGACTATTAGATAAGGTAATAGGACTACTTGAATCAAATCCATCCTCTTTTATAGTTAAAATTCCTGACCCAACCACTGCAATTGTTCCACGTCCTGATATAATACCTGGTGAAGTTACTGGATCAACAATTGAATATGATCCACTGGAATAACACTGTGAACACCCTGGTAAATCAAATGATTGATTTTTCTCACATAGAAGTCTACGTTGTAATTTTATACATTCTTCTTTTGTTGAGACTAATTTACCAGCCGGACAGAATCCAACTGTTGCAACATATGATGGCATAAATTTTAAAGAATCTGTATTCATTTCATCTTGTGTATCTTTTGCATTTTTTTTATCTTCAGCTAACAAGACAAGGCCACCAACATGCGTCTGGTTTTTACTATTTTTTGCTAATAAACCATCTAAACATATACCACAATTCAATGAAAATTCTGGATCATTAAATGCATTGCAATCCATTGTTTGAATAGATTCACATTTCTTAGTAATTGCAAAAAGTCCAGTATCTTGAGTATTAAGAGGTGTATCATTTTGACTATTTATAGGTGGTGAAGCAATATAAGGGTTTGCAGAATTTCCAAGAACACCGACCTTATCTGCCGTAATTAATGAAATACCAATATCATTATATTGTTTTAATCGATCTGTTACAAAAGAAGTTTGTGGCTCTCTAGTTGGATTAGTAAATCCATCGTTATTAATATATAAATAATTTAAAAGAATTATTAACATTAGTAAAAAAAATACTAATAGCAATGCAGCTTGCATTCTTACTACTATTTTGCAATTAATATTATTAGAGATTATCTGGGCGAACAAGGCTAGTTGAATCATAATCACGAGTAATTACTCTAAAAATAAGTTGTGTTTGCTTACTCAAATTAATAAGACGTCCAGGTTTAATTGCAGTAATACCGGTAATCATTTGGGTTGAAAGAGTTGAATTATCAACCTGATTTCCATATGGCTGAATACCTGTATTACCTAGAGTTGGGTCATAAAACTTACCTCTTACAATAATATATTTACAGTATCCTGCAGTATTATAATCATCAGCTAGAACTTGATTGACGGTCGTATTAGGTAAACCATTGCCCACTTGATTTGCTGTAAGGCCAGCTGCAAGTAAATCTGTTCCTGTGATTGGTTTAATAAAAGCAGTTCCTGCAACAAGAAGTCCGTCGGGATTTTGTAAAAAGTTAATTAAATCTGTAACAGCAGCACTTGGTTGAATAGAAGTTAAATTCTTAATCTGGATTCTATCACCAACTGATACTTGAAATCTACTGAACCACTTTGCAGAATCTATCCAAATATATTCACCTACTCCATCTGAATATGGTGTTCCAGATAAATCAATATTTCCAGAAAAATATTCACGAATTGATGCATATGAGCTCAAGAATACACCCTGTATATCAAGTGTATCTGTAACAGAATTTACTAAATTTCCATTTGGCTGTTGTAGGCGAATTGTCATCTTATTTAAAGTTGCTAGAGGTGTTGGTGAAAACACACGCTGACACTTCATGTGTTTAGGAATTAGTGAGGTAAACCCTAGAGAATCCGTATTATCTGTCCAATTTGAGTCATATTGTAAGATTCCAAAGGCATTATCCATTGAATTATTTGTTCCAAAAGTATTTGTATCTAATTCACTGACATTTAAGGTAATAAAGGGAAAACTATAAACGCTCTTAACATATGATGTATCATATTTAATATGATTATGTGCAGTACCGTTTGCTCCTAATGTTCCAGGTGAATCACCAATTAAATTATTATAGTCAATTAACTTACTTAAATTTATTTGAGCAAGATTTGCTGCTGGTATAGGCTCAATATTTACTTGTGAATTTATACTAGTAATTGCAACTGCCTGAGCATTTATTAATGCTTGTATATAGTTTGGTGAATCAGTAGAAGATATTTTTCTTACTACTATATCGGTAGCTTCAATAGGTATAATTGCCTTTATAAATTCAATACGCACTATATTTTTTAGACGATTTGCGGACTTGGGCATCACGTTGACATCTGTAGGAGAATTTCCAGAAAATAGATTAATTGTAAAGTTAAAACGATTCTGTCCTGTTAAAGGACCCTCCCAATTACGATCTGCACTGTAAATTGACAAATTATATTCAGTTTCCTTATAACTCTGAATATCCTCTTGTTTAATAATCATATCCTGTTGCAAAACACTACGTGAGGCTATAGTTGGCCCGGGACGAGCAAGTGTAGGATTTATATCGGCCCTACCTGAAAGTGCAAGTTGTGTATTCTGCTGTGCATTCTGCTGTGCATTCTGCTGTGCATTCTGCTGGCCAGCTGTAACTAGATCAAGCGGCATTGAATATAATGCCCTAGGATCAGGGCGTGAATCTGGTTCTTGTAGGTAGATTGGTTTCATTGCAGATGCAGAACGGCGTTGATTCTGATCATCAGCCTGTGCAGACATTTCTAGATTGCGTTTTTTCTTTGCCTCCTCAAAGAGTGATAGTGCAGTAGTAGAATCATCCTCTTTAATTATAATAGGTTGGACATATTCAGGAATAGATGGTCGGGGAGGCTCTAGACTTCTCTGGCGTTCTTGTTGCATTTGGTCATAGCGTTGGGATGCCTCTTGAAATACTTGAGGTGTTGCTCTTTGAACTAAATCCTGACGTTGAAGATATTCATTAAAATCTGAAGCAGTTGCTGCTAAAACTTCCTTATTAAGAGTTTGTACTGATACTGAAGGATTTGCCTGAAATACCTCACTCATGTAATGTTCTAGCCCTCTTTCAAGACGAGAAGACTGTGTTTCATTTAGTCTAGAACCAATTTTCTGTGCAAAATTATTAGATAACATAGTATTCAACATTTGTTCATTTTGAAGACTAAAAAAAACTTTTCTATTTTGCTGGATTTGTGGAAGTTGCTGGTTACGTTGGTCCATATTGCTCTACTGATAAGATAAGAAGAGGTTATATAGATTTTCAGCGTAAAATTATTCACTCTTTGGTGCAAATAGCCATTTGCGCAAAAAAAGCATCTCACCATCTCTTGGTGCACGACGACAGAATTGTCTAAAATCATCTCCAGCTAGCATTCGTATTAAAAAATATAAACAATACATTCCACATTCTGTATCACCATATTGAAATCTCCTTGCATTAAATTTTAATTTCATAATTGGGTCTTGTAAAGTAAGAGATCTCATAAAACGAGCAATCTGAGGTGGAGGTTTCATTCCATATGAATCAAAGTAGTAAGTTTTATGAGCCGGAATATCTGTAAAACTAGCAATCCAATGACTTCCACCTTTATTGCTTGGATCCAAATTATATACAAATCCTAGTTTAGTTTTTTCTTTAGTTAAAAGTTCTTTTAAATTAAGCTTGCATATTTCATCTTGTAAACATTTATTTTTTGCAGAAGCCATTTGGTCATATGGGTCTGGTGCAGCAAAATCAATTGGATTTGTTCCAAAAAATTTAAATTCAGGATATACTTCTTCATATTGTTTCATTACATCGGCAATATTATTACTATCAAGCCACTGGTCTGGGTCTGATATCCATTCATCAGGCATTGTTGGTCTGAAATATGTTTTAATAGTATCTCGCTTTCTTCGTGTATCAATTGGTGCCTTATCTAACCAGCACCTTTCAGTTTTACAACGTGTTTTTTTAGTTAACCACTCACGTAATGCATTTCCATGAAGTTCTGCTGGTGCATTATATGCTTTAGAAATTTCATAAAGTTTCTCATCTGATAAACAATTACCATCTTTATTTTTTAATCTAGGATGACATACTTTTGGACCTGGTGCTATTACACGATGTTTCCGTGTTCTTTTTCCTCCTATATCTGCCATTATTGGCTCTAATAATTGAAAGGAAAAGTTATACCATGTATAGAAAGAATGGAAGATACATGTTCTCCTGGAAAAAATAAAGTTCTACAATCATTTCGTGCATATTCTATTATTTTTCCAATAGTATTAATTATTTTGATACTTGAAGCATTTTTTATTTTTGCATATATTCCTGCTGGTTCTCTAGGTGATATTTCTTCTATTAAAGGTCACCTTAAACTACCTCAAGCTGCAATAAATGCTTTACATACAAGCAAGTAAGTTAAGAAGATATATTACTAAAGAAATTATACACATCTTACAGAAGATGGCAAACCTTAGTTTAATGATAATGGGGCTAGGAGCAGTTGAAATAGGTGCATTAATAACAATATGTTATTATTTATCTCAATTAGTTGGTAATCCTGATAATAATAATGAACTTTCAAAAACAGTGGTTCCAATCAGTGCTGGATTAGGTGTAGTTATAATGATTCATACACTTCTATGGTATATGTATTTTCAATATGAACCGATGGCAATTAGTTTATATTTACTAATTTCTGTATCTATGTGCATGATATTTTCTTTAACGGCCCTTGCTATAAGTTTATGCCAACGCAGTTGAGATTTTATAGAGCTGTAGAATATTATGTTGAATTCTAGATTTTCCTGTCCAAATATCATCTTCCGACATTTGGAGAGAAAGACCATGTACCTTTACTATTGCGCGAAGTATATCTCCCGGCTTAACTTCTTCAGACGAGAATACAGTAGGACCATTTTCAGTAAAAAAAGCCAGTGATTTAGGGTCTGCTGATAGGTATAAAATAAGTTTTTTTGATTTTAACCATGGCTGTAAAGGACCTTGTATTGAAACTGGTGGTTTAGAGGAATCTGTCCATTTTTTAGAATTAGTTAGTAATTCACTTGTAACAAGTTCTTGCAATTTATCTAACTTAGTTAAAAATGGTCTACCCTTGTATTCTTCTAAAATAATTTGATTTTTTTCAAGATTGATTTCTGTAACTCTAAGTGGATGTAATGATATAATTAAATTATTAAATTTAATATTATTTTCTTCATATTCAAATGATATTATTCTACGAGATGGATATGATTTAGATTGACCCCATTTTACATTTACAGGATTAAATTGGGATATAGGTATTGCAAATTCCATAACTATATTACAATTGCGTATAATGCTTAAGTCATATAGTTATATTAAATGCGCTATGGCTTAAATCTGTATCTTTGAGAAGAAACTAGATGGGAATAGCCTGGAGATGTCAGGATTATAAAATATCAAAAGCTGCCGTTCATAAACGCCTTGAATGTATATCTCGGCAAAGGGATTTGCCATTAACAATTACAAGAAAGAACTGGCATCTTGATACCCGTGTATCTGATGAGCAGGCTCAAAGTGAAGAACTTCGCAAAGATGGCTTGCCTTATGAGACTTCCCTCCTACACAATGGATTCTCAGTAGCCAGAATGAGCCTCCAAGATAGACATTATATAAGGTCAATTGTAGATTCTCTAGGAGAAAATGCACATGTTTTAAATGGAGACCGTATCTTAGTTCTATACGAGGCAGATTTACTAAGCACAGAGTCAGTTCTCTTAATTCAGAGACTTTTAGAAATGAGGTCTGAATCTGGAAATATAAGTGTCTGGATGACAGTACGTGAGACAGTTCCTTTAAAATTAGTAGATTGGTTTTTAGATATTCCTGTGCCTTTATCTGCTCCACCATGTCATCCATGGTCTCCTGTTATCTGGGATTGGATTCAAACAACCAGACGGTTAAAAGTTCATCAAATTAATCATATTGAAGCAATACGTAATACTATATATGCTTTATTGCAACGGAATATTCGATGGTTTGATATTCATCAGATTATCTTAGAGCTTGTCTTAGAAAATTACAGAGAACTAGGACCCGATTTAACTGCAAAACTACTCGAATGCCTAGCAAATTCCCCAAATACTGCAGTTGGTCATACGTTAACTTCCTACAGAATTCCTATTGCCTGGGAGACTCTCTTTGTTTCTCTTTATGATATTTTAGTGGGTACATTATAGAATGAATTCAACAAATGATCCATCAAGATTAAGAATACGTATTCCAACCGACGAATGCACTGAAGAAAGACGGCAAATTCTACAAAAGAGGGTGCCAGAAGGATGGGTTGTAGCAAGATCTAAAAAAACAGGTGAATGTTATTATTTTAATAAAGTAACAGGTGAATCTCAATGGAGATTTCCTGGTAAAGAAAATCTTACTGGTGGTTCTCGAAGAAAAAGACATCGTAAACAGCGAAAGTCAAAAACCATAAAACGTCGTAAGTAAGTAGTATGGCTCCGGCCTTTTTATTCTTAAGAAATCCTTTTTTAGACATGGCCTCCTCAGTGTGGGCCATGCCTGAAGAACAATGGATTGGAGATTCTCCAACTGAATCCGATATTCATATGTTATACCAAGAAGCTCAACAAGTCTCTGCAATTGATGAAATAAATTTCAGACAACAAATGATTGATAAGTGGAAAGCAAAAGAGATTAAACTCAAAGTTAAAGAGCTTCCAGGGCGCACCCGTGT
>Ga0214923_10006678_pt1 | contig 12867 bp, 11 predicted proteins | sample LL1510_MetaG_FD_177993 | JGI IMG/M metagenome (GOLD analysis project Ga0214923, IMG submission 177993) | Freshwater microbial communities from Lake Lanier, Atlanta, Georgia, United States - LL-1510 | ecosystem: Environmental > Aquatic > Freshwater > Lake | place: USA: Georgia | collected...
TTATCGGATTTTTCCGACAAAAAATTTCAATTATTTTTCGCGACCACCGCAGCAATGGATGGGGCTCTCCTCGGGATCAGACCGATTCAATACCCACCCCCAGCTCCGACTGGTGCCCCACACGTTAGGAAATCACCGTACGACTGATTCAGGATCTCCCCCCCAATCTAGGGGTACTGTAGCCTTAAAAATTTACCCCCATTTAGGATAATTATCCAATCAAATGCGGTCTTTGGGTGGAGCAGTGGGAACTACCTGACCCAACTCAACGTCAGGATCACGGCCCACAGCTCCCGGACCAGCATGATTAGGATTGGGGAGCTGACGTCCAAGCGTATTACCGTAGAATCTGTACAACGCACCCATACACACTAAAGCTCCCACAGTGGCTAACGAACCGGAACGAGGGACTGGGACTCAAGGAGATAGGACACTTCCGACTGGGTTCATATTATTCTCCTCATTCAAACATCGTATAAGTACGTAAACCGGGTTAAATCCGATGGACTATTTTTACAAAGTTACTATTTAGTATTTTTGTAATAAAAAATGGTACCGCCACAGTTCGGACGAGTCCCATGTCTCCCAAATTCAAGCGATCGGGTGCTAACGGTTCACGGTAATTAGTGAAAAATGGTATGGTGCGCGTCGATCCATTGATAGGAGGCCCATCATGTCACTAAACCGCTCTATAATTTACATCGCCATCATTAGTCTCGCCTATGCGCTGACTACTGGCCCGGCAGTTTCCGCCACGACCATCGTGCTGTATCCGCCCGACCTCGCCCTGGTCAATGGGGAATCCGACCCACTCCCCCTGGCCAATGGAAAATTTTCGATCGGATCCATCCCATCGGGAAGTATACCGGCCTACTTTTCGGTCAACGGATCGAATTCAATGGTCGTTTTAGATGGATTTATTGACACTAATCCCCCCCGACCTCGTACGGTCACCATCGCCGGGGCCACCCCTAAATCCAAAGTCTCCTGGTCAGCCGTAATCTCCACCCTGGCGAGCAGCATCGGATACATCTTGGAGGGCAACGGCACCCAATCCACTCTGAGCGCTCAGGTGACCATTTACAATCGGTCCGACACCCCATTCACTCCCAGTAAAATCCAAATCAAAATCGGCGATCCGTTGCTTCGAGACCTTCCCCAACCCGGTGTGTTTATGAAAACCATGACCGAGATGCCTCGAGGCCCAATGGCTGATGATTTTTCGTACTTTTATGACGTCGATACCCGCGTCACAATCGCTCCCAACCAAATTGCCGTTGTACCGATTTTTGGACCACTTACCGTGAAAGAGAAAATTATTTACCAATTCATCGGAAATCACGTCGGAGAATCCGACACCCCGATCCAACTGGACCGCCAAATCATGTTCAAAAACACAACAAACCATGCGTTAGCACCCGGTAATGTCAGGGTCATCCGCAACGGACAGCTCATCAGCATCGGTACGATCGGTGGGATTCCGCTCGACGGTGACGTTCGCATATCGACTGGACGATCGCTTGAAGTTACCGGAACCCGAAAGGTAATTGGCCGCACGGTGGACGGCGTCCGAGAAGACACCATTGATGTGACACTGGCCAACGCGTCGGTAAAACCAGTTGCCATCGAAGTGATCGAGAGTGCATGGGGCAACGCCTCGATCCTACGGGCGAGCCAGCCATATACCCGAGTCGGCGCCAATCGATACCTATTTCCAGTCACCCTGGCCGCAAAACAATCCGTAACGGTTCAATTTGTGGTGCGTTACCAACCGTGACGACCCTCGCTATTGACGTCGGTGGCACCACTGTCTCTGCCGGCCTCGTGACCACTGATTACACACTAGTCGACCACGAATCCATTGGGTTTGAGCGCGGAATTCCCGGTCTTCATCGATGCATTCAAACCCTCCAACACTGGGCCAACAATCGATATACCGACGTCGCCATCGCAACCCCAGGAAAATTAGCGGACGATTGTCGATATCGCATTTCTCCAGGAAGCGCGGAAAATCTTGGCGTTTTTTTAGGTGAATTCGATGGGTTTGATTGGGGTAAAGTGGCACACAGTATATTTCCAAACACACCGTTTTTTGTTGAAAATGATGCCATTGCCCAACTGATCGGTGGCTGGCAAGACTATTGTCCAAAGGCCACCAACGGGATCGGCTACATCGGTCCGGGAACGGGACTCGGCGGAGGTTTTTTGCGACTGTCCCCCACCCCAAGCATTCTGGGAGATGGCCATATTTTTGACATTTTGTTACCGAAACGGTCGCCGGATAATGAATCGTTATCGACGGTAATGGCCGAAGATGTCATTTCGGGCCGAGGTTTTTTTGATCGTTACGGTCGATCATTTAAGGACGCAACCGCTGCCAATCCAAGCCACCCTGAAATCGAACAGATCGCTCATTACGTTGTCGCATTAATCACTCAAATCAAACGGGGCCACGTCCCCAAAAAAAACCCTCAGAATCAATGGGACGACTCAACGATCACCGCCATTTCATCCATTCGAACCTGGCTAATCGGCGGCGGTATGGGCCACCGTTTATTCCCCCTGATCCAATCGAAATTAAATCAGAAGAATCATGACGATACACTGACGCTTATTACGTCGCCGATTACGGCCGCACTGAAAGGGGTGGTTTATGCTAGAAATTTCCGCTAAACTACGCCTTTTTTCTTTTTTCTGAGGTCAAAAATGAAAACTATCACAACTATAAGCGGTGTATATGCAGGGTCGGTCGCAGCGGGAATCAAACCCGGGCGTGATGATCTTGCCTACATTTACGTCCCGAATGCGGTCGCATCGGCCGGGGTATTTACGACTAACAAATTTAAAGCGGCGTGCGTCACTTACACCCAAAAACTGATGAAACGTCATACCGTTAAAGCCGTCATTATCAACGCCGGCAACGCCAACGCCGCAACGGGCGACGTCGGAATTCGCAATGCCAAACGAACCGGTAGTCGTGCGGCGAAACGGCTCAATATTCCAGCGACAGAAGTGGCCGTATCATCGACCGGCATCATTGGGGTTCAGCTGCCCATCGACAAAATCGAAGCCGGACTAGATACCCTCTTGGCCAACCCGTATCAGGTTGACGGAATGGCCGCCGCCAATGCAATTATGACGACAGACTTGGTGCCCAAACATGCCTATGCCGAAGCGATTATCGGAAACAAACGGATTCAGGTCGCCGGCATCGCCAAAGGATCGGGAATGATCGAACCCAATATGGCAACGATGCTTGGATTTGTAGTTACCAACGCCCGATTAGATCGCGCGCAACTGGCGACCCACCTGAAAGCCGCGGTCGATGATTCGTTCAATCAAATCTCTGTCGATTCCGACACCTCCACCAATGACATGGTGTTAGCATTTGCCACCGGGGACCATGACGTTTCACCCCACGACCCCGAGGCCGTGGCGGCATTTCGCCGATTATTGACCACCGTGTGCCAGGATCTGGCCAAAGCAATCGCACGGGACGGCGAAGGTGCAACAAAATTAATCGAATTAAACGTGGCCGGGGCAGCATCTCGAAGCGACGCTCGAAAAATCGGCAAAAGTGTTATTAATTCGCCACTCGTAAAAACAGCCATTCACGGTGCCGACCCCAATTGGGGACGCGTCGCCGCCGCCATTGGAAAAACACCTGACGTCAAAATTAATCCCGATAAAGTTACGATTCGATTTGCAAGCACAACGGTGTTTGAGGCCGGTGCACCCATTGATTTTGACCGGGAACTGGTATCCGACGCGCTCCGCCGATCGACAGTAGTCATTGACATTACCCTGGGACTCGGTTCGGGGCGGGCCCAATTATGGGGCTGCGATTTAACCAAGGGGTATATCGACATTAACACTGACTACAGTTAGGAAGACCTGATGCAAACTAAGATATTAAAAGCCAAAACGCTCATTGAAGCGCTACCCTATATTCAACAATTTAGCGGACAAACCATTGTCATCAAATATGGGGGATCGTTGATGACCAATGAGGAACTGAAGCCATCCTTTGCCCAAGATATCGCCTTGTTGACCTGTATCGGAATCACCCCCATCGTCGTTCACGGTGGGGGAAAAGAAATTTCCAAATGGATGAATAAAGTCGGTAAAGAATCTCGCTTTGTCGATGGCCTCCGAGTGACCGATTCCGAAACGATGGAACTCACCGAAATGGTCTTATCCGGTAAGATCAACAGTGAGATTGTGGCGCATATCAACCACGCGGGGGCTAAGGCGGTGGGACTCAGCGGAAAAGATGCCAATCTATTCCAAGCACGCAAACTCGACTCAACATCCGATCTGGGCTGGGTGGGAACCATCGATATGGTCGATGCCAATCTCCTGACCACACTTTGTCGCCAAGGCTATGTTCCGGTAATATCCTCCGTGGCACCCGGTCAACACGCCGGCGAGACTTATAACCTCAATGCGGATCATGTCGCGGAGGCGATCGCCCGCGGGACGGCCGCACTCAAACTAATATATTTAACCGATGTTGACGGACTACTCATCAATCAAAAATTAGTTCATCGCTTGACGTTAGACGCCGCAGAGGCGTTATTAAGTCATCCCGACGTGCAAGGAGGCATGAAGCCAAAACTCGCCAGCGCTATCAGCACCGTACGGGGTGGCGTCGGCAGTGTCCACATGATCAACGGGGGGATTCAACACGCTGTATTACTTGAAATTTTCACGGATACCGGAATTGGTACCATGATCACACTCGACACGGGGGAGGTCCGATGACCCACTTTTTATCAATCGCCGAAACCAGCAATATCCGGGCATTAATTGACCAAGCGGTGCTGCTTAAAAAGCAGCATACCGAGAAGCGCATGACGCCACTACTCGAAGGAAAAACCCTTGGATTGATTTTTGAAAAGCCATCGATGCGGACACGCGTATCATTTGAGGTCGGAATGTACCAACTCGGTGGGCACGTTGTGACACTCAAAGGGGATGAGATTGGATTTAGTAAACGTGAAACCGTTGCCGACATTGCCCGAGTGATGACACGGTATGTGGATGGTGTGATGATTCGCTCATATCATCACCGCGACATCGTCGAATTTGCCAGCCACTCGACCGTGCCCGTCATCAACGGATTGTCTGATTTGCACCACCCGTGCCAGGCCATTGCCGACGGATTAACCATTCTGGAAAAGTTTGGCAGGTTCAGCGGACTGACACTGGCATACGTCGGTGACGGAAACAACGTATGCACGTCCCTAATCGAATTGGCCGCCGCTACCGGAATGAAGATTCACATCGCGTGCCCGGAGGGATATGACCCATCAAGTCCCGGAGAGTCATTGATTTTTAGAAACGTCCACGAGGCCGTCCAAGGCGCCCACATTGTGTATACGGATGTGTGGACGTCGATGGGACAAGAAGACGAAACCCAGCGTCGCCTAGTCGACTTCAGTGAATTTCAAGTGACAGACGCGGTGATGAAATCTGCGAGTTCCGATGCCATTTTTATGCATTGTTTACCGGCGCATCGGGGGGAAGAGGTCTCGCACTCGGTCATGGAATCCTCATCCTCGGTGGTATTTGACCAAGCTGAGAATCGATTACATGGCCAAAAAGCGATATTAACGGCGTTAATACAAGGAGAACACTAATGGGAAAATTGTGGGGCGGTCGGTTTAAAAAATCTTTGGATACGGATGCCGCCCAATTCAGCTACTCGATCGATGTCGATCGCCAACTGTACACCTATGATATCGCCATAAATGCCGCCCATGCGTTGGCATTACTTGAGGCGGAAATTATTTCCGAAACAGAGTACACGCTAATCGATCGTGCGCTGGCGAAAATTAAATATGAAATGGACCATCGGTTGGATGATATGATTGCGGGTGACGAAGATATTCACAGTTGTATCGAACGGTTATTAATTAACGAATTGGGCGATTTAGGAAAAAAAATTCACACCGGAAAATCGCGAAACGATCAGGTGATCACTGACACTCGGATGGCCGTCAAAGATCATTGCCAAGCGATTATCGCCCAGCTCCAATCATTGCTCCGATCCATTTATGACCAAGCCGAGAAGCATTCGACGCTGATCTTTCCTGGATTTACCCATTTTCAAACCGCACAACCCATTGTTCTTGGGCATCATTTTCTAGCCTATTTTGAACAGTTTCAACGAGATGTCACTCGGTTTCAACACTGTTTCAATTCAGCCGATGTCTGCACTCTGGGCTCGGGTGCCCTTGCCGGAAACAATTATGGACTTAACCGACGCTTAGTCGCCCGTGAATTGGGGTTTTCAAACGTGTCAGCCAATTCGATGGACGCCGTATCTGATCGCGATTTTATGTTGGAATTTTTGTCCGCCTCATCGATTCTGATGACCCATCTCAGCCGTCTGAGCGAGGAACTAGTCCTGTGGAGTTCTCCCCTGATCGGGTTTGTTACAATCGGGGACGAATTTACAACGGGTAGCTCGATAATGCCACAGAAAAAAAATCCGGACATTGCTGAATTAATTCGTGGTAAGACCGGACGAGTCTTATCAAATTTTGTCGGACTGCAAACAACCATTAAGGCACTACCACTCACCTACAACCGTGATCTTCAAGAAGATAAGACCTATTTCTTCGATTCCGCTCGAACAGTAATCGACAGTATAAAGTGCATGGCAAAAATGATTCCAACCTTACAATTCCACGCCGATCAGATTGCCGCATCAATGGAAAAAGGCTATATTCTTGCGACTGATTTCGCAGACTATCTCGTCAAGCAGGGTGTTCCATTTCGAGAATCCCACGAAATCACCGGACAAGTGGTTCTATTTGCAGAATCCCAAAATCGGCAAATTGAATCGTTGACGCTCGAGGAATTTCAACAATTTTCGGAAACGATAAAGGACGATGTATACCAGTACCTCACGCTCGAAGCGGCTGTTGACGCCAAAAACGTCGTGGGTGGTACAGCGCGACAGCAAGTCGCGCAGCAACTGAAACAAATTAAGGAGACATATAAATGGTCGAGCAATCATTAGTTATATTAAAACCAGAGGTACACCGACGGGGCATTTCGGGACGACTGATCAGTCGATTCGAAGATCGCGGAATTACTATTCAGCAAATGAAACTGATCACCATACCGCGGGCCACCGCCGAAGCCCATTATTCTGAGCATCAGGGAAAACCATTTTTTAGCGGTTTGGTGGATTATATTACCTCAGGACCTGTCATCATTATGATTCTCGAAGCCAATAGTGTGATTAGTTTGGTCCGAACGATGGTCGGCGCGACAAATCCTGCGGTCGCGGCCCCTGGTACAATTCGCGGCGATTTCGCAGCCACGATTGCTGAAAACGCAATCCACGCCTCGGATAGTCCTGAATCCGCGAGTCGGGAAATTGCGCTATTTTTCTCCTAAATCGGACTCAGGCTCGAAGGTAGATCGACCACTCAATGCACCATATCCGACATTTTTTTCTAGGGTATAGTTTTTTATTCTTAATGAATAATCCATGGGTGGGGGCCATCGTGTTTGGACTTACCTGGATGAATCCGACGATGGCCGTTGCTGGCACCACCTCGGTCCTGTTTGCAATGGCTCTAAGTTTTTTATTGTCCCCAACAGCGGCTCAGAACGGATCTATCATCGGCAATTTGAACGCGTTGTTGGTTGGACTTGCAATCGGATCGCGGTATTCGATGTCGATGGGGACGCTACTGTTTATTGGAATCGCATCGTCCATCACCGTTCTTCTGACCATGGGACTTGAGATTCTAAATCATCGATCGATGACATTTCCGATTTTAAGTTTACCCTTTGTCGTCACGAGTTCGTTAACATATCTGGCGTCGCCGCGCTTTTCTAATTTGATGCTATATCCTGTAAATTACCTTGTGAGTGCGGATCAATTCGGTTCCCTCGGTGCCAGTGCGATCGCTTTTTTTAAAACCTTGGGGGCCATTATTTTTCTTCCCCATACGCTGGTTGGGATCCTTCTCTTTGGGACACTACTCGTGTATTCCCGCATTTTAGCCGCACTGTGTGTTGGCGGATACGGCCTCGGGGTCGCCATCCTGACCCAATTAACCGGTAATATCAACGGAGTATTACATGATGTTACAAATTTTAATTTTTGCTTGGTCGGCATGGCGATTGGCGGCATATTTTTACGTCCATCCCATCGGAGCGTCGCCTTAGCGTCGGTTGGGATTGCCATTTCCGCCCTACTCTCATCCGCAGCGGAATCATTTTGGGCCCTGTACGGAATTCCAGCCTTTACGGTTCCCTTTATTATCACCACCGGAATAATCTATGTGATAACTGACACCCATTTTCACCGGGACTTCTGGGATGGACTGTTTTCCTCGCCCGAACACGCGATCGACCGGTACCGAACAGCGTGCCGCCGACTATCTCGGGGTATAACGAGCAGCCAATCGAGTGACTGGTTCCCTGCGCCAATATTATTTCCAGTGGCCGCTACTGACGAGTATATCGACACGTCCGGCGCGGTTACTCAGGTCAGTACTCAGATATTAGCAGACGGCACAATCTCAATGAGCACCCGCTTGGGCACCTTACATTATCGGGTTGATAGTGGTTGGCTAGTATGTATTGAGTGTTATGGGAACGATCCTTTTTTACTCGCCGTCAGCCTTGCCTGCCCCAAAGCCGTGTTAAGGACTCAAATTGGCACCTCATGGACAGACGTCATCCCGACCTTTAGTTTACCCTCAGTTATTCACCGTCAGATTATTAAAAACTTTGGATGGTTAGTCCCCCCCCAATCGATCGAAACAGTCGGGACTTACACTCAGGTTGAACCTCATGTAATATCGGGAATAATACCCTTTAGTACGTCCAAAATCGCCCAGAGTCGTATTGAGTTTTTGGAGGGTAAGGGAATACGCAGTGTCGAGTTTAACGAAAAAAAATTTTTATTAAGGGTACCCTCATGAATATTCGCCATTCGATTGTCATAGCCATGGTTTATTTCTTGTCCAGTTCACTGTACGCATCATCGGTCTCGTTGATCGGCTACGCCATACCAGTATCATCACCAGTTAAACCCGCCAGCACCATAACCGGAATTTATTCCTATATCGGTTTTTCGCCGTATTCGATCGAACTCGAACTGGACAACACCGCGAGTTCAGCCGCTGGAAAGAACCAACAAAATACCCTGCTTATATTCACTGACAATCGATCTCCATACACTCATTGGCGCATCGGAACCAATCAGGTTCAGCCCGAAAATGGGTCGAAGGGCGGCACCTATTTTTTGGGTGTAAAATTTGACCAGCGGGACTATTACTACACGTTAAATGCTGAGATTTCGTCCAACTTCTATGTCGGATTGTATACGCTAGCATCGGGTGAAAAACTAACGGTTTATCAAGTCAGTCCCGAGATTACGAACTATTTCTATTCGGCGTTTTTACCGGGACAAATTGCCGTTACAACCAAAGGATCCTTTCAATCACTATCTCAGAATTTAGGGAATGGCACAGTGCAGGCCTTTGGGGAATTTAGTGTGTCAAATGGATTTGGACCGCTGTATCTCACGGCCAAATCGTTTTTTGGATCATCCCAATACGGCGTATACGAAAATGGATACGTGGTATATAACTCTGCCGATAAATTTCAAGACGGCTATTCCCTAGCGGTTCGCTACGCGTTAACCCCGGCATCCAGTATCACAGCGGGGTATCAAGTATTTAATTTTACCCCTGACGGTTCAACCTCAAAGTCAACTATTTCACGGCTCTCAATCATGGTCGGAATTAATATTTAGAGCGGTGACCATGAATACAGTTAGCAAAAATCTATTACTCGCGTGGGTCGTTAGTTTAAGCACCCTGAATACGGTCATAGCACTATCGAGTAGCGACATAAACAATGCTTACAACAAATCGTACAAATACGAGGTGATGGGAAATGTATCGAACGCCATCAAGGCGTTGTATCCGGTCTATAAAGAATATCCGAAAGGATATGCGGTCAATCTTCGCCTTGCCTATTTATATGGACGGTCTGGGAACTATGCCAATGCATTGGCCAATTACGACACCGCCATCGTTGCAGCGCCTGATGCACTGGAGCCAAAATTAGGCAAAATGTCGATTTATCTGATTCAGGCTCGATACAGCGACGCCTCCGAATTAGGGAACAAAATTATTGCCATCGATTACTACAACTACTATGGCAATTTAAAGCTGGCCTATGCACTGCAAATGGAAAACCATTACGACCTTTCTGAAAAAGTTTTATTGAAAATGCTGGCATTATATCCGAATGATGTATTATATCTCGCCCAGTACGGCGCCCTTCAATTTCAACGAAAAAATCTTGATGTCGCGAAGTCCGTCTTGAATGACGTGCTATTATTTGATCCCGAAAACATCACTGCGCAGTCACTGTTAAAACAAATTAAATCCTCCGCAAAGAAAACATAGTGATTTCTCCAGTTTTTTCCCTATCCGGTTATCGATTTTTATTATGGGAAACCTTACAAAACCAGTGGAATGTCGACCGGCAGATGCCTGGATCGCCGGAATTCAGACCCCATTCGATATCATACGATGTCGACCCCATTATCGATCATCTCGAGACATTGTCGGCGGTCGAGCAATTTTGGGGCTTCCCAGGACCCGAGATACTCACGGCTCTACGTCACTACGCCACTCAACAAAAATGGCAATTATTTCATCAGTTATTGGATCAATCCGCTCGGTCGGTACGCAGTTCCGATGCATATTTTCGTGAATGGTCACCATTGCGATCCGTCCTTGAGTCGCTCGATCGCCCCAATTTTTTTAATCCATTTTCGCATTCCGACCGCCGGAAACCGATCGTCGATATTCTAATTCTACATCCCTTCGCCAATGACTACTCGTCCATGTATCGGAATGCATTAGCCGGCCTGGTGTCAGATAAGGATGAGTTTTTGTACCACCTTGTGTTTGTGGACAATGCGACGGATGGATTCGCCGCGATGTTATCGAACCCTAATATTCAAGGGTGCGTGTTTGTCCCCGGATTTTCGATGCAAAGCCCTCGGCCGTTACACTCAAAATTAGCCGACTATTCCGCCTTCCTTACGGCACAATCGCACCAATTTTCAACCTATGATGATACCGTGATTCAGGCGTCGATTATTGCCAACAGTTTGCGACCTGAAGTCGATCAATTCTTAATTACCGGACTCCATCCTACCCAAATCGACCAGCGGATCAAACCGCTTTTAACTCGCATTATTTATGGTCAATATCCATTTCAGGATCTCCATTTTGCCATATTAAATGGGATTCGAAATCGATTTTCCACTCCGTTCTTTCACGCGCTGTTATCCTATAGTCAAAAACCAAAAGATGTATTCCATGCGCTGCCGATATCCCAAGGAAAATCGGTAAAAGATTCCATATGGATTTCCGACTTGTATTCGTTTTATGGAAAAAACGTATTTATGGCCGAAACATCCTCCACTCAGGGCGGATTGGACTCCTTACTGGACCCAAAAGGAGCGATCAAACAGGCCCAGGATAAAGCGGCGATATCGTTTGGTTCCGACCATACGTTCTTTGTCACTAACGGAACATCTACTGCCAATAAAATTGTCATGCAAGCGACCCTGAACCCTGGGGACATCGTACTGGTGGCGTCAGACTGCCATAAGTCAATTCCTTATTCGATTGTCTTAGCCGGAGCGTTTCCGATTTTCTTTGAAAACACGACCTTCCCAGAACACGACCTCGTCGGCCCAGTCGAATTGGACCACATGATTGCCACGTTAATGGATCTCAAAAAATCTGGGGATCTTCATCGCGTAAAGCTCATTGTTCTGACTCATTGTACATTCGATGGCGTTCTGTATGACGTTAAGAAGGTAATGACATCGTTACTAGCGATAAAATCTGATCTAATATTTCATTGGGACGAAGCCTGGTTTGCCACCGGCTATTTTGACCCGACATTGCGGTCCCGGTGTGCCGCGGCGGCGGCTACCGAATTGCGCAAACAATTGATTGGGACCTCGACCCAGGTTCGAGTGTACATCACACAATCGACGCATAAAACATTGTCGTCGTTTCGCCAGGGATCCATGGTTCATGTCATCGATGATGATTATAATCCAACCCGATTTGTTGACGCCTATCGAATGCATTCCACGACATCCCCGAATTATCAAATCATTGCATCCCTTGATGTGTGTCGCCGTCAGATGGATCTCGAGGGATTTCGACTGGTTAACCAGAGTATTAACCTGGGGTTATTGTTACGTCATTCGATTCGCCACAACCCGACGCTATCCCAGTACTTTTCGGTTGTCGATTTTGGATATGACACCCCTGATCTCGATATTCCAATATATCCAGAAATTCTAAACCGGTGGCATGAAAAACCGTTTACAGTATTACCCTCTCGGGTCACGTTGAATATCAAAAAAACCGGCATGGATGGCAGTAGTTTCAGACAATTATTGATATCGACCTACGACATTCAAGTCAACAAAACATCCGCCCATACCGTATTATTCATCATCACAATTGGGGCCACTGAGGCCAGTGTCAACCACCTGTTATCGGCACTTCTTGATATTGCCAATCGTCTATCATCACCGCCACGAACATCGTTTCACGATTCACAAAAAACCCCGATCACCCGCCATATTCATCGGGCATTTCGACCATCCTTCGCTAAAGAAAACAATCGCCTGTGCGACCTTCGTACGGCCTATTATTCGGGTATGGACAATGAGAAGGTCACTCACGTCACACTATCAACGGAGCTTATCGACGCGTTACACTCGGGAATCACCTATGTATCCGCTGGGTTTGTGACTCCCTATCCGCCCGGATTTCCAGTGCTGAT
>Ga0214923_10006680_pt1 | contig 12858 bp, 9 predicted proteins | sample LL1510_MetaG_FD_177993 | JGI IMG/M metagenome (GOLD analysis project Ga0214923, IMG submission 177993) | Freshwater microbial communities from Lake Lanier, Atlanta, Georgia, United States - LL-1510 | ecosystem: Environmental > Aquatic > Freshwater > Lake | place: USA: Georgia | collected 2015-10-15
CCTCAACCGACCCCATGCGCAAGTGGTCCGGATACCTCACCGCCTCGATGTCGTCGAACCCGGACGCCTGCATCAGGACCTCCAGGTTGCCCGGTTCCGACGCCGGAGCCGGCGATGGCAAGGTCACCCCCCCGTACCTTCGCACCGCCCGCTCAACCTCGACCAACCACTCATTCCCATGTTTCGCGCCCCACGTCGAGACCACTACCACGCCGCGTTCCACCGTCACCCGGCGGAGTTCCTCTATCAGGGTGACCGGTTCCGGCGCGAGGTCGAGCGCGTGCACCGAGATGGAGTGATCAAACGCCTCTTCGGCAAACTTCAGAACACCAAGCGCGCCCGCTTGCCACCTGATCTCACCATACCCGGCGGCCGTCGCCCGTGCCTCGGCCACCGCAAGGAAGTCGGGGTCGGGATCAAGCGCGACTACCGTCCCGTCCTCACCGACCCGCGACGCCGCAAGAAATGCCCCAAGCCCGGTGTTCGTCCCGGCATCGAGGATTGTCTGTCCCTCTTCGATGCCAGCCAGAGCGATGACCCTCCGGGCGACGCCCAGGAGCGAAGGCGCAACCCGTTGCGCATACGCGTGTGCCGGGGAAATCCGATCGACCTTCACTCTCGCGCCTCAACCAACACTTGCCAAATCCGAGCCATCCGAACACTGCCCGATCAATCGCACCGGGACCACCGCATGCCACCGCCGTCCATCACCGTACACCGAAGCCGATGTATCGTAGCCGACCGGTAGGGCAAGCAACCGTGTCCGCGTCGCGTATGATCCTGTAACGTGAATGGGTTCCCAACCGAGGACAGCACCGGGACGTCCGTGCGTCCAGAGGGCAGCGCACCAAGCGCGCGCGATTTGCTCGCACTCTCCCTTGGGACAACCGTCGACAATGCGGGACCGGGCGCCGAAGAAGCCTCCCAGTCCTTCCGCCCCCGCAGGCTGTCACCGCCAACCGGCGAAAGATGGCACGGCACGCCGCACCAGGTCCGGATTGCCGGCTGCGGGAAATACCTTCCCGAGCGCGTCCTGACCAACCACGACCTCGCCACGTTTGTCGACACGACCGACGAATGGATCCGCGCCCGGACTGGCATTCAGGAGCGACGCATCGCCTCCACCGAGGAGACCACCTCGTCACTCTCCATCAACGCCGCACGCGGTGCCCTCGCAACCGCCGGCCTGACGCCTGATGACCTCGACCTCATCATCGTGTGCACCTTCACCGGTGATTACGGCGGGATGCCGAATGTCGCAAGCGTGGTGCAGCATGCGCTAGGGGCAAACCGTGCCGGCGCGTTTGACATCAACGCGGCCTGTTCCGGGTTCGTCTATGGCCTTGGCGTTGCCCATGGCCTCGTTGCATCTGGCCTTCACCGCACCATCCTCCTCATCGGGGCGGAAACCCTGAGCCGATACCTCGATTGGCACGACCGCACGACATGCGTCCTCTTCGGCGATGGCGCAGGCGCAGTGATCATCACCGGCGAGGCCACCGCCACCGGTACCTCCACCAACCGCCCGCAATCCGGGGGATTGATGAGCCTTGTCCTTGGTGCCGACGGTGCCGGAGCCAATGCACTCCTCGTCCCAGCGGGTGGGACACGCTTGCCACCCTCCTACGAATCGATCGATGCCCGGCAACACTTCATCAAGATGGACGGCAAGGATGTCTACCGGTTCGCGGTCTCAACCGTGCCCGATGCCTGCGCCGAAGCCATTGCCAACGCCGGGCTCACGGTAGATGACATCGACCTCTTCGTCCTGCATCAGGCGAATGTCCGGATAATCCGGGCAGTCGTCGAGGCACTGGGAGGGTCGTGGGACCGGGCATTCGTCAATGTTGACCGCTACGGGAACACCTCAGCCGCCTCGGTACCCATCGCCCTTTGCGAGGCTGTGGAAATGGGGCGACTGAAGCCCGGAGATCGCGTCCTCGTTGCCGGGTTCGGCGGCGGCCTCACGTGGGGCGCGGCCGTCATCGAATGGTCACCCTTCGCGGGTCTCACCAATCCAGACTGACTTGAACAGCCGCGCTCATCCTCCGGGGCGGTCGTCAACCTCCATGAACACCAATGCGGTACCGGTCGAGACAACCTGACCGGGGGTGACGCCGAGTCGGGCGACCCTTCCGGCTCGTTCGGTGTGGATCTCGTTGAAGACCTTCATCGCCTCCACAAGGGCGACAGTCTGCCCGGCCTCAACCAACTCGCCCACCTTCACGTAGGGAGGCTGATCGGGGGCCGGCGCGAAATAAGCAACGCCAGTCAATGGAGAAGTAACGGCGAACCAGTGGTCCTCCGCCGCAGCCACCGCGTCCCCGGTTCCCGTCCGAACGACCGACTGAGCGTGTGCCAGCACATCAGCCGTCCGCACAAGGACGCGTGCCGTCCCAACCCTTACGTCAACCTCGCTCACACCAGAGGCTTCCATCTGGGCGATGAGGCGCGGTAACGCACCGACAACCGCCTTGCGTCCGTCTTCGTCGCCGGTCCCGCGGTCGCGGGTTTCAATCGTCGCATCCATCATGTCATCGTTCCCGAACGCCCCGTGGCGTTCCGTGGTCACGCCCGGGTGAAAAGCAGCGTGGCGTTATGCCCACCGAACCCGAAACTGTTGGTCATCGCCGAACTGATCGCGCGTCTCCTCGCCCCATCGGCGACGTAGTCAAGGTCGCAGTCGGGATCTGGATGGGTGAGGTTGATCGTAGGCGGTATCACCCCGTGCATGATCGAAAGGATGCAGACCACTCCCTCCACCGCACCCGCCGCTCCAAGGAGGTGACCCATCGCCCCCTTGGTGGAACTGACCGGAACCGCGTCCGCCGCCGCGCCCAGGGCCACGCGGATCGCATGCGTCTCCGCACGGTCGTTCAGCGGAGTGCTCGTTCCATGCGCATTGATGTAGCCCAGCGCGTCTGGGCGAAGCCCTGCCTGGCCCAGTGCGTTGGTAATCGCACGCGCTGCGCCACGCCCATCCTCGCGGGGTGCCGTCGAGTGGTGCGCATCAGCCGTCGAACCGTAACCCGACAGGACCGCGTGGATCCGTGCACCGCGCGCCCGCGCATGACCGAGCGACTCAAGGACCACGATTCCCGCACCCTCGCCCATCACGAACCCGTCACGCGTCACGTCAAAGGGTCGAGACGCTGTCTCCGGTGTCTCGTTATGTCCGGTCAGAGCTCGCGCCGCGGCGAACCCGGCAAATGCGATCGCGCCGATCACTGCCTCGGTCCCGCCCGCAATCATCACGTCGGCATCCCCACGGCGGATCACCTCGGCCGCCTCGCCGATGGCATGGGCCCCCGTGGCGCACGCCGAAGCCGGGGCCAGGTTCGGTCCCATCGCCCCCATCATCAGCGATACCTGCCCGGACGCCATGTTGGACAGGGTCATCGGCACCAGGAAGGGACTTACCCGACCAGGACCGCGTGACGACAGGACGGCAAACTGCTCGGCCATCGTGATCAGGCCGCCCATGCCATTGCCGACATACACGCCCGTGCGTTCGGGCACCTCCACGGGGTATTCCAGCCCCGCATCGTCCATGGCTTCCCGGGCCGCCGTCAGGGCAAACTGCACGAAGCGGTCAAGCCTCCGGACTTCGCGCGCCTCAAGACCCGTCGTTGCCGGGTCATAGCCACGCACCTCAGCCGCCACCCGGCATGCATGTCCCGCCGTGTCAAAAGCGGTAACCAGTCCAGTGCCAGACCGGCCGGCCAACAGGCCTTCCCACGTTGACGCCACGTCCAATCCAAGGGGAGTAACCACTCCCAATCCCGTCACCGCTACCGGCTCGCGACGCAGTTCCATGTGCATCCCCTGCATTCTGCTTCCGCGACCATCGACCCGCCACCCGTTGACGGGACGCCGGAGATGGTGATAGTGTCCACACGGATGTTTGCGTCTGACCGCCCACTTGTTCGGCCGCGTGGCGCCCGTCGCACCAGACTGGCGGTCGCCGGTGCTCCTAGCCGTGCGCCAGTCACCCCCCAACGGTCACCGGTGACTGACGATGATGCCTCAACGCGGCGGAGGTTGCTTCCGCCGTACAAGGTCATCCTGCATAACGACGATCATAACTCCATGGACCATGTCGTCCAGGCATTGCGCAAGTCGATCCCTGGCATGTCCCTTGGGCGCGCCGCTGCGGTGATGTGGGAAGCCCATGTCAACGGCAAGGCGCTTGTCCTCGCGTGCCCCCTCGAACTGGCCGAGCTATACCAGCAGCGGTTGCTCTCCTTCGGTCTCTCCGCCACCATCGAACGTGACGACTAGGCGACCCGCCGCGGAAGGTCAGGCCTTGGGCGCCGGCGCCGGAGCCGGCTTGCGAGGCGCGAGAATGGCCATTCTTTGGGCAGCACGTTCGGCCGAGGCCCTGACCCGGTCCTCTTCCTGACGCATCCGTTGCAACTGCCTCGCCACTATCGCGATCAGCATCGCGAACTGCGCCAAGCCAGCGAAAAGGGTTGCCACCGCAATCAGCCTTCCCACCAATGTCACCGGCATGATGGCGTCCTGACCCGCAGAGGTGATGATGAGCCATGCCCACCACATCGTGGACGGGATGTCCGGGAAGGCCTGCGGGCTTGTCTCACCCTCGGCGTAGTAGAGCATCGTGGCGCTGATGATCACCACACAAACCGCCGTGACCCCGTACAGCTGCCAGTCCTCCTGCATGGTGCGCGGCAACGGGCGCCCGTCAGCGTCGGGCCTCCGCCGTGCCAGCTTCGCAAGCTTGAGTACCCGCAGGACGCGCAGGACGCGCAACAGCCGGACGATACGGAACTCCGTCAGGTTGACCGACAGGCCCGAGAGGAACCCGGGGACAATCGCGAGGAAGTCAGCAATCCCCCAGAACGAAAGCACATACTTCCGCCGGGGAACGGTGAACATCACGTTCAGGATGTACTCCAGGGTGAAACCGATCAGCAGCACCGTCTCCAGGGCATTTAGGACCGTGCCATACTGCGCCCGCACCGAGGCGATCGAGTCGAGCACGATTGTCATGATCGAGAGCAAGATCAGACCTAGCACGATCATGGTCATGTAGAAGTAAGGTCGGCTGTCCGGTTGCGTCAGCCCCATGCGCAGCCACGCGTAGACCGGGTTCTCGATCTCGATCACGACGGGACGTTCGGGCGCGCCGGGGGCCGGACCGGTTGATCCAGCCTCCTCTTCGGGAATGTCCAGCGAGTTCCCGCACGACTGGCAGAAGTGGGCGAACTCGTAGGCCGGCGCCTCGCACGACCCGCAGATCCTCCATGTGAGACCGGAACCGCAGCGGACGCAGAACTTCTCACCGGGAATCACCGGCGCATCACACTGGCCACACTTCAGGGAGAGGGGGGCACCGGACGAACCACTGCTTCCGGGCGCGGCGTCACCCGGAACCGGCAAGGCGGCACTGGCGGTGGCGGGCGGCGTGGCGGCTGTCACAGCGTCGGATCGACCCTGCCTATCTCAACGCGCGAAGGAGGCAGACTTCGCGCGGAAGGGCCCGGACCGCCCCTTCCAACGACGGGCCACCGTCGGGTGCCACCCCGGAAGAACGGTCGCCATGCCTACTGACCGGCGCGGACCATCGGAGGGGCACCTTGGCCACCAGATTGCGGGGCGAGCGGTTGCACCTTGGAGTTGGTCGAGTAGACCGCACTGAACTCGGGGGCACGCTTCGCCACCCCGAAGTTGCCCTCAACCGCCCGTTGCTTGTTGAAACCGGCCGCGCCATAGTTTGCCGCGGCCGCACTTCCGCCAACGAGAAGGGAAACGGTTAGGAACCCGATCAGGATGATCTCCGTCATCCCGGAACTGTCACCACCCGCCTGGTCAGCGAGCTCGGACTCCTCGTATTCCATTTCGGCGAGCAGTTCGTCTTCGTCCATCGCCTGTCAACCCGCCATTCCCAACGCGACTACCGCCACCGCAGCATAGCAATGGTGACAGGTATTCCACCGACCGCAACTTCCGAACCGCTGAGACCGTCGCTACAATCAACCGAGAGACACGCATTCAGGTTGCGTCGGGCCCTCCGCGGGGGTGCGCGCCGCGTGTCCTCCCGAACGGTGGTGTGCAGTGGCAGAGACGTTGCCAGTTCTTGCGTCGGACCTGGATGGCAGCGTGCTTGCCTTGCCGGGGCCACCCCCCAAGCGCTTCGCAGGAATTCGCAACTTCCCCGGCCGCATCTACAACCTGATCATGAAGCTGATCGCCGGCTCGATTGCCGGGAAGATCATCGCACCGTACATCCTGATCCTGTTCATCCTTGCCATGGTGGCGGTCTTCGTTGTCAGCCGCCTCGTTTCAGGTTCCCTCGACGAGCAGTTCACCAACAAGCTCCTTGACCGGGGCAAGGCGACCAACGAAGCCCTGGTCAAGGTCGAAGCCGAACAGCTTCAGGCCCTCCGCCTCATGGCGAACACCAACGGCGTCGCCGAGGCGATCATTGCCAAAGACGCCGAGCAGCTCCGTACCTTCATCTATCCGCTGCAGGTCAATGCGCGCCTCGACCTTGCCGACGTCCTCGGTGCCGACGGCCAGATCATCCTTGCCCTGCGCGGTGACGAACTCGGCCTCGATCCGGAATCCGTCATCGACGCCAACCTCGGCAAGAGCGCCATCGCGAAGAAGGTGTTGGACGGCGTCACCGACCCTCTGGGCGACAAGTTCACCGAGCTCATGATCGTCGAGTGGGGAACAGCCTTCTACACCGCCGCCCCGGTGAAGACTGAGGAGGGAAAACTTGTCGGGGTGATCCTCGCCGGGACCACCCTTGAACGCCTCCTCGACCGCCTGTCCAAGGAAGCCCAGGCAAGCCTCACCGTCTACGACCTCAAGGGCAAGGTTGTCTCCACCTCCCTCCCCCTCGCCGAAGCCGTGATCGAGTTCCAGAAGGGTGGCCCGGAACCACCAATCCTCGACGTCGACCAGTCGGTCGTCGATCAGGTCCTGTCAGACAAGCCATCCCTCGTCTCGCGTCCGATCTCGATCACGGGACGCACCTACCGGGAGCTGACCGGTGCCCTTGTCGTCCGCGGTGCGCCAGTCAGTCCGCTTGGCATCGCCGTCCGCGTCACCGCCATCGAGACCGCGCTCTTCGCCAGCCGCGACCAACTCACGGCCCTGTTCGGCGGAATGATGATCGTCGTCCTCTTCCTCGGCCTCTGGCTTGCGAACCTCATTGTCAAGCCCCTCACCGCCCTCGTGAATGCGAACAAGATCGTCCAGAAGGGCGAGCTCAATATCGAGCTGCCAATCATCTCCCGCGACGAAACCGGTCTCCTGACCGAGAGTTTCAACCAGATGGTCGAGGGTCTCCGCGACCGTGACCGCATCAAGAACATGTTCAGCCAGTACGTCACCGGTGCCGTCGCCGATGCAGTCCTGGCTGGCGAGGTCAAGCTCGGTGGCGAACAGCGCGTCCTCTCCATCATGATGACCGACATCCGGAACTTCACCGGCCTCTCGGAAAGCGTCGGGCCGGACCTCCTCGTCGAGATGATCAACCGCTACTTCGAATACATGATCGACTCGATCATCGAGTTCGAAGGGATCCTCGACAAGTTCATCGGCGACGGCATCCTGATCGAGTTCAACGCCCCCCTCTACCAGAACCGCCACGAGTTGCGCGCGATCTGTGTCGCTCTCCGCATGCGCCAGATGCTCCTCGTCTTCAATGAGGATCAGGTGAACCTCGAGAAGCCCACCATCCGGATCGGGATGGGGATCCACACCGGACCCTGCATCGTCGGGAACATCGGCGCCGAGGGCAAGAAGGTTGAATACACCGCCCTCGGAGACACCGTCAACGTGGCCGCCCGTCTCGAAAGCGCGTGCAAGGAGGTGAAGAGTGACATGTGCATCTCTGAAACCCTCTATGGATTCGTACGCGACTTCATCGACGTCGGTCCAAGACAGGCCCTCGCGCTGAAGGGCAAGAGCGTTCCGGTCTACGCATACACCGTGAAGGGCCTGAAGCCGGGCTTGACCTTGGGTGTCGACCTCCTCACGATGCCGATCGACGAAGTGCGTCGCCGGGTCTACGAGGCCGGTGGCGAACTTGCAGACGAAGGCTCGGTCTATGCCCTTGAAGCGGGTGTCGCCGCCGGCTGATGACGGTCAATGGCTGACACAGCCCCGCCCGAGGAAGCGCCGATCCCCGACCCGCCGATGCCGTTGGCGGTGCGCCCGCCAGTCACGCCCCTGCGCCGGCCACCGCGCATCTTCCGGACCATGCGCGAGTGGATCCAGAACCGGCTCATGGCGGTCGTCACCGCCCTGGGCGAGTTCATTTTCCTGTTCGCATTCGTCCTCTCCGTCATCCTCGGAGCAATCTTCGTCCTGAACAACCGCATCATCAACCAGACCGTGCGGACGCCATCGGTCATGCCGGGTGGCACCTACGCCCCTGACGGGCGTGCCCAATACAGCTCCGGCGCCAGTGGCAAGGCGTTTGCCATCGCATTTGTCGACGGCATCGCGCGCAAACCGGTTCCCATCTCACCGTCGGGGCTTGCCCTCCCGGCGGTCCGTCCGAAACTCGCCGACGAAGCCAAGGCCGAGAACGCCCTCCGTGACGCCGCGAACGCTGCCGCGAACGCACTCTTCACCGGGTCGGCCGACACCAAGGCGGCACTCTCCGCCCCCATTCTTTCCGGAAAGCTGCTCGGCCAGTTGCAGGCAGCAAAGGCGGGCGGGATGCAGGGAGACATCGTGATCCCCACCCGTGGCACCGGGCCACCGCCCACACCCGCCGCCCGTCAGCCTACCCAGACGCCTCCGCCCACCAACACGCCGGTCGCTGACGCGGCGACGCCGACCACCCCGCCAACAAGACCCGCCGGGACCAGTACCCCCCTCGGGGGCAATGTCTCGCCGACGCCTCCACCTGCCCCGCCGACCAACAGCCCGGCGCCGAGTGCCACTCCAGTACCCCAGGTCACCGCCACCCCGATCCCGGTGGTGACCAGCAGCCCGGTACCAACCATTACGGTGGCGCCTTCATCGACTGCCCCCCCGACCCCAATCCCATCCGCAACCGCACCCCTCGTCTCACCAAGCCCGAGTGTCGCCCTCACGACCCCCACCGTTCCGATCCTGCCTTCGGTCACCGCACCGGTCGCCACGCCCACGTCCAACGTGCCCCCGACACCGTCGGTCGCGCCGACCGTCGCGGTGTCCCCGACCTCAGGAATCTCACCCACCTCTGCATTCTCACCGACCACCACGGTGACCATCACGCCGACCGTCACCCCGACCGAGACCCCGACCCCCACCCCCACCCGGGCCGGCGGGCCGTCCCCCACGGCCCTTGCCGTTGTGGATTTCTCCACCTTGGTCGCGGTCCCGGGACAGCCGGTCATCACCAGTTTCCCCGGCATCTTCAGCAGTGCCAGCGCGTCGTCTTCGGGCACGGGTGGCGCCGGTCCCGGCACCCCTGCACCGATTCCGATCGGCCCCAAGGGCAGATATGAGCGCACCCTACTCTTCGTCAACGGTGGGTCGAGGCCGATCGACTTCCTGCCCTCAACGGGGGGATTCTTGCCGGCCGTCGGTGCAGACGGCCTGCCGAACCCGCTGTTCAGCGACGCCGTGAACGGCCTGCAACTCGAGATCACCGTCGGTGGCGAAATTCGGTACCGGGGCCCGATCGACGTCACCCTGGCATCCAGCCCTCCATCGCTTGAACGCATCCAGCCGAATGGGTATGCCGCCGTCGGCATCGCGGTCTACCTGCCAGTCTCTGCACCGAACAGCATGTCGAGGCAAACCGTTACCTTCAACCTCGACTTCACGGTCTCCCGTTTCTAGAACCGAGAGGGGTACAAAGGCGCCGACCGGCACCGTTACGCGATCGTAACTGTAGAAGTCACACGTTCTGCAATGCTGTCCCGTACGATGGGAACGCGCAGGCGAGGATGGCCATTCCGTGGGTCTCTAACCCCGGGACCCCGACCGACCGTGACACCCTGATCACCCCCCAAGAGAGGATGACCATGGCGAGCCGATCGACCGCAACCCCGACGGCACCAGACGCGGTGCCCGTCCCGCCCCAATCTGGTTCGCCACATCGGCGGACCCTCAAGGAAATTGCCACCGAGGCAATCCACGACCCCACGTCGAATGCTTATGCGGTGACATTGAAGGTCATCCTCGTCGCCATCCTCGCAAGCATCGTGGTCTTGGCCCTGGAAACCATCCATCCGCTCGTGGACGACTACGCCGACCTGTTCCACGCCATTGACCTGTCCCTCCTCGCAATCTTCACAGCCGAATACTTCCTCAACCTCTGGGTCGCCCCAGACCGGCGAAAGTACGCCCTGTCCCTCTGGGGGATTGTCGACCTACTGGCAATCCTGCCCGCCTACATCGAGCTGACCCTTGGTGGGGTTGCAAGTCTGGTCTTCCTGCGACAACTCCGGATCCTTCGGGTGATGCGGATGCTCAAGCTGCTCAAGCTGGCAGCTGAGCAAGCAGCACTCTCGGCCGCCAAAGCCTCCGAAAAGAAGAGCAGCTTCCTGATGGACATCCAGATCTATGGGATCTGCCTGTTCACCGTGATGACGATCAGCTCCTCGCTCATGTACCAGTTCGAAGGGGTCTCGCCCGGCGTACCCGAACTCACCGGCGAGGCCGTCACCGCTCTCGCCGATGCCGGCAAGGATGGGAAAGAGACACCCGAGTGGTTCGCCGATCCCATGGCCCAGATCTACGCCGAACGCGCCGGCAAGGGGTGGAGCAACCCGGTCTACACCTTCACCAGTGTCCCCAAGGCGTACTGGTGGTCGATCGTCACCCTCACGACCACCGGGTATGGCGACATGTTTCCCGTCACCATGGGAGGCCGGATCGTCGCCGGCCTGACCATGCTTTCCGGACTTGCGCTGTTCTCGCTGCTTACCAGCGTGGTCGGACGGGCCCTCATGACGTCCCTTTTCGGCAAGGGTGGCGATGACGAATCGCCCCGCACGAAAGTGTTCATCATCGGCAACCACATGCCAGCCGCCTTCAACGTCGCCGAATACATCAGAGGACCTGCCTCCATGCCGGGCGGCGAAACAATGCAACCCGTTGCCCGTCGGTCTTCCGATGTCGGCCTTCTGGAACGGCCATTCCTGGAAGGGAAGGTCAGTATTGGCGACATCACGCAATCAGCCGCACACGTCGCCGACAGCATCGTCGCCTCTACCTCGGAGGCGTCCGAGTTCGAGGCGTCCGGCCTCGTCATCGGCCCAAACTCATCGTGGTTCGACCGACTGGTCTACGCCTCATTCGTCGATCACGGTTCGCGCCTCTACGAACCGGTGCATCGGGCCCTGACCGGCTTCATCTTCCTCTCGGTCGTCCTGGTTGTCCTCGACTCCGTCGACTGGATCCATGATGAGTACCACACCTACTTCGAAGTCCTGGAAACCTTCATCGTCTTCTTCTTTACCTTCGAGTTCATCGCCAACTACCGGATTGCCCCCCGCAAACTCGGCTACGTGTTCAGCCTCTGGGGAATGATCGACCTGCTTGCCGTGATCCCTACGTACGTCACCCTGGCTGTCTACGTCCTCGGGTACCTCGGGGTTCCACTCTCGCTGACCGGAGGCCTGCTGTTCAAGGTCCTCCGGATGTTGCGGGTGCTCAGGATGCTGCGGACGCTGAAACTGGCCAAGAGTGCGGCGAGCAACATGCAGAAGACCATGAGCGGGGGCGGATCATCCTTCTGGACCGACCTGCAGATATATCTGATCGCCTTGTTCACCGTCCTGGTCATCTCCTCAACCCTCATCTGGAACGTCGAGTTCGATCCCCTTGATGAGAACTCCACCACGATGTTCGTGAACATTCCCGTGTCGATGTGGTGGGGAATAGTCACCCTGTGCACCGTCGGCTATGGCGACATGTTCCCGCAAACGTTTGCGGGACGCGTGATCGGTGGCATAACCATGCTGTGCGGCCTTGCCCTCTTCGGGATCCTCACCAGCGTGATCGGACGAGCCCTGATGGCTTCACTCTTTGGCTCAACTGATGACGATAGTGATGCTCCCGAGGTGGTCTACCTTGATCCGCCTCCAGGTGCCACGCCAAGCGTCACCGGCCCAGATGCGATCGAGGCACTGCGCGCGTTGGGCACCATCTCTGAAGCCGAGTACGAAACAATGATGTCCCGGGTCACGCCGAGCACCGTGTCCTGACGCAGATTGCCCCCATGACCCCACGCCGCCCTTCCCCTGGTCATGGGTTGGGCGGCAGAGGAAAGCCGTCTGGGGGCGAACCCCTACCGTGCTTCGGATTGGCTCACGCGTCGCTGCCCGAACCCAACGGCAGGCAAGAGAGTGGCTGAGTGTGCGCCGGAGTGCCTGCGCCATGGCAGTGGCGGCGCCGCCCCCATGGCCCGGGTCGTGCACCCTGCGACAGCCTGACGCTTGCGGTGCTGGAACCCTGCTCAATCTGGCCTGGCTGATGGCACCACCAGACGTCCTCGGTGGCATGGCTCCACAGGCCGCCCCTGTGAGGAATAGCCCGCTCCGGCTTCAATCACAGCCGTGACCTGACCGTCCCTGCCCGTGACTCACTCGTGAATGCGCTAGGGCGCGCTGGCCGACGGTGTGGCCGGGTCACTGCCCAGCGTTGCGGTGGGTGGCACCTTGGTCACGGTCGGCGGAATCGGCGTCGCAGTGCGCACCACCAGCGTCGGAACCGCGGTCGGCACGAGTGATGGTGTCGGCGAAAGCACGCGCGTCGCCGTCGCCTCCACCCCACGCACTGATACCTGCGGGGCCGTCGCTGTGGCCGGAACCCGGGTCACGGTCACCGACGGCGTTCCGGTGGCACTGGCGGTCCCTGCGGACGCAACGGCGGTCCGCG
>Ga0214923_10006681_pt1 | contig 12856 bp, 8 predicted proteins | sample LL1510_MetaG_FD_177993 | JGI IMG/M metagenome (GOLD analysis project Ga0214923, IMG submission 177993) | Freshwater microbial communities from Lake Lanier, Atlanta, Georgia, United States - LL-1510 | ecosystem: Environmental > Aquatic > Freshwater > Lake | place: USA: Georgia | collected 2015-10-15
GCTCCTTCAATCGCTTCTGCTGTGCTTCTCGCATCATTGCCCCATCTGCAATCGGCCGATCGACGACGAACTCGTGCGGGTCGATTCCAGCTGAGCTAACGTAGTAGTACTAACCGCCCGTGGACAAAGTCATCCATGACCCATCCATGACCCTTGTCCCATGACCCTTGTCCACGTGGCGATCACTTCAGGTCGACGAGCCAGTAGGCGTTGTCGACGAAGCTCTTCCAGCTCTGATACTTCGGATTGCCCAGCTTGATCGAAAGCAACGGGCTCCGCTTGGGCTTCACCGGCTGGCGGATCATCTGCATCCGGGCCTCGTGGGGGGTGCGGCCTCCCTTGCGCACGTTGCAGGCCACGCAGGCGCAGACGATGTTTTCCCAACTGGTGATGCCGCCACGGCTGCGCGGCACGACGTGGTCGAGCGAAAGCTCGCTGGTGGGGAAATTCCTGCCGCAATACTGGCATTGGTTGCCATCCCGGGCGAACACGTTGCGGCGGTTGAACCGCAGCCCCTGCCGGGGGCCGCGATCGCAGTCCACGAGGCGGATCACACGCGGGGCCTGAAGCTCGTAACCCACCGCCTTGACCCAGTCTTGTTCGGGGGTGCGAAACGCCGCCTGGAGCGCCGAAAGCTCCCGCCACGACTCGAAGGGGTAGGCCGCGTAGCGACCGTCCTCGATGTGCACCACCTCCGCAAGCTCGCGGAACAGCAGCGTGATCGCCCGGCGCACGTTCGTGATGTGCACGGCCACGAACGACCGGTTGAGGACGAGAACGCTGAGATTGAGCGCGCTCCCGACGGGCAGCCGGCCTGGCTGGATCGACACCGCGTTCGCTGACGCCGCCGTGTGCATCGCTTTTCTGCCGTGGACGTGAACGCCCGCGGGTGATCGAAGCCACACCGACGGTGTGGTTCGAACGCCGCTATCCATTCGGAGTGTACTCGGCGGGGCGAAAGCCTGCCAACCTTTCCCGGTCCCCTCACCTTCCGGACACCCGACGAACCCTTGCCTTTCACGGAGGTTGCAGTCACACTCACGAGGACGGCGGATGCACCCTTCATCCCTGCGAAGTTCCCGTCCCGGAGACGTTCATGCTTCATTACTCGTGCGACCTCTGTAAACGTCCGATCGACTCGGCCACCGACGTGCGGCACGTGGTCAAAATCGAGGTGTTTCCCGCGCCGGAGCAAGGGGCCGGCGGCGAATACTGCAGCAACCTGTCGGAAGACGCGACCGACCATCTCGACGAGATGCAGGAACTGCTCGAATCGATCGACGAGCGTGACCTGCATGACTCGGACCACGTGGACGACGGGGCGCAGTCGCTCCGGTTCGATCTCTGCGATGCCTGCAGACAGCGGTTCGTCAAAAACCCTCTCGGCATCAAGGCGGGCAAGAAGCTCGACTTCAGCCAGAACTAGCTGTAGGCCTGCAGGGCCATCCATGGCCCCTGCAGGCTTGCGCAGGCGGAGGGAAAGCCAAGGTTTCCCTCGCCTGCGAGCGGTCGCACCTCCAGGCGACCGTCGCCGACTTCAGCACGGCCGCGTGGCACGAGGCCACGCTGACCCTACGAGCGGCGGCTTGCACACGCCTCGCCGTCGGCTAGATTCGCGGCTCACCACCCCCCTGCGGAGCACCACCGACCTCATGGCCTCGAACACGTTGAAGATCGCCGCGATTCCCGGAGACGGCACCGGGCCCGAAGTCACCGCCGAGGCCATGAAGGTGCTCGCCGCCGTCGCGAAACTGGAGGGCTTCGCCTACGACGTCGAGACGCTCGACTGGGGCGGCGACCGCTACCTCGGGACGGGCGAGATCATCCCCGAAGGCGGCCTCGATCTCCTGGGGACGAAGGACGCGATCTTCCTGGGCGCCATCGGCCATCCCAAGGTCGCCCCCGGCATCCTCGAGAAGGGGCTGCTCCTCGACCTCCGGTTCAAGCTCGACCAATACATCAACCTCCGGCCCGTGAAGCTGCTTCCGGGCGTGGAGACGCCGCTGGCCGGACGCGGCCCGAAGGACATCGACTTCGTCGTGGTCCGCGAGAACACCGAAGACCTCTACTGCGGCGTGGGCGGCTTTCTGAAGAAGGGCACGCCCGACGAGGTGGCCGTGCAGCAGGCCGTGTACACGCGGAAGGGCTGCGAGCGGTGCATCCGCTGGGCCTTCGACTACACGCGTAAGCGCAACAGCCCCAAGAAGACGCTCACGCTCGTCGCCAAGACCAACGTGCTCACCTTCGGCCACGACCTCTGGTGGCGGACGTTTCAGGAGGTGGCGCAGGACTATCCCGACGTGAAGACCGACTACAACCACGTCGATGCCTGCTGCATGTGGATGGTGAAAAACCCCGATGCCTACGACGTGATCGTGACCACGAACATGTTCGGCGACATCATCACCGACCTGGGCGGCATCCTGCAGGGCGGCATGGGCGTGGCCGCGGGCGCGAACCTCAATCCCGACAAGGGTGGCGTGAGCATGTTCGAGCCCATGGGTGGCAGCGCGCCCAAATACACGGGCCAGAACGTGATCAACCCGATCGCCGCCATCAACGCCATGGCGATGCTCCTGGAGCACTCCGGCCACCCGGCCGCCGGCGCCCGCATCGACCGCGCCGTGGCCCACGTCACCGGCACGAAGATGAAGAGCCAGGCCGCCGGCAAGATGGGCCACGGCACGCGCGAAGTCGGCGACCTCGTCATCGCCGCCCTGTAGGACAGGCTTCAGCCTGTCACTGCCCCACGTGGGACGGGCTTCGGCCTGTCACTGCTCGGGTCGCTGTTGCCGCGTTCGTCAACGACCCGCATTCGGAGCCGGCGGCACGATGCTCCATCGCCGAGAGATAGGATTGCTCGTTCGACCTCAACGTGCCCAATCCGGCTACGGGGGAGTGGCAAAAGTCTCCTCACTCCGGCCGCCGCGGCCGTCGTTCGGGAAGCGTTCGCCGACTCCCCCTGCGCCTCCCCATTCCAGTTGAGGAGGCTTCGGGCTCCCCGTGTCCCTGAGATGGCGTATTTTACCAGCGCAGCCATGGATGGCGCAGCGCAGGAAAATCCGAGTGAGCCGGAGCCTGGAGGGCGAAGGCGAACGTCCGGCGAGGGGATACGGGGAGTCCGAAGCCGGCGCGCCCAACAAGCCGAACGTCCGGCGAGACGGTACGGGGCAACCCCGAGCCGGTGCGCTCACTCGAACCATGGCAACCGGGACGGTTGCCCCACATGTCACACGCTCACGCGGCGGCCTTCGGCCTGGCTCGTGGCCGCGGCCTGCACGATCTGCATCGCGCGGAGCGTGTCGTCGAGGCCGCTCAGGGCGCGGACGAGGCTCGTGACCTTGCGGTGGAATTGCACGAGCATGTGCTCGCCCACGGGCCGCTCGGAATCGAGCGACTCCTGATGGCGGCCCACCCCGTCGAACCACACGAGGCTCGCGGGCAGGTCGACGAAGGCGATGCCCTGCTCGCACACCACCTGCAGCGCAGGGGGCGGGCGAAACCCGACGGCCTCCTCCCACTGCTTCGGCATGTAGTAGCCGCAGCTCACCTGGGCGATGGCGCCGTCGCCGGGCCGGCCCGTCTGCGAGAAATCGAGGCTCATCATCTGGTAGTCGTCGACGTCGCCGCCCGGCACCTCCGCGTGCCGCACGGCCATCACGCTCGTCGGCTCCGTGCCCGCCACGTAGCGGCACCAGTCGACGAGCTCCATGAGGTCGCGGGCCTCGCTCGCGCGGTCGCGCGGCGGCGGGCTCAGCGGCGACTGCGACAGTGGCACGCGACGGTGGCAGAACAGCATCCGCGGCACCCCGATCCGCGTCGCGATCAGCTCCTTGAGACGGAGCGTGGCGGGGGCGTAGCGCCGCGGCAGTTCGGCCATGAAGGCGATCCCCGATTCGTCGACACGGCTGCGGAGGAGGCGGGCCTCGTCGGGGTCGACGGGAAACGAGATCGCGGAGTAGACGGCCTTGCCGAAGTCGCAGGCCGCGAGGATCGGCGCCGTGCCATACCACTGATCCGAGAGGTAGAGCAGGGCGTCGATGTCGTCGCGGGCGGCGAGTGCCCGATAACCGTCGACGGCCACCGCCCCGAGTTCGGTCGCGGCCCGGCTCGCGCGGTGCGACACCTGCTCGCACACGCCGCGCACCTCGTAGCGATCGGCGAGCGAGCGGAGCGCGGGCAGGTAGCGGGTGTCCCACTGGCTCCCGAGGCCGACGATCCCCACGCGCAGCTTCATGCGGGGGCTCCGTCGACGCTGGCGGCGGCCGGCGCGCGGCCCGCCGCCGCGACTTCAAATGCGGCCGCCTTGTCGGAGATGTCCTTGCGGCACCAGGCGCCCGGCCAGCGGATCTCCTTGACGCCGGAATAGGCGAGGAGCTTGGCTCGTGCGAGCGAATCGCCCACCGCCGTGACGGCCAGCGTCCGGCCGCCGTCGCTCTGCACGCCGCCGTCGGCCGCGAGCTTCGTCGCGGCGTGAAACACCTGCACTCCCGGGATGGCCGCGGCCGCCTCGAGGCCGCGGATCGTGCGGCCCTTTTCCACCGGGCCGGGATAGCCCTCGGAAGCCATGACCACCGTCACGCTCGCGCCCGGCCGCCACACCGGAGGCTCCACCTCGGCCAGCCGGCGGTCGGCCGCCGCATCGAGCAGGTCGAGCAGGCTCGACTCGAGCCGCACCAGGAGCGCCTCGCATTCCGGGTCGCCAAACCGGGCGTTGAACTCGAGCACCTTGGGGCCCTGGGCCGTGAGCATCAGCCCCGCGTAGAGCACGCCGTGAAATGGCACCTTCGACCGGCGCATCGCATGCACGGTGGGCACGAGGATCCGGGCCTCGATATCGGCGAGCAGATCGGCGTCGACGAACGGAGTGGGGCAGTAGGCGCCCATGCCGCCGGTGTTCGGGCCCTCGTCCCCGTCGTACGCCGCCTTGTGATCCTGCACCGGCGGCAGCGTCACGATCGTGCGGCCGTCGGTGATCGCCATCACGCTCACCTCCATGCCGTCGAGCCGCTCCTCGATGAGAATTCCTTTGGCCGCGGCCGCCAGCTGCGGATCCGTGCCGAGCGTCTCGACGGCGGCGAGCGCCTGATCGCGGCCGGCGCACACGAACACGCCCTTGCCGGCGGCGAGGCCGTCGGCCTTGATCACGACCGGCATGTCCTCGCGGGCGGTGAGAAACTCGCGGGCCGCCGCCACCGACCTGAACTCTCGAAACATCGCGGTCGGCACGTCGCCGCGGTGGAGGATCTGCTTGCAGAAGAGCTTGCTGCCCTCGAGCTGTGCGGCCCGGGCAGTGGGGCCGAAGATCCGCAGGCCCGCCGCCGTGAAGGCGTCGACGATGCCCGCCACGAGGGCCGCCTCGGGGCCCACGACGGTGAGGTCGACGCTCCGTTCCCGCGCCAGCCGCACGAGGCCAGGCACGTCGGTCGCCGCCAGTGGCACGTTCTCCGCGATCGCGGCGGTTCCCGCATTCCCGGGGCCGACGAGCACCTCGGCACCATCGCGGCGGAGTTTCCAGGCGAGGGCATGCTCCCGTCCCCCCCCTCCCACGATCAGCACACGGCGCGACGGGGACACGGGCACGACTCCTTCGGGGATCTTTTGCCGCCGGTTCAGATCCCGCGGCTCAACGGCTGGGAGGGCGGATTGTGGCCGGATCACGCGGGCGGGAGCAAGGATGCCGGCGCAATCCCGGGGGAAAGGGCGGAGCCTGACATTGACACCTCCGACGCGAGCGGTACAGTTTGAGAGAGAGTTCGTGAAAAAAATCACGAACTCTACAAACCCCGGTCGAAACCTATTTTTCGCACGGTATTGCGGTCCGCTTGGCAAGGTCGCGGAGATGTCGCCGCGGCTCCTGTGCGGTCATGCGAGACCGTGGAGGCGATCGAGATGGCAGAGAAAAAAAAGATGTCGGTCGCAGAAATCCTGGCGGCCGCGCGGGCCCAGGGCGGCGGCGGAGCGGTGACCCAGGCGAGCTCCGTCGAGCCCGCAGAGTCGGAGGAATCCCCGAGCGTCGAGGCACCGTCTGCAACCGCCGAACAACCGTCCGCTGTGAAGTCGCCGGTGAAGTCCGCCGCGGGCGGCGGCCGGCCGAGCGTGGCAGAGATCCTCGCGGCGGCCAGGGCCAACAAGGCCGGGGCAGCGGCCCCGGCGGCCAAGCCTGCTGCCGCAGCCAAGCCCGCCGCTGCGAAGCCGGCCGAAAAGCCCGCCGCCGCCAAGGCGGCGAAGCCCGCGGTTGCGAAGGCCCCCGTCGTGCGCGACACGGCAAGCATCCTCGCGGCGGCCCGCGCGGGCGCGAAGCCCGGCCCGGTGAGCAAGGCCGACGCGCCTCTTCGTCCTGCGCGACCCGTCCCCGCGAAGTCGGCAGCCGAGCATGCCGTGAAGCCGACGGCCCCGACCAAGGTCGTGCCACCGCGACCCGAGAAGCCCGTCGTCAAGAAGGCCGCGGCAGAGGAGGAGGACCGCCGCGGCTTCCTCGAGATCGCGCTCGGCTCGTTCATGGCGATGGGGTTCACGGCACTCTCGGTGACGGGAGGGCTGTTCACACTCGGCCTGGCCCGGTTCATGTTTCCAAACGTCCTCGCCGAACCGCCGAGTCGGTTCAAGGTGGGCTTCAAGGAGGGCTTCCCGACCGGAAAGGTCGAGACGAAGTTCGTCGCCCAGTACGGCGTGTGGGTCGTCAACAGCGACGTCGCCGGGCAGCAGCAGATTTACGCCCTCAAGACCGTCTGCACGCACCTCGGCTGCACGCCCAACTGGCTGGAGGCGGAGCAGAAGTTCAAGTGCCCGTGCCACGGCAGCGGCTTCTACAAGGACGGCGTGAACTTCGAAGGCCCGGCCCCGCGTCCGCTCGAGCGGTACGCGATCCGCGTCTCCGACGACGGCCAGCTCGAAATCGACAAAAGCCGCTCGTTCCAGGAGGAACTCGGCCAGTGGGCCGACCCCGAGTCCTACATCACGGTCTGACACGCAGGTTCAGGAAGCGACTGATCCATGGCCATCGGCGAAACCATCCGCAACTCCCAGATCTGGAAGAGCATCTTCCGTCATCCGATGCCGCTCGATCGGCGGAATCGGATCGTTGTGATGCTCACCAACTTCTTCCTCCACCTCCATCCGGTGTCGATCAAGAAGCAGGGCATCGCCCTCTCGTTCACCTGGTGCATGGGGGGCGTGACGTTCTTCCTGTTCCTGGTCGAGACGGTCACGGGCGTGCTGTTGATGTTCTATTACCGGCCCACGCTCGAGTGGGCCTACAACGACATCCTCGCCCTGCGCGACGTGACGAGCCTCGGCATCCTGCGCGAGCTTCATCGCTGGGGAGCGCACGCGATGGTGATCACGACGTGGCTCCACATGTATCGCGTGTTCCTCACCGGCAGCTACAAGCCGCCGCGGGAATTCAACTGGGTGATCGGCGTGATCCTGCTCTTGCTCACGCTCCTCCTCTCGTTCACCGGCTACCTCCTGCCCTGGGATCAGCTGGCCATCTGGGCGATCACGGTGGGCTCCAACATGGCCCGCGCCACGCCGATCCTCGGCTATGAGGGCCCGGGGCAGCAGCTGCTCACCATCGGCGGAATCGACATGATCACCGACGGCTCCGACGCCCGGTTCGGCCTCCTCGGCGCCCGGTTCGTGGGCGAGGAGACGCTCAACCGCTTCTACGTGCTCCACTGCATCGCCATCCCGCTCGCGGTGGCCCTGCTCCTGGCGATCCACTTCTGGCGCGTGCGAAAGGACGGCGGCATCAGCGGCCCGCTGTAGGCCCACACCCATGCATTCCTCCAGCCTGTTTCTCAAAGACGTCGCGGGTTTCCTCGGCTCCTACTACACGGGGCTGGCGATCATGAACGCGGTCGCCGCGCTCATCCTCTGGCGGAAGAAGGGGCAGCCGGGCTGGGCGATCGTGTGGTCGGTGTTCGCCGGCGTGATGATGATCCTGGCGAGCCTCGCCCTCTCGGGCTCGGAGGCGCTCGTGCCGGCGCTGCCGCAGAGCGCCCGGACGCTCGTCAATGCGCTCTCCGGCCCGGTGCTCTACACCCTCGGCACCACGGCGCTGTTCACGATCCTGTTCATCTTCCGCAAGTTCTTCGTCCAGCCGATGGTGGCCTGGGGGGTCTTGAATCTCGCTTTCCTGCTCATGGGGCTCTCGATGGCGGATGCGAATTTCGCGTCGATCGTCATGAAGCCCGACAACGTGCCGATCGTGGGGCTCGTGTTCCTGCTCGCCTTCTTCACGTGGGTGGCCACGAAGCAGGCGGTCGTCAACGACGAGCGGATCGCCCGCGGCGAGCCGCCGATGGAGAAGCTCAACGACGAGAAGGTGCTCGTGTGGCCCGACCTCGTCTACACGGAGCTGATCTGCATGGTCGGCGTGTCGGCCTTCCTGCTGGTGTGGGCCATCTTCCTGCCGGCGCCGCTCGAGGAGCCCGCCTCGAGCGTGAAGACGCCGAATCCATCGAAGGCCCCGTGGTACTTCCTGGGCCTTCAGGAGATGCTCGTCTATTTCGACCCATGGTATGCCGGCGTGGTGCTGCCGAGCCTGGTCGTGTTTGGGCTGATGGCCATGCCGTATCTCGACTTCAACAAGAAGGGCAACGGCTACTACTCGATCGAGGAGCGGAAGTTCAGCTACCTCGTGTACCAATTCGGCTTCTTCGAACTCTGGATCACGCTCATCATCCTGGGCACGTTCCTTCGCGGCCCCAACTGGAACTTCTTCGGGCCGTTCGAGTATTGGACGCCGTACAAGGTCGAGGTGCTCAACAACGTCGACCTGCCGCAGATGTTCTGGGTGAACCTGCTCGACCGGCCGCTGCCGCGGGCGCCGCAGGGCGCCGGCACGCTCGCCCAGATCGGCTACATCCTCCTGCGGGAGGCGCCGGGGCTCGTGCTGCTCGGGGCCTACCTCGTGCTGCTGCCGCCGCTCTTGGCCGTGACGGTGTTTCGCGGGTTCTTCGCCAAGATGGGATTCATCCGCTACATGATCATGGCAAACCTGATGCTGCTCATGCTGTCGCTGCCGTTGAAGATGATTCTGCGCTGGACGCTCAACCTGAAGTACCTGGTCAGCATTCCCGAATTCTCGCTCAACTTTTAGCGCCGAGCTCGGGCTTCGCGCCCGGCTTGGCGTGGTTTCGACCCCGTAACGCCCTTCAGCCGTCCTCAAAACCATGCCCGCAACGGAACAGACCTGGCGAGACCTGAAAATCCTGCACGTCGTGTTCGGCGTGACGGCGATCCTGCTGCTGGTGGCCACGGTGGCGATGCTCGCCGTCGACCACAATCGGCCGTGGAAGAAGTATCAGCGGGAGTTCCGGGCACTCGAAACCTGGTCGGCCGCGGCCCGCGTCGACGAGCAGGATTCCCGCGGCTACGAGGACCGATCCCGGGAGCTCGACGCAGCCCTCGCCGAGGCGCGGCGGGCCGATCTCGACCCGGCCCTCGTGAAGACGTTCCTCGATCAGGTGCGGACCGCGCCCGCCGACGCCGAGGCAGCCGACCGCGCGCAGCTCGACGTGGACATGCTCACGTCGCAGACCGACCCGGCCGAACGGCTCGTCCTGCGGGGAGATCTCCTCGAGCGGTTCCGCGACATCGCCAAGCGGGCCAAGTTTCGCGAGGATCTCCTCGCCGGCCAGCTCAAGCTCCGCAAGGCCGAGCTCGACAAGAATCGTGCCGACTACGAGCTTGCGGTGGCCGATGACGCGTCCCAGGAGCGGCTCGATGCCCTCCTGGCGCTCGCCGACGCGAAGCGTGCCGAGGTGACGCAGGCCACGCTCGAAAACCAGGCCGCCAACACGCACCGCAAGACGCTCGACGCGACTCTGCGGCAGTTGACCGCCGCTGAGGATGCGGCCGCGAAGACGCTGGCCGACCACCGGCAAAAGCTCGGCCAGCTCGCGAAGACGCTCAAGGACCGGGCGCCAAACGTCGGCAAGTCGGTGCTCGAGCTGCCCGTGCTCGACGCCTTCAACGGCCCGCTGCGGGTCGACCAGATCTGGCTGCCGCAGCTCACGCTCAACAACAACTTCCGCGACGTCGCCCGATTCGACCGCTGCACCACCTGCCACAAGGGGATGGACAAGTCGCTGCCGGGGTCGCCCACCGAACCCGCCTACTGCGACCGCGAGGCGATCGCGGTGTCGCTGCCGACGCCGGCGACGGCCCCCGGCGCGGCGACGGGCGACGCCAACGAGCAGTTGGAGCAGGCGTTCGGCTTCCACCTCGCGCCGCGCGGCCTGTTCCGCGCCGAAGACCCGACCGTGAGCGTCGTGATCCCGGAGTCGCCCGCAGCCCAGGCCGGCCTGCTGCCCGGCGACGTGATCACGGCGATCGGGGGCGGCAAGACGCTCGCCCGCGGCGTGGCCGTGGCAGCGCTCCTCGAATCGCCGTCGTGGGGCCGGCCGCTCGAGCTCACGATCCAGCGCGGCGTGCCACAGCCCTACTCGACGCATCCCCGCCTCGACCTCTTCGTGGGCTCGACGAGCCCGCACCCGATGCAGACGTTCGGCTGCACGATCTGCCACCAGGGGCAGGGGAGCGCCACGAGCTTCAAGTGGTCGTCGCACACCCCGAACACGCCCAAGCAGGCCCACGAGTGGCACGCCGAGCACGGCTGGTTCAACAACCACCACTGGATCTTCCCGATGCTGCCCGAGCGGTTCGAGGAATCGAGCTGCCTGAAGTGCCATCACCAGGTCGTGGATCTCGAGCCGAGCGAGAAGTTTCCCGAGCCTCCGGCGCCGAAGCTCGTCGAGGGCTACCACCTGATCCGGCAGTACGGCTGCTACGGCTGCCACGAGATCAATGGGTGGGCCGGGCCCGACAAACGGATCGGCCCCGACATGCGGCTCGCCCCCAACTATCACGAAGTCGCCGAGTGGCTCGTCACCGATCCCGGCCTCGCGTCGCTCGGGCCGACCGTCGGCCGCTGGGTCGAGGAGGTGCGGTCGAGCCCCGACGGCGCCCAGGCCCGCGACCGGCTCCGCGACGCGATCGATCGCGATGCGGCCGCCGGCGCCGACGCCAAGCTCTCGAAGCGTTCGCACGAACTGGCCGTCCTTCTCAAGGAGCCGGAGACGCCCGGCGGATTTCCGAAGGTCGGCCCGTCGCTGCGCCACGTCGCGAGCAAGGTGGGCTTCGACTGGCTCTACGCCTGGCTCCGCAACCCGCAGGACTTCCGCCCCTCGACGAAGATGCCGCGGTTCTTCGGCCTGTGGGAGCACCTCTCCGGCAAGGGCCTCGAAGAGTCGCAGCGGTACGAGCCGATCGAGATCCGCTCGATGATCAACTACCTCGTCAATGCGAGCGCGCCGTTCGACTATGTGCAGCCCTACGAGGGCATCACGGCGAAGCCCGACGTGGACCGCGGCAGGAAGGTGGTGCAGGTCCGGGGCTGCCTGGCCTGCCACCAGCACGGCGATTTCCCTGAGGCCACGAGCACCCACGGGCCGAATCTCTCGCGGATCGGCGCCAAGGTGGCGTCGCACCCGAACGGCGAGGCTTGGCTCTACAGCTGGCTGCGGGAGCCCGCCCGTTACCACCCCAAGACGATCATGCCGAACGTGCTGCTCGAGCCGGTCGCGCTCGCCGACGGCACGGTGAGTGATCCGGCCGCCGATGCGGTGGCCTATCTCCTCACGTCCACGGAAAACTGGAAGCCGACCGACATCCCTGCCGCCACGTCGCTCACCCCCGAGGAACGGACGGCGACGGAAGAACTCGCGCTCATGTATCTCAAGGATCGGTTCCCGGCCGTCCGCGCCGAGGAGGTGCTCAAAAACGGCCTCGGCCCCGAGCAGGCTGCGATCCAGGGCGACGAGCGGATGCTGTTGGGGATGAATTCCGCCGCCCGCGACGGTGTGCTGCTCGACTACGTCGGCAAGAAGACACTTGCGAAGCTCGCCTGCTACTCCTGCCACGACATTCCAGGATTCGAGGATGGAAAGGCGGCCGGCGCCGCGCTTGCCGACTGGGGCCGCAAGGAACCGTCGAAGATCGCCTTCGAGCAGGTCGCCCACTTCGTGATGCACCAGCTCGAGCACGGCCACGGCGGCCACCACGGTGCCGGGCACGATGCCCACGACGATGCCCATGGGGCCGAGACCCCGCCAGCGTCCCAGGGCGCAGTGCCGGCCGACGAGCCGCTCGCGCCCGACCTCGCCTACGCCGCGCCGCCCGAGAGCCACGTCAGCCCCGAGTCGGTCGATCCCGACACCGGCTTCTTCCTCGAGAAACTCCTCGCCCACGAGCGGGAGGGCTTCCTCTGGCAGAAGCTCCGCCAGCCGCGGAGTTACGACTACAAAAAGGCCGAAAACAAGTCCTACAACGAACGCTACCGGATGCCGCAGTTTCCCTTCGACGCGAAGCAGCGGGAGGCGGTGATGACGTTCGTGCTCGGCCTCGTGGCCGAGCCGCCGGCGCCGCAGTTCATCCACAAGCCCTCGCCGCGCGACGAGGCCCGGCTCAAGGGGCTGGTGGTCGCCGAGCAATACAATTGCGGCGGCTGCCACACGCTGCGGATGGATCGCTGGGACATCCGCTACAAGCCCGAGTCGCTCGGGGCGGCCCAGGAGGTCGCCGACTATCCGTTCCTGTCGCCGCACTTCGCGCCGCAGGACGCGGAGAAGTCGCTCGTGACCGACCGGCAGGGCCGCCGGCACACCTCGCTCGTGGGCATGCCCGTGCTCGATCCCGAGACCGGGCGGCCGCAGCTCGTCGACGAGGACGGCGTGCCGATCGACGAGGGCGATACCGAGGCGATCCCGCACCGTCCCGTGATGCTCTGGCACGACGCGCTCGTGGACGGCGAGCCGCGGCCCGTGGGCGGGCCAAACGTGATGGTGCC
>Ga0214923_10006682_pt1 | contig 12856 bp, 14 predicted proteins | sample LL1510_MetaG_FD_177993 | JGI IMG/M metagenome (GOLD analysis project Ga0214923, IMG submission 177993) | Freshwater microbial communities from Lake Lanier, Atlanta, Georgia, United States - LL-1510 | ecosystem: Environmental > Aquatic > Freshwater > Lake | place: USA: Georgia | collected...
AGCATCCAGCTATGGCATTCTTTTGGGCCAACAGTAAAAAAAGAAATCAGATTCAGTAGATTAAAGCTAGCCCTTATTATTTTGGCAAGTCCAGTTTCGTTAAGGCCAGCAGACTGCAAATATTCGAGCTTTTCTTGTTCGCTTTCAAGTGAAGCAACTTCGGACTCGATTTGGGCACAAATATTGAGAGCAGTAAAATTATGTTGCTGACAATAAGCTAAGACAGCTTGCGAATGATTGTTGCCTGTGAGTTCGCTTTCGGATAGATTGCAGACAAAAAGTTGCGGTTTGGCAGTGATTAATTGCAGATTTTTGATTATTTTTTGTTGATCGGTATCGCCAAAAGTGCTGGCAGGCTTGCCACTTGCTAAAACATCTATCAACTGCTTAACCAATGCGACTTGATTAGCAATCTCTTTGTCGGTTTTGGCTTTTTTTTCGAGATTAGGCAATCTTTTTTCAAGACTTTCAAGATCGGCAAGAATTAGCTCTAGCTGTATCAGCTCAATATCGCGAATCGGATCAATAGAATCTTCGACATGGGTAATGTTTTTGTCTTCGAAGCATCTTACAACATTAATAATAGCATCAACCTCTCTAATATGTCCTAAAAATTGATTGCCTAAACCTTCTCCTTTACTAGCTCCGCGAACCAAGCCAGCAATATCAACAAACTCTATTTGCGAAGGTATTATTTGGGCTGAGCCAGCAATATTGGCAAGCTTTTGCAATCTGTCATCTGGAACATTTACTTTGCCAACATTTGGTTCTATGGTGCAAAATGGATAATTGGCGGCTTCGGCAGCTACGGTTTGTAAAAGAGCATTAAATAATGTTGATTTACCTACATTAGGCAAGCCAACTATGCCACATTTTAGAGACATGAATGATTGAGAATAATGTTGCTTAAAAGATGGTTGGGGCGGCAGGATTCGAACCTACGGGTGGCGGTACCAAAAACCGCTGCCTTACCACTTGGCTACGCCCCAAAATATGTAGAAAAATATTATGCAACAACAAAATATTAATGTCAAGCATATTTTGTTGTTTTTTATGCGAAATTTTATTTGAAAATGATATTATAATAATCTGTATTCTGGTATGCTTAAAATGGCATTATTGCCATTGCTTTTCATAATTTCAAAAGCACAGCCATGAGCTTGTAAAATGCTTATTATTTCGCTAGAATTGATGTTGTTAGTATTGTTTTGTTGTTGATTAACAAAAGAAAAAACTATCATCAACTGATTTTTATGATCTAGCAACATATTTATCTCGAGATCGCTGTCGATATTGTCGCCAAAAATATTGCTAATAATTTGCTTAATACTATTGGCAAGAACAAGAGGATTTATTTTTACTTTAGGCAAGCTAAAAGATAAAACTTTATTTAGGTGAATTCTGCCTTTCAGATCTTGCGGCAAATCTTTTAGACAATTTTCTAGAAAGCCGATAATGTCAATGATGGACTCATCTTCTTGCAGATTGTTATCGATAGTTTGTTGATCTAGTGCATTATTTATTATTGCTTTAAGAATCGTGGCATCTAAATATATTTGATTAAAATCAACTAAATAATGTCTGTGAGGCATTGGCCCATAAGGCTCTTCTTTTAATGATTGTGATATTTTGATTATTTTATCGATATGAAAAAACAACTCTTGTGGCACAATGGCAGAGATCTGATTTTTGATGTTTGTTAATCTATTCTTATGTAATTCGTCAATTTTGTTTTTTGTGGTAATTTTTTCTTTAATTTTGGCGATCATTAAATCGAAGTCTACTGGTTTTATCAAATAATCGTTGGCCGAAAGATTAATGCCCTTAATCATATCGCTTTTCTGCCCGAGTGCAGATAAAAAGATAAATGGCACATTATGATGTTTTGGATTGCTACGAATCATTTCTAAAAACTTATAGCCGTCAATTTTAGGCATAAGTATATCAGAAATAATGATGTCAGGAGAGTGATCGATTAGTTGTTGATAACCATTTTGAGCATTGTCTGCAGAAAAAACAACAAAACCTTCATCTTCTAGAATCTCGCAAATGTTTTCTCTGATTTCGGCTTCGTCTTCGACACATAAAATTTTTATTTTGTTTTCTTGCATATGCTAAAATGATTAATTTCGTAAAAAAATATTACTCTCAAAATTTTAGTGGTAAATAAAAAAAATACACAAAAAAAGCGAAAAAAATAGCAAAAATTCTTTTTTTGTCTTTTTTCAAAAAATAAGGCTTGCCAATAAAAAAAATCTCAATAAAATTTAGAGTTAATTTTAACCTGCATCATTTAAATTTATTATGCAAATATTGTTATTTATACAAATAGTTATTGCTTTATTACTCATTATTTTGGTTTTGTTACAAAAATCAGATGGCGATTCTTTGAGCGGGATTGGTGGTGGCTCTGGTGGCATAAACTCTGCCATCTCCAGTAGAGCAGGATTATCTTTATTAAACAAAATAACCTTTATTCTTGTTGCTGTTTTTATAGTAAATTGCCTAATTCTTGCTCGCATTAGCAAAAGCCAACAAAGCAAAATATCTCAAGATTTACAAAAAGCGATAGATCAGCAACAATCTTCGCCTTCAAATACCAAAATACCTAATATAGAATAACTATGAAAGCTACTATTTTAAATTCTACACATATTGAGCAAGGTGCTAAAATGGTCGAGTTTGCTGGCTACGGTATGCCAATCCAATATCCTCAAGGAATGTTAAAAGAACACGAGTGGGTTCGCAATGGCGGTGTTGGTATTTTTGATGTTTCGCATATGGGGCAGTTTATGCTCGAAGGCGATTCTGCAACCACATTCTTATCAACAATAACTCCAACTGATTTTAGTTTAAGCAACCAAAATCAAGCAAAATATACTGTTCTTACCAACAAAAGAGGCGGTATAATAGACGATCTGATTATCACCAAAATATCACCTACTAAATTTTTTATCGTCTTAAATGCTGGTTGCAAACAAAAAGACAGTAGCTGGATAGCCAATAATCTTACTGCAGATTTAAAATTCTACGAATTAAACAATCGTTCTCTAATTGCTATACAAGGTCAAAAATGTTGCACTGTTTTGCAAAAACTACTTTCCACTAATAATATTGCTGATTTGCAATATATGCATATGCAATTCGCTAATTTGCAAAACGGCAATCAAGTTATTGTAAGTCGCACTGGATATACTGGTGAAGATGGCTTTGAGGTAAGCATTAGCAATGAAGATGCTGTAGATTTTTGGAAGCAGTTATCGACAAATGACGATGTTTTGCCTATCGGCTTGGGGGCTCGCGACTCTCTTAGGCTCGAAATGGGTTATCCGTTATACGGTCACGATCTTAACGAAGATACCTCTCCAGTTGAGGCAAATATTTCTTGGGTTATCAGCAAAAATCACAATGATTTTTTTGGTAGCAACATAGTTTTAGCACAAAAAGCTAGTGGCACCAGCAAAAAAAGAATGGGCATCAAGTTGCTCGATCGTGGCATTGCCAGAGAGGGCTGTATTGTCAAAAAACATAATCAAATCATCGGAACTCTTACCAGTGGGGGGTTTTCTCCAGCGATTAAAGCCTCAATTGGACAAGGTTATTTTGATACAAGCATTGCCAAAATTGGCGATGAAGTTGCGGTTGTCGTGAGAGATCGCGAAATACCAGCGCTAATCACATCACTTAGTTTTGTCGATGCCAAAACAAAATCTGTTAAAAAAATATAAATCAAACATATGAAATTCACAAAAGATCATGAATGGCTCAAAATAGAAGGCAATACAGCAGTTGTTGGCATTACTCAATATGCTGCAGATGCTTTGGGCGAATTAGTTTATGTAGAGTTGCCGAAAGTAGGCAATACCTATAGCAAAGGCACAGCTTTTGCCGTGGTTGAGTCTTCAAAATCAGCAAGCGATGTTTATCTGCCATTTGCTGGTAAAGTTTTAGAAGTTAATCAAGATTTAGTCAATAATCCAGAGTTAATCAATCAATTTCCATATAATCAAGGCTGGATAGCGAAACTCGAAATAGCCGATCAAGCAGATTTAAATGATACCCTAGATCAAGATCAATACAACTCTTATCTACAACAAAAATCTTAATTCATGTTTTTTGGTAAAAATAAAAAAACTTTACAAGATTACGAACAGAAAGAATATGGTCTTATCTCTTCTTTCAAAAAATCTGTCGACAGAGCTAGCGATGGCACATCTCAATTCATCAAAAATGCTGTCGACAATGTTTCGGAAATGCGAGATAAATCAAAAAATTTACTACAAACAAATCTTGATCTTGGTCTAAAACATCTTAATGCTGGCAATATCAGCGAAGCTCATTTTCGTTTTTTTATTGTAACTAAATTATGGCCAAAGTGCGAAGATGGCCTATATTACTATGCTTATATACTGTTTCTCAAACAAAACTATGCAAAAGCTTCTCTTATCATAGCCAAAATAGTCAAGTTAAACAGCCAACCAAATCAACAAGTGATTGATTTACAAGCCAAAATAAAACCATACTTAAATAGTTGATAAATGCATCTGTCAATCAATGTCAATACATTTATTTCCGTTTTTTATAAAATACAAAAGTTGCTATTTATACTGCTAGTTTTTTTTTCTGCTACTGCTTATGGCGAAGAAGAAGATGAATTTGAAAGTTTTTCCAAAGCAATTACCAAAAACAATACAGCAATCAACGATCCTTTCGAAACATACAATCGCAAAATTTATAAATTTAATGACGTAGTCGATAAATATTTTCTAGAAAAAATTGCCACAGGTTATCGTTTTGTAACTCCAAAGCCAGTTCGTAATTCAATTACAAATTTTATCAATAATTTATCTTTGCCAATTTCTGCAGTAAATTCAGTAATGCAAGGCAAAGTAGATAACTCTTTAGCAACAACCTCAACTTTTCTCATCAATTCAACAATCGGAATATTTGGTTTATTTGATGTAGCTGGCCAAAAGAAAATCACCTATCAACCAGAAGATTTTGGTCAAACTTTTGCAGTATATGGCTTAAAGTCTTCGCCTTTTTTGATGTTACCTCTTTTAGGCCCTAGCACAGTTGTTGATTTTTCTGGTTCTATTGCTAATCGAATTGTTAGTCCAACTGATTTTGATATGCTTAATTTTTCTTTGCTGGACTCTAATCAGCGAGCATTAATTTCTGCAACATCGATCGTAAATAATCGCGAACAATTGCTTGACATTATAAAAGATATCAGGCAAAATTCTTTTGATTCGTATGCAATTATTCGCAGTGCTTATCTGCAACGAAGAATAAATCAAATCAATAACTAATCTATGAAAATATTCATTAATTTATTTTTATTTTTGCTGTTATTTTGCAGTGAGGCATTTGCTCAAAACGATCATATCAAATTATTTGTCGAAAACATTGGTAACGAAATAGTCAAAGTAGCCAATAATAAAACTCTAAAAGATGCTCAAAAAAAATCAGCGATAATCAAAATAATCGATCAAAATATCGATTCTCAATGGATCTCTCGCTTCGTTTTGGGTTCTCATTACAAAACTATCGATGAAGCAAAAAAAGCAAAATTCGCCGAACTGTATCGCCAATTCATGATCGAAACATATGGCCCAAAATTCAATAGTTACAATGGCAAAAGTTTTGTAGTCAATAAAATAGAAGATCAAAAAAATTTCTTTTTAGCAAAAGCCAATTTTTATCCTCAAGGCACTAATAATCCAATATCAATAGATTTTCGTATCAAAGAAAAAAATCAAAAATTATTCGTAGTTGATTTTATTGCCGAAGGGGTTAGTTTGCTTGAAACTCAACGATCCGAATTTGATTCTGCTATTACAAATCTTGGTATTGATAAATTCTTAAATGATTTAGAGTTAAAAACTCAGCAACTCAAAAAAGCAAACAAGCTATGAAAATAGGTGTATCGGCAATAACTGGCAAAATGGGCTTAACTATAGCTCAAACTGTGCAAAATAATCCTATTTGCGAATTATCATCTGGTTTGGTAAGGCTGGGAAATGGTTTCTGTGGTCAAGATATTGGTCAATTTTTAGGCTACGAAAAATCTGGATTCGTTATTACTGATCAGTTATTGCAATTCATTGATTCCGCCGATGCTATCATCGATTTTTCTTCGCCTACTCTAAGTTTGCAATTAGCAGAGTTATGTTCCAAGCAACAAAAAATCCTCGTTTGTGGCACAACTGGCTTTAGCAGTGCCGAAAAGCAAAAGCTAGCAGAATTTGCTAAAAATACCGCAATAGTCTGGTCAGCAAATATGTCTCTTGGAGTAAATTTGCTTATGAATTTAGTTGAGCAAACTGCCAAAATTCTGCACGATGATTTCGATATAGAAGTAGTCGAGATGCATCACAACAAAAAAGTTGATGCACCCTCTGGCACTGCTTTATCTCTTGGTTTGGCAGCTGCTAATGGTCGCAATGTTGGCCTAAATAATGTTGCCAATACAAATCGTTGCAATGCTAATTCTGCTCGCAAGAAAGGTGAAATAGGTTTTGCTACATTGCGAGGTGGCGATGTTGTTGGCGATCATACTGTTATTTTTGCTGGAGATGGCGAAAGATTAGAGCTTACTCACAAAGCCTCTAATCGCTATATTTTTGCTTCTGGGGCTGTAAGGGCGGCCATTTGGGCTAGTGCTAAAAGTGCAGGCTTTTATTCTATGCAAGATGTTTTAAAATAAAAGTTTATGCCCCTAGAAAAAAAGGTATTAATCATCGCTGGCTCCGATCCTAGTGGTGGAGCTGGTATTCAGGCCGATATCAAAACAGCTACCGCTTGCGGTGTATATTGTGCGGCGGCAATAACTTGTCTTACTGCTCAAAATACACAAAAAGTTTATGCTATTCATAATGTTCCAATTGATTTTCTAACAAAACAACTGCAAGTATTATTTGACGATATTAGCTTTGATGTAATCAAAATAGGTATGTTAGCCAATCAGCAAATTATAGATTGTGTTTATCGTTGTTTATTTAGAAAGTTCAAAAAAATACCAATAATTCTCGATCCAGTAATGGTTTCAACTTCTGGCGATCTCTTGCTTGAAAATGCGGCCATCAACGATTTAAAAATTAAGCTAGTTAGCAAGGCTTTTATGGTTACTCCAAATATAGATGAGGCACAAGTTTTGAGTGGCATGACTATCAAAAATTTGAGTGATATGCGAAAGGCGGCCTCTGAAATCAAAACAAATCTCGGTTGCGGTTCTGTCTTGATAAAAGGCGGACATCTTAACTTTACCGACAACAAAATACATAGTTTATTTCTTGATCAAGAGCATCAGTTTCATATCATTTCTAACAAAAGAATCAGTGCCAAAAAAATACACGGCACAGGTTGCACTCTTGCTACTGCTATTGCTTGCTATTATGCCAAAAAACCCAACGAACTAGCGGCGGTCAAAAAAGCCAACAACTATGTATACAAAGCTGTTGATAACAATATCAATATCGGCAAAGGTAGTTTAGTATTGCAGCACTGGTAATTTAGATATGTTTTGGGTTTTTGATTAATGCAAGCGATTTGAGATTGGTGCCTCCATATTTGGTGCCTCTGGTCAGACTCGAACTGACACATCTGCAATTAGATAATAGATTTTGAGTCTATCGCGTCTACCAATTCCACCACAGAGGCATAACAAAAATTTTATAGATAAAAATATAGATTGCAATTAAAAAAATAAATTTTTGTCATAAAAATTTACAATTACTTTTAGCCTTTGCTGTTTTTGAGGCAATCTTGATAATCAAACAGTTTTAGCAAAATATCGTTATAAATATTGTTGCTGTTAACCATTGCTGATGCTTGGCGATTGCAATCTGCCAACAAATCATAATCTAGAGCTAGATTAGCAATTTTAAATTCTGGAAAACCGCTTTGCTTGGTGCTAATAATTTCGCCACTTCCTCTGATTTTAAGATCTTGTTCAGCAATAAAAAAGCCGTCGCTTGATTCTTTTAAAATTTGCAGGCGATGAGTGGCTTTATTGCGATAAAGCAAAATACAAAAAGAAGGCAGATCTGATCTGCCGACTCTGCCTCGCAATTGATGCAATTGAGCTAGACCAAAGTTTTCGGCATCTTCGATGATGATTAGTGTGGCGGTAGAAACATCGATACCAACCTCAATTACTGTGGTTGCAATCATTATTCTTGCTTCGCTTGCAGGATTAGCAAAATCAAGCATTATCTCATCTTTTTCTTTGTCTTTCATTTTGCCGTGCAGGATTGCCAAATGTTTTGCATCGATGATGGTGCTTAATTCTTGATATCGTTGTTGTAGCGAAGTGAGTTGATTATTATTATCGTCGTCGTTGCAAGAATCATCGATAGCAGGGCAAATCCAGTAGGCTTTTTGTTGGTTGTTAAGGAATTTAGTAAGCGACTGCATCAACTGCGGAATTTTTTGTTTTGACATCAATAAAGTGGTGATTTCTTTGCGATTTTTTGGTTTTTCGTTGAGGATGGTAATGGCGGTATCGCCATAAATTGCCATCATTAAACTGCGAGGAATCGGTGTTGCACTTAACAAGAGTAAATCAGGGTTTTGTCCTTTTTCTTGCATTTGTAATCGTTGCAAAACTCCAAAGCGATGCTGTTCGTCGATAACTACCAAGCCCAAATTGGCAAAAACAATATTATTTTCAAGCAAGGCATGAGTGCCAATGATAATGTTAGTTGACCCCGAATTTAGTTGTTGCAGGAGTTGTATTCGCTCTTTTTTTTTAGTGTCGGATATTAGTAGGCTGATGTTGATGTTAAAAGGTTTTAGCAGCATTGAAAAATATTTAAAATGCTGAATTGCCAAAATTGTTGTTGGCACCAAAACGGCAACTTGGCGACCGCAAGAAATTGCTTGCAAACTGGCGACGATAGCAACTATAGTTTTGCCGCTACCGACATCGCCTTGCAGTAGCCTAAACATTGGTGAGCTTGCCAAAATATCGTTGCATATTTGTTTGCAAGCAGAGAGCTGACCGCTGGTGAGATTAAACGGCAACGACTGCATAAAATTATTTAGCAAATCTGGTTTACTATTTGTTATATTTTTGTTGGCAACTACTAACTTTTGTTGTGACATAATTGTGGCTATTTGCCAAGCTAGTAATTCGTCGCAGGCCAATCTGCGACGAGCTGGTGAAAAATCGTTATCGATTTGGCTTTGCATTATTGGTTGATGTAGAGCTTTAATTGAAGCAAAAAAGCCCTGCCAATGATGTTTTTGCAATAATTGTTGCGGTTGCCATTCGCCACAATCAAGGGGCAGTTTTAGCAAAACTTGCTTGATTTTTGTGGCGATAAATTTGTTGTTAATTCCTGCAACAAGCGGATAAGTAAGATTGATTTTTGGTAACAGTTCAATTTTGTTGGCTATATTTAAAGGATGATGAATTTCGATATTGCCAAAAATTTGCTTGGCATAGCCTAAAACCGCAACTTGATTCCTATTGCTAGTTGCTTTAATTGACTAGGAAAAATTTTAAAAAAAACTAAAGTGAAATAACCATAATTATTGTGGCAGATGATTTTAAAAGGTTGTTTTGGTTTTTGTGGCTCGTAATGAGCCTCGATTTTGCCTAGTAAAATAACTAAATCGTTAGTTTTGATAGTAGAAAGTGGCGGATTGCAAGTGATTGATTCGACTTTGCTTGGAGTGTGTAAACATAAATCAAATATTTTGTTGGCTCCAAGTAAGTTAATGAGATATTTGCCAAAACTAGAACCGATACCAGGTATGGTGGTTATTGGTTGTAGCAAAATGTGAAAATCAAGAAAATTACTCATATTATTTTGTGGTGAAAAATAATTTTACAACATTTTATAGTTTAATGAAAAATTATTGTTTTGATAAAGTTTTGCAGAAAAAAGCATATAATTTATTTATAGTATAGAACAATATTTTGTTGATGCATTAGAAGTTTCTGTTGGAGCAATTGCTTGACTGGGCATTTTACTATGCATTGTATTTTCATTAACACTTAATTGAGTATCTTTTAAAAGATCAAGAACATCCGACGGAATATATCTGGATTTATTGATTTCTGCAATAATTGCATTTAAAAATTCTAATTCTAATTCTTTATCATTAAATGTTGTAATTTTCAAAATCTTTTCTGACTTATTATTTAAAAAAGTTGATACGACACAATCATCAAGACGATACATCATGCCTAACTGAGATGGAAGCTTTTTTTCAGTTGCCTTTTGTAAAGATCCATCTGATTCGATATGAAAATAATAATTTGGCATATTTTACTTAAATTAAATTGACATGAGACATATAAACAAATCCTTTATTGATATCGAATTATTTTTGTCTTGTTGATAAATTTTAAAATATTATAGATTTTTGGCAAGATATTTTTTTGTTGTTTTGTTATTTTGTTATATTAAAATTTGAGTTTATTTTTAACAAAATAACTACATAAATATGAGCAAAAAAATCAATGAAGCAACCAAAATAGTCCATGCAGCTCGTCATCCTAAAGAGCAAGGCTGGATGGTTAATCCGCCTATTTACCAAAGCTCAACCATTGTTTTTCCTACTTTAAAAGATCTCCTCTATGCCGAAAGAGGTTACTCCAATAATGATTTAGTTCAGCCCTACGAGCTTAAATATGGTCGCTATGGCACCCAAACCAACTTTGCTTTAGAGCAAGCAATTGCCGAACTTGAGGGCGGTTATAATACTTTCGTTACTTCCTCTGGAGCAGCGGCCATCAATACTGCTCTCATCGCTTTTTTAAAGCAAGGCGACCATATGCTGATGGTTGATAGTGTTTATTCGCCAACTAGGGGCTTTGCTGATAAATTTCTCAAAAAGCTTGGTATTGAGACAACTTATTTTGATCCGCTCATTGGTGCCGATATCTCTGCCTTGATTCAGCCTAATACCAAAGTTATTTTTCTTGAAAGTCCCGGTTCGCAAACCTTCGAAATCTGCGATACATCAGCTATTTGTGAAATTGCCAAAAAGCACAACATTATTACTATTCTCGATAATTCTTGGGCTTCTGGAATTTACTTTAAGCCATTCGATCATGGTGTTGATGTTTCGGTTATGGCTCTTACCAAATACATCAATGGTCATTCCGATATAATGATGGGTTCAATTACCGTTCAAGAAAAGCATTTTCGAGTAATGTATGAGGCTTTCCGCTATATGGCGCCAACGGCGGCACCATACTCTTCTTATATGGTGCAACGAGGCTTTCGCACTAGCAAGCTTCGCATCGATCATTGCTTTAAATCTGCTGTTGATGTTGCCACTTGGCTCAGCAATCGCCCCGAAGTTGAAACTGTGCTTTATCCCGCTTTAGCAAGCGATAGCAATCATCAGCTATGGCAACGAGATTTTACTGGGGCGGCAGGTTTATTTTCGATTGTTCTCGATCGCAAGTATTCTAATGAGTCATTAGCAAGAATGGTTGATAAATTGCAGTTTTTTGGTATGGGTTATTCTTGGGGCGGTTATGAGTCTTTGATTCTGCCTTTTGATGCTACCTCGATTCGCACTGCTACCAAATTTAATTATAGCGGCAAAACTTGCCTTCGCATCAATATTGGTCTCGAAGATATTGCCGATCTGAAAGATGATCTTGAGCTTGGCTTTAAGCGATTAAAAAAATAATATGATTCCTTTCTCTTTACCGCAAGTTCGGGGCACCTACAAACAAAATGTCTCGATCCCTAACTGGTTTATGGTTGGTGGTAATGTGCAAGTTTTGTTTAAGCCTGCAGATATTGCTGATTTACAGCACTTTTTAGCTAATCGTTCTGCCGATATTCCTCTAAATATCATTGGAGCTGCCTCAAATATTATCATTGCTGACGAAGGTATAAAAGGAGTTGTAATCAAGCTAGGCTCTGGTTTTGCCAATATTTCGCATCAGCAAAATTTATTAACAGTTGGTTCTGCTACTCTTTGCTCTAGTGTTGCCTCGTATTGCAAACAATATGGTTTAGCTGGGCTTGAGTTTTTTAGTGGCATTCCTGGTTCGGTTGGTGGAGCGGTTGCTATGAATGCTGGTTGTTATGGTGGCGATGTTGCTAGTTCTTTGATATCGGCAACCGCAATAGATTATGCTGGCAATATCCATAACATTAGCAAGCAAGATTTTGGCTTTGTTTATCGTGGCCATAACTTACAACATCAATATATTTTCGTTGAGGCGGTATTTGCTATTCAAGCAAGCACTAGCAATGCCGTTGAGTCGGTAATAGTCAATATGCAACAACAACGAGATCAGGCTCAGCCAATCAGAGCCAAAACAGGAGGTAGCACCTTCAAAAACCCGCCTAATAACAAGGCTTGGCAATTGATCGATGCAGTTGGAATGCGAGGTTATACAATCGGCGATGCTTGCTTTTCAAGCAAGCACTGCAATTTTTTGATCAATAACGGCAAAGCAACCGCACAAAATCTGCTTGATTTAGGCAATTTAGCTCAAGAAAAAGTTTTAGCAAAATTTAATATCAATTTGCAATGGGAAATAAAATTAATCAAATAAATCTTGATAAACTACAATTTAACAATCAAGGTCTGATTCCTGCAATTGCTCAAGATTATCAAAGCAAGCAAGTGCTGATGCTAGCCTGGATGTCTCTTGCTAGCCTGCAACAAACCATTGCTACAGGCTATGCTACCTATTTTTCTCGCTCGCGACAACAAATTTGGGTAAAAGGAGCGACATCATCGCATTATCAAATCGTTAAACAAATCAGCATCGATTGCGATTATGATTGCCTATTGTTGTTAGTTGAGCAACAAGGGCCAGCTTGTCATACGGGCTCGATTAGCTGTTTTACTGCCTCTCCCCCTGTTTCTA
>Ga0214923_10006683_pt1 | contig 12856 bp, 3 predicted proteins | sample LL1510_MetaG_FD_177993 | JGI IMG/M metagenome (GOLD analysis project Ga0214923, IMG submission 177993) | Freshwater microbial communities from Lake Lanier, Atlanta, Georgia, United States - LL-1510 | ecosystem: Environmental > Aquatic > Freshwater > Lake | place: USA: Georgia | collected 2015-10-15
GTCTTTAGCGATGACGAGCAAGTAGAATATTCAAGTTCATATGTAAAACTTTTTGAGCTTCAAAATGAATTTCAAAAAGTTTCTTTAATTGACAAAGACAAAAGGTCGGAAGATGAAAAAAAACAATTATTACTAGTAATGCAAGATATAGAAAATATTAGAGAAAAAATTCAAAATTTTGAAATTGCTCAATCAAGTTTATTTGAGCAGACTGCAGAAAATAGAGCTAGAAATAAAACTATTATTTGGTGGCTTTTAAATTTAAGTTATATCGAAGATAATGGGGAATTTAAAGCTTTATTTGGCGAAGGATCCTATAGAGAAAAACTAGAAGTTTATGATAATATCGAGGATCAAGATTTAGATTTTGAAAAAAGAGTAATTCAAAAACTGGTATATTTAATTAGCTTTTGGTATATGGGGCGAGCTTCTTCTAAAGAAGAGTTCGATAATTTATTGAAAGTTATTTCTCCGAATAAGACGGAGCTGGAGCTCGAAAAAAATAAATAAAGAAAAGATTAGAGTCCTCTTCGGGGATATAATAAAAGGAATATCTGTAACAAAATATTTAAATAAAATTGTCTATCTAAAACATTTAAATGTTTTAGATAATATTGATCTTGAGCAGAAAAAAGAAATTTATTTAACAGAATCAATCTCTCGAGGCCTTCCTACGAAGAAGGAGAAAGAAGACTATTTATTCAAAGAAGGTTTATGGAGTAAAGACAAAGAAGAAGAGATAAATAAAATAAAAATTTTAATTTCTGGCCTAAAAACTAGCAAGTCAAAAGCCTTCCGCCAAAATGATATCGATTTTTTTAAGAAAGAAATTATTAACGAGCAAATAAAGCTAAATAGATTATTAATAAATAAGTCTGAACTTGTGGGGTATACTGCCGAAGATTATGCCTCAAAAAAAATAAATGAATATTTTATATTTATATCTTTATATAAAGATATTGACCTGAAAGAAAGGCTATACTCTGAATCTGATTATGAAGCGTTGACAAAAGAAGATATTGATCAATTAACAGATATATATAATATTAAAATTAATGATTTTTCTTCTATCTCCTTAAAGAAGGTAGCGTTATCTCCTTATTATTTAAATTTATTTAATATCTGTAATGAAAATGCACAAAATTTATACGGTAAACCTATTATTGATTTAACATATTATCAAGTTGAGGTTTATAACTATGCAAGATATTTTAAGCATGAGTTATCAGACGCTAAACATAAGCCCCCAAAAGAAGCTTACGAAGATCCAGAACTACTAATTGAATGGCTTGAAAGCGCCAAGAACGCTGAGGAGATTCTAAGCAAATCAAATGCAAAAAATAAGAAAAATCAAGATTTTATCGCTTCTTCTATAGTAGGCGCATCTAAAGAAGATGTAGCAAAAATATCTAAGAATGCAGAGGGGATTAGCCTTCAGGAAATTGCCAAAAAACACGGCGGAAGTTTATCCATGGAAGACTTTATAAAGATTCATAAAGTGTAAAATAATTTATATATAGTGTAATACTATAAAAGGTTAGGAATAAGGAAATATGGCGAGAACTACGGCTACAATACCAGTAGGTGCAGATACAAGGCAGCTAGAAAGAGATATTCAAGTTGCATTATCTAAAGATTTTAAATTAAAAGGATTTAATGAGAAAGCATTTACTCAGCCTTTAGGCAGGATAACTGGTGCAAGTAACGAGTTTCAAAAATCATTAGACGCATCTAATGCTAGAGTTATTGCCTTCGGCGCAAGCGCCGGAATTATATATACTGTTCAAAAATCCTTTACAGATTTAATAAGAACAACAATTGAAGTTGAAAAATCCTTAAAAGATATTAATGTAATTTTAAACGCTAGCGCAGGAACACTTAAAAGTTTTAGTAATAATTTATTTGAAATCGCTAAAAATACTGGACAAACATTTAAAGAAGTCACATCTGCTGCTACAGAATTTGCAAGACAAGGCTTAGGCGTAGAGGAGACATTAAAAAGGACAAGAGATGCTTTAATTTTAACCAGATTGAGCGGTCTAGATACGGTTAGCAGTGTGGAGGCTTTGACTGCGGCAGTAAATAGTTTTGCTAAAGTAGGTTTAAACTCTACAGAAGTAATTAATAAATTAGCTAATGTTGATGCAGCCTTTGCTGTTAGCTCTGCAGATTTAGCTAATGCTATTCAAAGAGTGGGTAGCAGCGCTTTAGATGCAGGAGTAAGTTTCGAAGAGCTCTTAGCTATCGTTACAAGCGTTCAACAAACTACGGCCCGTGGAGGAGCAGTAATTGGAAACTCTTTAAAAACTATTTTTACAAGAGTCCAAAGACAAGATACATTGCAAGCTTTAGAAGGCATTGGTATCGCAGTAAGAGACCTACAGGGAAATACTTTGCCAGCCCTATCTATTCTAGAGCAATTAGCAAAAAAATTTGATACATTAAATGATTCTCAAAGATCAGCTATCGCTGAGCAGGTCGGAGGAGTATTTCAAATTAACATTTTGAAAGCAGCTTTAGGAGATTTATCAAAAGAATATTCTGTATATAAAAATGCCCTAGATGTTGCTAATAGTTCTACGGACGAAGCAATAAAAAGAAATGAGGCTTTAAATCAAACGGTTTCAGCTTTATTGAATAAAACATTTGCAAATATTACTCGCGTAGGCGCAGATATTGGCGAGGTAGCTTTTAAACCTACAATTAATAATTTATTAAACCTTGTTAATAAGGGCTTAGAAGGAATTTCTTTAGATACGTCTACAACTGGAGGGAAAATTGGCAAAGGAATCGTTGAAGGTATTGGAACATTTATTTCTGGACCAGGAGTTATTTTAATAACTGCAGTTTTAGGAAAATTATTTTTAAATTTGAGTAAGTTTGCTCTAGATTCTTTAAAAAATTTACTGAGTTTAAATAAAGCTTCTGAACAAAGATCATTAATACAGCAAAGAATTTTAGAAGTATTAGCTAAAGAGCCTCAACTAGTAGCATCAATTCTGACGAAACAAACAAGTTTACTGCAAGTAGAGAATCAAATATTAAATGTTATTAGGTCTCAGACTTTAGAAAGACAGAGGGCAGCCTCTATTGCTTCTCAATTATCGGGCAACTTGATGTCTCGAGGAGTTTCTGTATCTAGAGGCGGATTATTAACTACTAGAACAAAAAGCGAAGGTCATATTCCTGAAATTTATGGAGCACTAGCTGGTGGGTATATGCCGGGAGACATTAAAAAGATGTCCATCCCTGGAGAAGGTCCAGTTATATATAATTCTGCAGAAAAAGTAAAAAGATTTCCTGGCATAAATCAACCCGCTATTATGCCTCCTATTCAAAGCAAAGCTGGCCAAAGATATAAAGAGGATTTTTATTCTAGGTACGGTTTTAATCCATATTCTAGCAAAGGATTTGTTCCTAATTTTGCATCTTTAAGCGGTTTGCCACTTCAAAGATATATCCAGCAAGAATATGCTAAAAAGGGATTTATATCAATTACTAAAGATGAGGCAGCAGTTGCAGCAAAGATGGGAATTCCAGTTAAATATTTATATAAAAACTATCCATTTATAGATCAAAAATATAACGCCAGTTTAAGTTCTGCTTTTAAGAAAACGGAGGAAGGAAAAGCTATAGACAGGCCAAAAGGCATCGAAGGATTTGCTAATAAAAGACCATACTCTGTCTACGGCGTAGTTTACCCTTCTTTTTCTCAATCTGCTCCAGCTACTTCAGCGGGTTATACGACTGGCGCAGATAGACAAAGAAAAGCGTATAGATTTCGAACATTCCCATTTCCTGGTGGGAATTTTGATATAAATGAAAAATTATATGAAGACGTCAGAAGAAACTTAATTGATTTATCTTCGAATTATTTTAGAGGGTTGATAACTAAACCTCAAATTATTGATACGTCTAGATTTAAAACTAATATTCAATCTAATTTAAGCAGAAGCGCCGTGGAATCATCTTTAGGACAAATATTTGAAGCCGGAATAAAAGCTTCTATTAGCTCTATAACATTAAATGAAATTGCAAATTTTGATTTAGACTCTGGAGAATTATCTAGGATTCAAAGAAGATTTAAATTGCCTTATAATGGGTTTGGCGCTGTAACATATGCAGATTTAAAAAATTCTCTATCGGAGGGAAATTTGAATAGTATGGCTGGAAAAATATATAGATTTGAAAATCCTACTCAAAATGTCTCTAGAACAAGAACAAGATTCGAAGGATTTATACCAAATTTTGCTAATTTACAAAAAGCCATAGAAGCCGAGTTTGCTATGGGAGGAGATCCTGTTCTAGATATTCAAAAAGGTATAGGTCTATACGTGAGAGATGGATCAACTCAAAAGAATTTTAATGATGTTAAAAGAGATCATCCAGAAGGAATTAGAAAAGCCATAAAAAATTCGAGAGTTTTACAATCATCATTTAATAGAGGATTTATACCTAATTTTGCTGGATACTCTCCTATGGGAGAAAAAGCAGCAGCAGCTTTAACAAAAGCTGGTATTCCTTTTAAGGCTCCTGGATCTACTTTAGCTGAGCAACAAGCTGTAAGCGGAACGGTATCTTCAGCAGCCAAAGCTGCTTCAGCTATGAATAGTTTCAGTACAAAATTAAATACTTTAAATGGTAAATTAGAGACTACAATACTAACTTTATCATTTCTTGCTCCTACATTAATACAGACTGCGGCTCAATTTGATTCTCAGGACGCGAGAACTCAAGCAAAATACAACACTCTCTCTCAAGCAACTTCTTATGGATTTTTAGGTGCAGGAGTTGGTCAGGCTTTAGCTCCTTTGGCGAGAGCTTTTCCGCAGACCAGAGCAATATCTGCATTCCTACCATTGCTTGCTGGAGTAGGGGGGGCGTTTGGCGGCTATAATATCGGTAAAACCCAAGAAAAAGAAATGGTACAAAGAGAAAGATATGATGTCTTAAATAAAGAACTTGGAATTCTTCAGGATAGATTCAATCAGAGGCAAGGAGCAGCCCAACAAATAATGCCATTAATTGATCAATATAAAAGAACTCTTTCCATGAAAGGCCCAGAGGATGTTAAGCAAGCTAATTTAGATATTCTATTTGAAAAAATTACAGATAATCTTTCTCAATTCCCAGAAGAAGTTCAAAAAGGAATTATAGAGAAAATACAAAGTGGTAGGTTTGAAGAGTTGGGAGCCTTGCTTGCTGAAAGCTTTGCTCAAGGCGCCGCAGAAATACAGGAAAAAAATCTAGAGGCATATTTCGAAGGTTTAAAACAGACCGGCGGAATTAAAAGTAAATCAGAAGCTGAAGAATTTGCTAAAAGCTTAATAGGGGTAAGAGATAGAGAAACAGGGTTACGCTATACTACTACGTTAGCCAAAACAGAAGAAGGCAGAAAAAGAATAGATGAAGTTATTACAGATTTAACTAATTTACGTGATCTTGCAAATAAAACTAAGCCAGTAGATGTAAGAGCGCTTGGCCCACTTCAAACATCTGTAGATTCTCAGGGTCAGATTACAATGTCTAAAAGACTTGAAGGACAAGAAGGCACGCTAAATTGGGCAAAAGAATTTATAAAAAGTATGGCAGATGACATTAGTGGAAATACTAGATCTGAAATGAAAGGAATGGGGGTTAGAATAGAAACAGAAACAAATAAAGAATATGTCAAGAGAATGCAGGCATTATTTGAGACTGGAAGCGACGAAGCCTATAAGACTGCTCAGACGCTTGCAGAAGATGCAAAAATGGCCAGTGGACAGATGCAAAAATTTGTAGACGTTATAAAGAAATTATATACTAATGCTGATGGCGAGATAGCTCCAGAATTTGAAAATGTAGCTAAAGAAGCAGTTCAAATAGCTATAAAATCTGGAGACTTAAATAGCGCAATTAAATTCGTTATAGATGAATTAAAAAAGACTAAAGCAGGCGCAGGAAAATTAACAGAAGAGATATTTAAAACAATTGAAACCACTCAAGACTTTATAGAGAGATATAGATCGGATATGCAAAAAATTTCCACTTTAAGTTCTGATGAGATTAGGAAATATATAAAGAAAGTAGGCCAAAATGAAATGGCTCCTGATTTATTACTAGCACAAGATTATGATAAAGAACTTAGACAAGTACAAGCAGAAATTTTAAATCAAGACGAAAGAGATAGAGTTACTCAACAAATAACAGAGCAAGAAAGAGTTTTAGCTCAAAAAGTAAAGGATCGAATTATAACTGAAGACCAGTATAGAAATGCTCTTGTAGCTTTAATTGAAAGTGAGAAAACTAAGTCTAAAAGAGATCAAGGATTAATGTTCGCAGATCAATATAAACAAGAAAGACAACAGCAAAGGGAACAGAGATTATTGTCTGGTAAAGCGGTGTCAGAAGGTAGAAAAGCTCTAGATGTTGGAGACGCTTTTTTTACAGAGTTTGATTATAGAACTGAGGACCTTTATCGAGACCTACAAACTGGTGCAATTGATACTGCTAGAACAATTAAATCTGAATTTGGAAACGCATTTCAAAGTATTATCGACAATTCTCAGACTGCAGAAGACGCTTTTAGAAATATGGCTTTAAATATTGCTAGAAGAATACAGCAATTAGCTTTAGAAGCGGCTACAAATCAAATATTTTCTAGCATTACTAGAGGGTTTGGATTAGGAGATTTATTTAAGTTTGGCTCTGGCGGATTCGCAAAATTTAGTTCGGGAGGAGAAGTTAAAAAGTACGCGTATGGAGGAGAAGTCGAGGGAGGTTCTGGGTATAAAGACGATATACTTACATTCCTAACTGGTGGAGAGTATGTTATTCGTAAATCTGCAGTAAATAAATATGGAAAAGATTTTTTAGATAAATTAAATCAAGGATCTATGCCTAAATTTTCTGAAGGAGGTAGATTAAAACCCTCTGATCTTGAAAGAGATTCTAATTTAATTTTTGGCATGGGCAATAAACGTGGCCCATCAGTAGCAGAAATAGAAGCTGAAGAATCTATAAGATTAGCTGGGCCATATACAACAGATTTGCCTGGAGAAAACGTAAATACAGGCGGAGGATTTTCTTACGAAGGAAGAGCAAATTTTGTATATAATGATGCCTTTAAGCCTACCAGCGGAAGATTTGAAATTGACCCTCAATTATCTGCTGCTGCGCTTTATGACGAAAATAATCCTCAGAAAGATATACTAAGATCAAGATATGACAACCTAAAGAATTATTTAGCTGAAGCTGTGGATCTTGCAGAAAGAAATAGAGAAGAAGAAGCAAGGGTAGACGAAGAAAATAAGCAAAGAAAAGCTATGATTGACGCAATGAACCAGGCCCAAAGAAATAACTTTAATCAATGGAGAAAAAGTCAACTTTTGGGCGGATTAGTTCAAGCTGGAGGAATTGTTGGCGCTGGGTTACTTTCTACATATGCAATTCCAGCTCTTAGTCAAGCTTTTGGATTTGGAGGCGGTACAGGTTTATCGATGTGGGATAGATTATTTAATACTCAAAAAGCGCAAAATTATGATAAGTACGGGCCATCTACAACAGTAGGAGGAAATAAAGCTCCTGATTATGGAAGTAAAATGAGATATAGCATGCCAGGACTTAGACCTCCAGCTAAGGCTCGTGGAGGACCAATCGCCTCTTTCGCTTCTGGTGGAGAGAATAAAGATAAGGTTCCAGCACTTTTGATGGGAGGAGAATATGTTATTCATCCAGATTCAGTTAAATATTATGGGAAAGATTTTTTTGATAAATTAAATCGAGGACAAATCCCAACTGAAAAGTCTTCTGGACAACAAACAAAACCTAAGACTATAAATAAAATTGAGCGTGAATTAAATTCAATAGCGGAAGGTACTTCAGCCCAAAAACCATTAAATAGAATATATAAGAAAAATATTTCTCCTCAAAGAGATATGATAACTGTTGGATTAAATCAGATGGCTGAGTCTATGGGAAGAACTAAATTATTAACAGTTATGCCAGTAAAGAAAAGAGCCAAAGGATCACCAATGGGTGGAGAAAAAGATGATATTCCAGCCTTACTGATGGAAGGAGAATATGTCGTGAATAAAGATGCGGTTAGAACGTATGGGTCCTCTTTCTTCGATGACTTAAATAATGGATCTATAAAGGGATTTGCTGATGGCGGAATGGTTGGCTTACCAGAGAGTCGTCTTGGGGGAAGCGCTATAGGAGAAGATAAACCTTATGGCACTATGCAGGACGTTAAGCCTGATACAAGACTAGAAACTTCAGTCAACGATAATACTAGCATAGTTAATAATGTTAGTATAAATATTAACGTTTCTCCTGGCCAACCAGCGCAATCATCTGTAGCAGTACAATCACCTATCATAACTGGCCCAAGTAATACGGGGCCATCTCTTAATGCTGAAATAAATAAAAGCAAAAATATGGCAGAGAAAATTAGAACAGAGGTTCTTAAGATAATAAATGAGCAACAGCGGATTGGTGGACTATTAAGAAGATAATTTTATTAAATGTTTCCTTCTTCTAAACGAGCAAGTCTATCTTTTAATTCTTGAAGTTCTATTGCATTAGGATTTATTTTACTTATAGAGCTGATAAGTTTGCAGGTTGTAAATTCATTTAAAAATTGATATATAGAAATTAAATTATTTTCCTTTAATATTTCTTCTATTATTTTTGATTGACTTTGAGATAAACCGTATACTTCTACATCTATCATATCTATCTCATCTAATATAGCAGTTTCTTTGAAAGGTAGTGTCAAAATTTTTGAATTTTCAATTGAATTTAGCCATTTTGATGGTAGATCTTGAGCGTACAATGGGGATAGGATTAAATCATTTGATTTTGCTAAAATTAAAATTCCGCAAACCTTTGATTCTTCATATTTTAAAGGATCAAATTTAAATTTGACACTGAACCCATCTGAGCTTCTATAAATTTTTTCTACAGCTTGTTCGAAATTTAATGATATAGGTTCTTCATATTCGACGAAACATTCGTAAGAGTTTCTAGCGTAATCATTATGAGATATTACTATATATACTTTTTTATAAAATCCATGCCGATTATTTTTCTGAAAGAATATTCTATAATTTTCTTCTATAGAGAATGTAAAACTATTTTTTATAAAATCTTGCACTTCAAATATTGAAGCTTGAATTCTTGGACTTGTAAAAGCTACGGCGGGATTATCTTGAATAAACTTTTGTCTAGCAGAATAACTTGCTTTTGAGATTGTTCCAATCTGTTCCGCAGACGGTATGTTTTCATAAACATATAAATCATTTAGGTTTTCGTCTAATATTTTAACATTAAAAGATGGAAAATGTTTAGCTGCATCTTCACCCATAATACTTTGAGGAAGTTTTCTTTGAGATTCCCAAATAATAGTTATATCTTTTTGATTTGTTTTAAATATATCTATCATAATACATTGACTCCACTTCCAATAATTACCTCTGGGATTGTTTGTTGGGCAAGTTGAATTACTCCTGTGCCAGGGATAGAAGTTTCGTTAGAAGAATTATATGCATATAAAGCGTAATAATAATCTCCTGTTCGAACTGGAGTAAAAAATGGAGGTGTATTATTTGCATTGTATATACTATTTGGTAATCTAGATGTATATACGGCTAATAAATCTTCTTCCGGAGGTTTTAATCCAGATTCTGGAGCGAATCTTCTTGCTCCGCTGGAGACATATAATTTATATAAAGAGACTATGCCTGTTCCATCTGGCCCATTTCCGCCTCCAGTGATTTGATAGTAAATACTATTCAGTCCCTTCGTTTGATATGTGTTATATACCACTCCACCCGCAGTATTTTGTCCAATTTGATTTCTAAACAAAATACTCATTCCTATAGACGGCTGCCTTGGATTTGGAATCCTGTCTGGTACGGAAATCAAAGCTACGCCTGTGTCTATATCTGCATATTTTAGAGGATTATATTCCGCACAAGAAATATTAAATATATTATTTGATTTTTCTGTAGCGTTTATAATTCTATATAGTTTTGACTGATCAAGATATGGCTCTAGATACCAGCCGTCATATAATAAATTTCCTGGTACATCAGATGGATATCTGTTATAAATGCCCTGCGGGTCTCCCCCGTAATCTCCAGTCGTGCTTATCTCTATTGCCCAGACAGAATTTGAACCCAAAATATAATTTGAATCATCTAGTCCATACGTGCCAAAATCTATTCCACTTAACCCTGCATCTGTACTATAAAAAGAAGAATCAAAGTATAATCTTCCTGTTCCTTCTTGATATGGTCTATAAGCTTGACGGATTAGATTATTTCCACTGTAATAATTTACAAATGTTCCATCATAATCTATTTTTAATTTTGTCTGAGGAGTGTAACTCATAGTAGTAGGTAACGCTCTTCCCACAAAATCTGGCCCAGTGATTTGAGCATTACTTTCGTAAATTGTTAATGTTCCATTATTTAAATAATACCAAGCATAATCTAAAGATCCGTAGTTTGAGTCTGTGCCGGGGTCTTGGTTTAATCCAAACATAACATATTTATCGACTCTTGCTGGCGACGCTGTAGCAAACACATTCCTTTTATATCCTTCTACAGAATATATTTCTGCTCCATTTGCTCCGCCCCATCCGTCTGGAGTAGTTCTATAATATCTATTACCAGTAAAAGATATATTATTATTATATCTTAAGCTAAATTTGTTAGTATTATTTATGCTTGTTCCACTAAAGTTAATTTTAACAAAATTAGAATAATTCTCCGTTCCAGAAGTCACGGCTTGTTGAGTATTTTTTATTTCAATTTGTTGAATATGACTTTTTCTATAAAAATTAGAATTTATTCCACTACTGAAATCCTCTGACTTAGTATTATATCCAGTAATATAATTATCACCTAAAGTTGTTCCTGGATATAAATTATAACTTGGAGTCAGAAAACTTATTTTAAATGATTTATTTACTCCGGTTAGAATATATTGATTAAAATTATTAAATGGAATATCTAAAATAGCATAGCCTGTCCCAATATCAAATGTCCGACCAGCATACAATTTATTCTGTCGATTTTGATCTAATATTCTTACAATATCCCCAGGCCTAACAAGGGCTCCTTCTAAACTCGTATCAAATGTTACTGTTTCTGTCTCAAGGTTCTCGCTAGCTAAAAACCATTTCCCTAATCTTCTAGCCTGAGATTTTCTAGTTGCGCCAAAAGCAGCGACTTCAACTTCTCGAATGCCATATTTCATCATCGCTTCTTTATCTTCTACATATTCAAGGGCAGGCTTATAGTTATTTGCTTCATCATTATATCTAACAATTGCTACTGATCTGCGGGCTTTCCTTGAAGAATCTGAATATGTAAACTCTCCATTCAATACGTTTGCGTTAGTAAAAAGATAGATCGGCTCTTTTGGCCTATCTTGGCTAATAAATATCTGTCCGGCCATATAATAAGGCATTGCATTAAATATAGAAGCCATATCATTTAAGACTTTATATGCTTCTGCTTTGTTCGCCATATATAGATTGCAAGTAAATCTTGGTTCTAAACCTCCATATCCATTTGGGACAAGTTGGTCGCAATACTGTGCGGCTTCATATAACGACCATTTATCTACTAACGATGTGTCTATATATTTACCTAGGCCAAACCTATTATTTGTTATAAGATCATAATAACACCAGGCTGGATTATCCGACCAAGCTAATTTAAATTTACCATTCCAAGCTCCTGAGTATGTTTTTTTAATAGGATCATAATTATTTGGCACTTTAACTTTGAGTAAATTAACGTAATACGATCTTTCTGGAACACTCGAGAAATATCTAGAATCAAAATTACTATATACCATCGCAGCCTGAGGATAGGTGAATCTATCCATGTAAACACATTGTATGTCTGCGACCTCTATAGCATTTGCAGTAAATAAGCTCATCGGCTCCATAACATTTTTTGTGATATGAACAACCCAACCAATTTGATTTGGTAAAACCCTTAAAGGGTATCCACTGTCTTTGTAAGATCTCATCCAGAATGTATAACACACCATTGTCGGTACTTGGACTTTTCCAACATAGTCGACTGTATCTATAGCGTATAGATAAGGGTTTGTGGCGACTGGCTCGTCTATCTGAGCGAAACTTTCGCTTCTATCAGAGAATAGCCTATATAGAGCAAACCTTACTGGAAGTTTTTCTCTTGTATATTCGCCAGCTCTTGCTCCTGTTAATACTTGAGTGTATAACCCTTTAATTTTTAAATGTATTTTTATGGCTTGTATATCTGTATCATAAATATAGTATCTTCTCGGAGTTGCATATCCAGAGGTTGGTCCAAGGTTAAAATTTCCCCCATATAATTCTTCATTAATTAATTTTGTATAAGAACTTACGATAGGATATTTATTTATATCGCATTTTTCTCCATCATAATGATTCCTATCTTCATATAAATTTATTTTTGGATTTGATACTGTATGTGAATTTGGATCACCATATGTATATTTATAATTTGCATACAAGAAGTTTATAAATCCTTTTTGCGCTGCGATCGGGGTATCATTCCAAAATATTGATCTTGATTCAGGGGTAGCTTTCCAATATTCGACCGCTCCTGCCCCAGGAGCTTGACCAGTATTAATCTGAAATGGAGAAAACAGAACAGATGTATAGCCTATATCTCCAGCTTTTTTTCCAGATGTACTATAAACATAATCTCCCGTGACAAAACCTTCAATTGGACCTTCTGAGATTAAATCTAGTATATTTAATCTTTGGACAGACGTTACGCTTCTGTCTGATGTTTTAAAACCTGTACCTGTGAAACTTGTTCCTGCGTATCCTGCTAAAATTGAATCT
>Ga0214923_10006684_pt1 | contig 12853 bp, 10 predicted proteins | sample LL1510_MetaG_FD_177993 | JGI IMG/M metagenome (GOLD analysis project Ga0214923, IMG submission 177993) | Freshwater microbial communities from Lake Lanier, Atlanta, Georgia, United States - LL-1510 | ecosystem: Environmental > Aquatic > Freshwater > Lake | place: USA: Georgia | collected...
TTCGTACCGAAAAGATATAAATTTAGAATAAATTTATATCTTTTCTCACGAACATCATGTTTATATAACAAAACAGAAGAAAGATGTGAAAATTTATATCAACCAGATAAAAAAGATGTAATACGAAGGATACATTCGGTTCTAACATTTCAAATGGAAAATAAAAGAAAAGGATGTATTAATCGTGATAGAAATGCCGTCTTAAATATGAAAAAAATAGTTAATCAATATTTATTAGATAAAACAAGACCAGATAAATATAGACGAGACTATAAGATAGAATAATAAAAGATTATAACCTCAATATGTAAGTATTGATGTCAAATTTAATCTAGCCTTTAAATAGGTACAATTATACTTTTTAATCTAAAAATTGGAAAAATAAATATTTATATTTATTTTTTTGTCATTAAACTGTCCCATTTTTCAGTGAAAAAGGTGTAATATTAACAAATTAAATAAAGATGAAAATAATAAACATATAATATATAATACTGATAATATAGAAAATATTGAAATAAATAATAAACAGATATTTTATAAGATGTTTAAAATAAAAGAATTAATTAATAATCTAAAAGATATAGATTTTAGTAAAATATTTAATGAAACTATTGATAATATTAAAAATAATACTTCAACACAATTAAATAATATTAAAAATAATACTTCAACACAATTAAATAATATTAAAAATATGTTTAATAATAAACAATCAGGTGGAAGAATAGTATATAATAATATAAATAATTATATTTATGATAATATACAAGATATGAATTATAGTGAAAATGAAAATAATATACAAGATGGTGGTAGTTTTAATCAAATAGGTGGTGGATATATAGATTATTTATTATTTAAAATATTAGATCATCATAAACATATAAAATTTATTACAGACATAAATGGTGATAAATATTATAAAATATTATTAACATATACAAATAATAATAATATAAAAATGACATTATTAAATAATAATAATAATAATAATATATTATCACAAGGATATGATATATTAAAATCATATTTATATATTTATGATTATAATAAATCTAATTTATATTTATTAGCTATAAAAAAAGATTTATTTACAGATATTGAGAAAAAAGATGAAATAATTAAACATATAGAAAAAAAAATAACAATATATAATTTAATAAAAGATGTTAATGGAAATGATAAAAAATTTAATATATCAAAATGTATTAAATTCTTTTTAATGATAGATAATAATGATTTCTTTATAAATTATTATTTGTATGAAAATTTATTATTTTTCTTATTTAGTAATATGGAATAAATTAGTCAAATTAAAATATTTATTATCTGACATTTTTTATTGAATGAAATCAGTGTGTGAAGTATATAATATTTATTTATTTATTAGAATCAAAAGATAATTGATTATTAGATAAAATATATTTATTAGAATCAAAAGATGATAATATAATTTTATCAAAATTATTATGAGTATAAATAGGATAATTATATAATTTAGAATAACATTTAGTGAAATATTTAATTAATTTGAAAGATAATTTATCATTAATATAAGATGGATCAATATGAATATTATCGATATAAGTAAATTTAAATTTATCATTAATAAATGAAGTTAAAATAGCAATAATATTATTAGTTTTTGGATATTGATCATAAGTTTCAATAGTTGTAATATAAATAATATTATAATGTAATAATTTAATATGAAAATGAAAAAAAATATCAAAATTATCAGATATTTTAAAATTATTAAAAATTTTATCATATAAGAATTTATTATCATAACAATATAATAAAAAATCATTAAGTTTCCAAAATTTAATTATAAATTTATCATTATTATGATCTAATTTAATTAATTTTTTTTCATTTAAAGAATTATAAGTATTATTATAATCTTTATAAATTTGTTTAATATCAAAATTTATATTAATATTATCAGTTATTTGATATTCATTAGAAGGATTTTTTTTATAAATTAGATAACCTATTGGATCAAAACCTATTGTTACAATTGTATCTTTATGTTTAGTTAATTGATTAATAATTTGAAAATGATAACTACAAAAACATTTAAGAGCAGCTTCATTAGATTTATAAACAGCTCCATAAACAGGTATTCTATGTAATTTAATATAATATTTAACAAAAAAATTAACCATAATCTTACATAAACCCTTACCTCTATAATCTGCATTAATTAAAAAATGTTCACCAAAACAATAATTTTTAATTTTATCAAAATAAGCAGACATAAAACCAACAAAATCAATAATTTTTTTATTTTGATATTTTTCAATGGTTAAAACATAAATATTATCATTATGATCAATTCTTTTAATATTCATATAAAAAAATACATCAAAATTATCATAACGTTTAATAAATTTATTAATTGATTGATAAATAAATTTATTATCATAACAATATAATAGAAAATCATTTATATGCCAAAATTTAAATATATATTTAGATATATCATTATCTAATTTAAATTTTTTAGAAAATATAGTAACATAATTAAAATTATAACTATTATATATATTATTTAAATTAAAATTAGTCATTATTATAATATAATATAATATTTTTTATTTAAATTTATAAGATATATATATTTAGTCTCTTAATTATATAATTTATAAATATATAAAAAATTATTTAATAATATTATCAAAAGTTTTAAAACTTTCATGTATTATACTAATATATAATTTATAATAAGTTGAATATGGTAAATATGGAAATAATAATATAATTAAAAATAAAATACTAATAATACTATATTTAGTTAATGTATTAATATTTGAATAATTATATATATGATTTATTAATAATATAGAAAATAGTAAGATAAATAACCATATTCTTTGATATTTTTTTAAAAAATTTCTAAAACTACTAATTATTTTTGTTATAAATAAATTATCTTCTATTAGTGGATAATTATAATCAAATATCTTATTTGATATTATATACATTAATATAAAAAATATTATTATATATAGTTCTTTTTTATATTTTAATAAATAATTATTTATATCATTATTATCTTCTGATAAGTATGTCATATTTTTATTATTATTATCATCATTATTTTTTTTATATTTATCATTAATAATATTAAATGTATTATCAATTTCACTCATTTTATATAATATATTAAGATATTATATAATTATAAAATTAATTTATATTATTATAATATAAAATGAACTTACAAATTAATACATCATTTAATGGAAATTATTATATCATTAATAAAGATATTATAGATGAATATTATAATAAATTATATGATATTATTGAAAAATATCAATTTTATAATGATATTTTTATATTAATATATAATTATCAATTTATAAATCTATCACAATTAGATTATAAAAATATTAATAATTTATATAATAATAAAATTGATATTATTAATAATATTATTAACAATTATCAATTTAATATACAAAAAAATAATAATAACATATATTTAAATCTATTTAATTTAAATATTATTGATAAATATTTTTCTTCTTATTATGAAATATTTATTAAATATGATAAATATTTTAAAATATTATTTAATAATAATATTGATATCTTGGAATTATCTAATACAACTTTTGCTTATGAATCTTTTTTTTATTATAATAAAATATCTAATAATAATTTTAATTATGATATATATGTTCCTTATTTTAATGATAAAGAATTAATTTCACGTCTTATTAATATTAAATCAATATATAATAATAATATAACTATATTAGGTAATAATATAGATTATTTAAATAATTATTTTAATATTGATAAACATATTAATATTAATAAAAAATATAAAATTATTTTTAATAGTTGTAGACCTAATAATATATATAAATATAGTATATATTCCAATTTTAGTTCTAATAAAATGATTATATATTATTTAATTAAATCATTATTAGTATTAGAACAAGATGGTTGTTTAATTATAAGATATTATAATTATCAAACTCAAATACAAAAAGAAATCTATTATTTATTTAGAAAATTATTTAAAAAAACTAAATTATTTATACCACAATCTTCTCAATTATATTCTTTAACAGCAGGTTTTATTATTGGTTTTAATTTTATTGGTTTAGATAAAGATTTAACTAATAAATTATCTAATCTATTACAAGAATTATTATTATTAAATGATCAAATATATATTAATTTTGATCCAATATTTCAAAAATTTCAAAAATTTAAACATAAATTATATATCAATTTTAATAATAAAAAATTTACTAAATATCCTGGTCTTTATTCTTTTTATAATATCCAAGATAATAATGATTATAATAATAAATTATCAAAATATTTTAATAAATATATGTCTAAAGTTTTATTTGATTTCTCTAATATTAATCATAATGTTAAATTTTTATATGATAAAATATCTTTTAATATATCTAAATCTATTTTATGGGTTAATACTTTTTTATCTTTTAATATATCTCCTTTTAATAAATTTTTATCTGATTATATTTCTATTATTTCTAATAAAATTTTATCTTATAATAAAAATAAATGTTATCTATATAATCTTAAAACATCTTATAAAAAAATATTATCATTTGACAATCTTATTAATAATATGATAAATCAAAATAATAGAGTTAATATATATGATAGATATCTTAATCTGTATAATAAATCTAATATTAATAAATTATTAATAAAATATTATTTTCATAATTTTACTAATCACAAATATGATTATTATATATTATATGAAATATTGAATAAATTTAATATATTACATAATGATTTTATTTTAATAAATGATAATAATTCATATATAGAATCATTAAATAAATATTTTAATAATAAGATTAAATATCATAATTATAATAATATTAATGATATTAAAAATATTAATAAAGAAACAATTATATATAACAGTATAGATATAAATATAGATTATGAGATATTATTATATTTAATAAATAATAAATGTAATGGTATAATAAAAATACAATATCCATTAAATAATGAAAAAATAATTATTATGATTGGTTTAATTAGAAAATTTTATAAAGAATCTTATATTTATAAATCTAAAATTAATTATCATTATAATGAATTTTATTTAATATGTAAAGATTTTAATAATGATATTAATATTCAAATTAATGATTATAATATTGATTTAATTGATGATTCTTTTTATTATAAATTCTATAAAATATATACTAAATTAATTAAGATTATGATTAGATCATATAAATTTAAAATATTTATATTAGATAGATATGATATAATTAAAGATAATAAAAAATTAGATGATGATATTATTAATATTAGAAAAAAAAATGAAAATATTTGGTTAAACATATATAAAAAAATAGATATATAGATATTAATATAAGATGAAAAAAAATATTAATATAATATATGCAACAACTCATGATAATATATTTTGTTTAAAAGATAGATTAAATTTACCATGGTCTAATATAAAAGAAGATATAAGATTTTTTAGAAAAATGACAATAAATAATACTATAATAATGGGTAGACAAACTTTTAATAGTCTAAATAATAAACCTTTACTTAATAGAGAAAATATTATTATATCTAACACTTTAATTAATCAACAAGATGATAAATTTAAAATATCAAAATCATTAGATGAAGCTATTAATACAAGTTTAAATGATAATATATTTATAATAGGTGGTATGAATCTAATAAATGAAGCTTTATTAAGAGATGATATAGATAATATTTATTTAAATAAAATTAAATTAAAAAATAATAAAATTATATCAAATCCGGTATATTATACACCAGAAATACCATTATATTTAAATTTATCTCATATTATAACTAAAAAATATGATAATTATAATATTAAATATATTAAATATACAAAAGATTGATTTATTATATGAAAACACATATAAATAAAGATAATAAAATAATAGAGAAATATGGTAATAATACATTTATCACTAAAAGTGCCTTCAGTATAATTTATTTATAATATTATATTATAAATGAGTTATTTTAATAAAGAAGATTGTCAATATATTTTTAATAATATTACTAATTGTACGGAATATATTCTTAATAAAACTAAATTATATAAACCATCTATATCAAAAAATAATATCATTAAAATGGATAATAAAAAAATATATGTATTATCTGATATTCATTCTGATTTTCCTAGATTTATACAACTTTTATATAATTCTAATATAATACGTTTTAATACAAATAATATAACACAAGATTATTTTCATTCTTTAGATATTCTTTATGATTTTGATATTATTGATAAAAATTTTATATTAATAATAGCTGGTGATTTAATTAATGGTAGAAGACCTGAATTTGATATTCAAACTGATGATATTACTGGTGATTATGAATTACGATTATTTATTTTTTTAACTAATATGAAATATAAAGCTAATTTATATAATAGTGATGTTATATGGTGTTTAGGTAATCATGAATATTTCACATTATTAACTGAAACAAAAAATATGAATAGATTTAGATGTGATAAATGTTTAGATTTTTATAAAAGTGATAAAAATAGAATAAATATATTGTTATGTTTTATATTAGTATCACCATATTATTTTATTATATTATATCATCAAAGATTAAATAGATATATATTGATATGTCATGCAGGTTTAAATAATTCAACTAATATTCTAAAATATATAGATCATGAACCAGAAAATTTATATAAAAAAGTTAATAACAAAATGGATATTCTTGTTACTAAATCTTATTCTAATACACTTGATAAATCTAATTATAATGATAAATCATTAGATACTCATATTTGTAAATTTATACAAAATTATAAATATGATATGATGATATATGGTCATTGTACTATTAATGTAGTTGATGAATTATATAATAAACAAAAACATATAAATGGATGTAAAGATAAAAAATGTATATTAGCAATATGTGGAGATAAAAATATTGGTGCTAAAATGATATTTGTAGATATAGGTTTATCTAAATTTCATAATTATGATAATAGATCATTTCATGAATATTTATATTTTGAATATAATGAAAATGATATATTACATCAATATCATAGAAGAGTATATACTAGTTTAAATAGATTTAAAATATGTAAAGATAATTATGAAAATATTGAAATTTTAAAAAATGATTTTTTATTACCAGATCATATAAATAAAAATTTAATTTAATCTAATAATATTTAGGTATATCAAATGATAATAATCTATATTGATTTATATTACCACCAGATTGTTTAATTTGATTAAATAATCTAGGTGTACTATTTAATATAGATATTAGTTCATTATTATTTATATAATGTTTTAATGATAAATTATTCAAAATATTTATATCTAATAATAATAATTTTTTAATAACATTATAATGATTTTCACAATTAATTTTAGTTATACTTGATAATAATTTTAATATTAATAATAATTTTTTAACATTATCTTTAATATTATTTATAATTATATCTATATTATGTATATTATTATCAATATTAGCTATTATTTTATTTTTATATATATCATATTGTGATAATAGAGTATCTTTATTTATAGAACTATTTATATTTATAAGAGTATATAAAACATTTATATCATCATGTATTATATATTTATCATCATCAAATAAATATTTAATATTACTATAATTTTTTATTTTAGTATTAAAATCATCAATATTTATATTTGATTTATCTATAATTTTATTCGAATTTTTTATTAAATCTTCTATTATATCTATTTTTTCTTTACTCATATTATAATAAATTATAATTAGATAAAATAAATTTTTATTACAATATATCAATTAAAATATTTTTTAATAAATTGATTTTCTGTTAATATTTTAATATTTAATTCTAATGCTTTAATAACTTTAGCATTAGATTTAGCTTTTATAGCTAATTCAGTAGTTACTAATATATCAGTATTTTTAGAAACAGAAGAAACAATTTTACCACCATTATCTTTTATTTTGTTCTCTAAATCATCATTTCTAAAACCACTAAATATTACCTTTTTATTTTTGATTGGATGATCTAAATTTTTAATTTTTTCTAATTTTTTCTTATAATCATTTAATGATAATCTTAATTGTTTTCTCATAGCTGGTTTTAATTCATTAAATAAATCTATAAATTTATCTAATCCTTTAACAAAATTAGTTGCTGTTATTTCATCAAATGATTCTAAATTTATTAATAAATCTATTAATTCATTTTCTTCTAAATCTTCATATAATTTTAATATATCAGGATGACTTTCTAATACTTTAATTATTTTTCTTTCACCAATACCATGACCAAAACTATTTGATGCAACCATTAAATCTAGAATCGTTAAATTATCTAATGCTTCTTTAATATTATTATATATTTTTTCAGCTAATTTATCTTCTATACCATCAGCTTCTAATAATTGTTTTTTAGTAATATCAAATACTTTTAATATATCATCTATACCAATATCTATTAATTTTTTAACTGTTCCTTCACTAACATATTTTATTTTTAATTTCTCAAAAAAGAATACTAATTCACTAATTATTTGTTGATCATGTTCTTCATCTATTAATATATCTACTTTTGTTTCATTCCATTTATATTTTAAATTAGGAAGTAATGGAGTAGTATGTTTAACTATACCAACAATTTTAGGTATAACATCACCAGATCTAATTAATTTAATAATAGTATTTTTACCAATTTTATTATCAACAATAAATTTAGCATTATTAGCAGTAACACGTGATATAGTAACACCATTTAAAAATACAGGTTCTAATATTAATATTGGTTTTATATAACCATCTTTTGATACATTCCATTCTATATCTAATACTTTCACTTCTCTCATTTCATTTAATTCTGTATCTTTGAAAGCAAAAGCATATGGAGGATATTTTTCATTACTTCTTGTTTTATCTAAATTAACTGAACTTATTATAATACCATCCACTTCATATATTGAATTTTTCTTTCTATCAATTAATTTATCTCTTAAATCATTAAAATCTAAATTATCATTTAAAATATTATTATAAACAACATTTAATTTTAATTCATTTAAGAATTTAAATTGTTTACTCATATCAGTTATCCATGGTGAAACCACTTCATAAGCTACAAAATCTATATCATTTAATAATTCTTTATTTAATTTTTTATTTATAGTTGCACCTGATACTAAATTTCTTCCATTATCATATGTTTTACTATATTTAGTTTCAAATGTTTTCTTTTTCATAACTAATTCACCTCTAATTGCTATATCATCTTTTATATCTAATTTATTTAATATTTCTAATAATCTATTTTTATTCATATTAATATTATCAGAAAGATTAATATAATCTAATATTTTAGTGATATCAGAACCTTCTAAACCAGTACCTCTTTTATATAAATGTAATTGATTATTTTTCTTATATATTAATCCACTAATACCATCTAATTTATCAGAATAAATATAAGGTTTATGATAATCATTAGAAAAATTAGTTAAAGCTTTGGGATTATCAGGTTTAACTTTATCCATAGATCCCATAAAAAATGGTAATTTAACTTTATTAATTTTAGTTTTGAAACCAACTTCTTCTAAAATAGGATTTTTTGGATCAATCATTTCAATATAATCTTTTAATTTATCAAATAATTTATCATTTATTATAGATTCACCATTATAATATTTATCACTTGCATAACTATATATACTTATTATATCATCTAAATCATTATTTAATAAAAAATGATCAGGATTAGATATATAAGAATCAATTAATTTTTTATTAGATTTATTTTTACTCATCTTATAATATAATTATATTTATCTTATATTTATAATTATATGTTTAAATAATATTATTATCAATTTTTTATTTTAATATAAACTACTCATTATAATGTGAAAAATAAAAATCTATTAATTACTTTAATTTTTTTATCTTATTTACTATGTTCACAAGATAAAAAAAATTGAAATAAATAATATTATTTAAACATATAATTATAAATATAAGATAAATAATAATAAATAATGATTAAATTTAGGATATCATAATTAAAATAAATATTATAATATCTATAATAAAAAGATATTATAAATTTAATGAGTATAAATAAAGATACTTATAATATAATAAAAGAAATATAATTTGATAATACATAATAATTATAAAGAAATATATATAGATAATTATATGATGGACCATATAATAATATATTTAGATATAATACTAAAGTATATTCAAATAAAATAGATATATAAAATAAATAAGATATAAAAATATTAAAATTATATGGAATTCAAAAAATAATAAATTTAGAAGGATATGATAATTTAGAAATTTTTATAAGTTATATTAATAATATAGATATCAAAATAATAAATTTACCAGACACAATTAGATATTTAATTATACCAACTCATTATTTATAAATAATTAATAAATTACCAAAATAATTAGAAATTTTATAGACACATGATACACTAGAATCATATGAATATGAAATTAAAGAATATCCATAAAATTTAAAATAAATATTAATATCAAATATGAAAAATTTTAAGAATATAACATAAAATATAGAAAAAATAAATTGTTAGAGAAGTTAAAATATAGATTTATCAATATTACCATAAAATTTAAAATCTATAAATTGTAAATCATGTAATATATAATAATTAGATAATTTACCACAATTTCTAATAAAATTAAAATGTCCATAAAATAATATAATATAATTAGATAAATTACCTAAAAATCTAAAAATATTAAAATGTTCACATAATAGTATTATTTAATTAGATAATTTACCATAAAATCTAATTAAATTATTATGTTCATATAATCCAATAGATTAATTAGATAAATTACCTTAATAATTATAGATATTAAAATGTGTTAGTTGTAATATAGATAGATTAGATAATTTACCATAATCATTAATATAATTAAATTGTTCATAAAATAATAAAATAGAAGATTTAAATTAATTACCATAAGGATTAAAAATATTAAATTGTAGTGATACAAATATAGTAAACTTAAACAATTTACCATTATCTTTAATTAAATTAAATTGTTCAGAAACTAAAATAAATAATCTTAATAATCTACCATAATATATATAGATATTAAAATGTAATAATATATTATTAAATAATTTAGATATTTTACTTAAATATAATCTAATAGAATTAGATTGTATGAATAATAATATAAAATAATTAGATAATCTACCATAAAGTTTATAGATATTAAATTGTTCATATAATAGTATTATTTAATTAAATAATTTACCAAAATAATTAAAAAAATTATATTGTTTTAATAATTAAATTAAAGAAATTGATTAACTACCTGATAGTTTAGAGATATTAAATTGTTCTAATAATAATATTAGAAAAATAAAAAAATTACCTAATAATTTAGATGAATTATATTGTTCAGATAATAAAATCACATATATATTAGGTTTAAAAGATAAATTATCTATATTAGATATTAGTTCAAATAGATTTTATAGAATAGTTAGATTATCTAATAAATTAAAAAAATTAAATTGTTCATATAATTAATATTTATATATTGATAAATTACCTAATAATTTAGAATATTTATATTGTAATAATTGTAATATTGATAATTTACCTACTTTACCATCTAATCTTATATATTTAGAATGTTAAAATAATAATATCAAAATATTAGATTTTAGAAAAACTAAATTAAAACAAGTTGATTGTTAAAATAATAATTTAATAGAAATTAAATTATGTGATTCCATCTAATAGTTATATTGTTAAAATAATATCAATATGAAATTAGATAAAATACCATCTAGTTTATATAGTTTATATTGTCATTAAAATAATATAAAATTAATACATTAAGATTTAATAAAATAATCTAATATTGATATTATGATTGATAATCAAATATATAAAAATAAATATAATGATATTGAATATAGTAATGATGAAAATTAAACAGATATAAGTGATATTAGTGAATATAAATATAGTGATATAGATTATGATAATATTGATGATTATTAGTGATAAAATATATTATAAATATTTATAACACAAAAAAAAGTTAATAATATTAAAATAAGTCTTTGTTTATATAATGAAAAAAAATTGCAAAAATAATTTAATTATATATAATATATATTAAAATGTATATATATTAGATATATTAAAAAATATTAACAAGAATGTCAACAGATAATAAAATATTAGAAAATGAAAGTGCATTATTAAATTTATTACGTGAAATGAAAATTAAATTTAATGAAAATGCACATACACCATCCTCATCTAATACTGTATTATTAAATAAAAAAAATATATTAGAATATTTTAATGAAAGTGTAATAAAAAATTATGCAGAAGATAATTGGACAGAAGATAATATTGATATAAAAGATTTTATTAAATTTTTATTAAAAACTCCTGATTTATTTACACCCTTGAAGATTTAAAATGCCGATTTTACTCAACAAAAAAAATATTCAAGGTTTGCCCGTTGCAGAGCATGTAAATTATGATTTTGTTAAGGCGACAACCTTAACTGATTTTTTGGCTTTCTTTTGAACGACTTTTTTAATTTTATCTTTTTTAGGTTTTTCTACTTTAATATTTTCATTTTTTTTTTCTCTACATAAATATTTTGGTCGTTCTAATCCATTAATTGCATTTTTAGCAATTCTATATATATTAGTTGCACTATTAACATCTCTATTCCACACACTAGAACACTTTTTACAAGTTAATAGCCCATGGCATAAGATATTTCCACT
>Ga0214923_10006685_pt1 | contig 12851 bp, 4 predicted proteins | sample LL1510_MetaG_FD_177993 | JGI IMG/M metagenome (GOLD analysis project Ga0214923, IMG submission 177993) | Freshwater microbial communities from Lake Lanier, Atlanta, Georgia, United States - LL-1510 | ecosystem: Environmental > Aquatic > Freshwater > Lake | place: USA: Georgia | collected 2015-10-15
TTCACGTGCCTTTTTTCGAGGGGGGGTGGAGATGCTTAGAACTTTTTTGGCCAACAGATCCAATAGAGCACTTGGCCGGTCGGCGGCAGGTGCTGACGAATCAGCTGGGCGGCTTTTTGTTACAGGCGGAGCTCGTGGTGAGTCTGGTTTTTCTTTAGGAGTTCCACCTTGGGTTTCAGCAAGTCGAAAACTTCCTGCTATTGCCGAATGATCTGAAACGGAAGAAGCGTTGACCCTGGTGCCGGGGAGAGCAGCCGGCCCGATTCCGTTGACCACTTGCAAACCACCCTTGGCGACTGCTGAGTTACTTACAAAAGCCAAATCAAGGCTACTGGGCCGGCCTGTGGAGCTCTCTCGAGCGGTGGGAACACCTCCTTTCGGATTTTCAAACTCGATACGCGCAAGGCCCACTTCATTGAAAGCTTGGATTGTGTCACGGACCTCTTTTGCCTTATCCACAGTCTGTTTTCTATCGCTCCGACCGGTTTTTTTGTTTGTCCCATTGGAGCCAACTAGATTCATGTCCCCAACAACCAACACCTGGCCTCCGGTACGGGCCGACTCATTTTTTATCGCCTGGACCAATTCTGAAACCTGCCCTCGGCGCTTGCTGTGGGCTTCAACATCGTCGAAAGCTTTGAGATGAACTCCAAACACAGTGAGCGTTTGCGGGTCTCCGTTTTGATTTTTCCCCAAATCAAAAACCGTTTTCAAATAGACTGGTCCATTATCCGGATCGGCGATTCTCATTCCAATGTTGGATTTATCGATTGCGATATCTGAGGAACTTAAAATTGCAATCGACTTTGGGCCCGGGCTTACTTGAATCGAAAACCTATCGGAAAGACCGGCAGTTCTTAGCGCATCTTGAAGAGATTTCAAACTGGGAACTTCCTGAAGCACAATAATGTTTGCCCCGGCTTCGGCTTGCTGTTTAAGAACACTAGCGATTCCACTCGCGTTCTTAAACATTCCGGTGTTCAGGGAAACAAATTTGACTTCGCCGTTAACTCGGCCGGTTTGAGCCCCGCCCGTTTTGTTTACGATCTGGATTCCGTCGGGAGTTCTCAATGGCTGTGGGCCGCTTTCAGGATTGGTATCGAGAAATCGTTTAACTCCCCGTGCCAGCTCTCTGAATAGCGGCTCGGAAATTCGGTCAACACCTAACCAGTCTTTCAACTGGCTCAATTGATTTGGATCTAAGACAAGAGAACGGATCAATTGTTGAAGATCGGCCTCTGATTTTCCAGCCCCTTCTTTTAGGATCTCTCTGAAAATTGGGGCTTCGAAAGAAAGCGGAGTGTTGCTTTTTCCCGATTGTTTTGAAACGGCCTCCTCTATGGTGTCTTTAAATGCTTTTCTGTCTTTGAGTCGGTCTCTTACGTACTCATAAAGACCAAACTGAGTTGCTTTGGCTAGGATGCTATCAATGTTATCTCGACTGGCAATTTGCTCTTCAAAATGGGCTTTTGCCCGGCTACGCAGTTCCTCTGTGGCGATGACGGGGGGAGGCTGGCGAGGGGCGGTGGGATCAGCCGCTTTTCCTGCAGCCACTCTTTCTAAATAACCATCTTGAGCGCGGGCGATGACGGCATCTGGAAAGCCGCGGGCTTTTAGGTTCTCCATTGCTTCGATTGGAGTTTTCGCGCCCTTGAAAGCCTCTCCTAAAATAACGGTAGCTTTTTCCACTTCTGAGTTGGTGTAGCGCTCTCGGCCTTTTGCAATTTCGTCGGGAGTAAAACCTTTTGCTAAGAGCCTGGCTGAAGACTCAGATTCACTTCTGTTTCGGGCCTCATCAGCCCTTATTTTTCGCTCGACGGTTGCCAATCGCCCGTTCTTGAATTCGGTTTGGGCAGTTCTAAAAAAGTCGTCTTGCCCAAATCGGTTGGCGAGGGCTGCCAACTGTTCCGATTCTTTCCCATTTCTTAGTTGTAAAACAATTTCATTTTTCAAAATTGAATCGATAGCAGAGCGTAACATTTCTGCTTCGGGCTTGACCTCTGATGAGAAAGGCTTTTGACGGGTGTTCTCTAGAGTGGTGAGTGATTCTTTCGTAAGCCCCCCACCCTGAACTTGATCCATGGCTATTTGTCTCACTACCTTGAAGGCATCTCTGACTTCTCCTCGTTCTTTTGCTCGTGGAATCTCGTCTTTTGGAACTCCTAGGGATTGCAATTTTCGCTCGGGGTTTTTCTGGTCTCTCAACGCCTTGTAAGCTTCATCGGCGGCAACTCTTTGCGCCTCAGGAGTCATTTTTTCAAAAGGGATTTGAAGACGAGAAGGAGCAGGGGAAAGCCCCATACGCTCTCGGACCCAGTCGGTCGTAGCACTCAGAGCACGTGAAACTGGGTTTCTGGGTTGAACACTTTGCTCGATGGCTTTTCCTGCGACGGAAAGAGCGAGAACATCGCGAACTGGAGGATCAGAAGTTGAACTGAGCGCCTGCGATAATTCTTTGGGAGAGAAGCGGCTGAGGGCTGTTCGAGCGGAATCGCCGAGTTCCGGAGTTTTAGCAGCACTGGCAGCAGTGGCTAGTTGTGCAGGAGTGAGTGGGGCTTGTCTGGGAGCACTCGGAGCACGTGGCTCGTTCGAGAAAACCGCTTGAGCAACCTGGGCATGGGTTGAAGGATCTGATTGCTTTATCTTTTCGAGAGTTTGCTCGGCTCTTTGAACATCTCCGGATCGGATGGCTGCTTGCACATCCTTTACAGCTGCGGTGGTTCGTTGGGCAGCTTCGACAGCGGATTGAGCTTTCTCGGGCGCAACTCCAAGCTGCTTTAACTGCGCAGCCGCCGCCAGTGGATCAACACCACCTCCGATCAGTCGTGTTGCCAAGCTCTGAACAGTATTGGGTTCAGCCTCTTTCAAGGATCCTGTGGGAGTAGGCCCCTCACCACCAAGCCAAGAGGGAAGACTATTAAGCGCACGAAAAAACTGATCGACTATGGTCCCAGGTTGGACTGCATTTTCAATGGTTCGTCCGGCAAGAATCTGATTAACAAATCTCCTTGCCTCGGGGGAGGTATCGGTTGCGTTTAGAAGACTGCGAAGGTCTGCGGCTCCTCTCGATCCGAGAGCGTCACCAACCGAAAGACGAGCGTCTATCGGCAAACGACTATCATTGAAAAGTCTAGCTAATTCTTGTGCAGGCAGCCCCTGCAGAGCTCTTTGGGTTTCCTGGGGACTCAGGTTTCCCTCAAAAAACCGAGGGAGTACTGCGCGCGCCCCATTGGCCTGAATTTGGGCGTTTCTGACACCGGTGGTAGCAGCACTGAAATCTTGCCCAGCATTTTTAAGAAGAAGCGCCACCCAATCTTTCCAATTAGCTTGGGAGTTAGTTAGGTTGAGGGTCACGCCATACTCGTCTGTGGACGTGCCCCCCTTGAATACTGAGTATGCCCCTTCGACAACGGCTGTTTGGGCCTGATTATTTAAAAAGGAGCGCACGATGCTGGTCGTAGAATCAGGAAGGGCTTGGTAGGCCAAAGAGCGAGCGAAGTTGAGAGCTAAATCCTCAGTGCTTCCATTAGCAATTGCCAATGTCCCCGTAGTCAGTCCAGCAACTGACATTCGAGTTGTCACGTTGGCTACGAACGCCGCCGTCGCTTCATCATAATAATTTAGAGCTACACCAGCTTTTCCAACCACATTGCCAAGAGGACTCAAAACAAGATTACCAACTCGAGAGAGTCCTGCGAGAGCAGCGCCTTGAATTGAAGAATTGAAAGTGTTTTGATAACTGTAACGAACATCGTTCCCAAGGAAATATTTATTTGTGTAGAAGCTGATATCAGAAGCTGCAGCAGCCCCTAAGTAACCCGAGCCTACCGTGAAAGAGGTGCCTAGCACAAAAGGCGTTGCCCAAGCACTTTGTCCCATCGTCGGAACAAAGCTTACAGCGACCAAACCAACAGCAGCGGTGGTTCCCACCGCATGTCCAGCTGCATACCATCGCTCCTCTTGGAAATCTCTAATGCCAGCGATGACATCAAAGGCACTCGAGCCCTCTCGAGCCCAGCTGCCGCTAACAAAATCAATCGCAGGATTTGCTACAGTTTTTGTTCTGCCGTCAGGTCCAACTATCGTTAGATTCCCTTCAATCGATCCGTACCTTCTTAAATCGTGTAATTGTTTGGAAATGTCGTTTTCCAATGTTTGCGCTTTTTTCTCCCCCGAAGCGCCGAAGAACGAATATTCGCCTAGTGTGGCTCGTTGATCTTGCAAGTGAGACACCTCAGTCATTTTCTCACTTACTCGCTCTCTAAGGGTTCTCGCGTCGGTCGCACCGACCAAATAATAGGATCCCTGTTGAGCTTGCGGACTATTTGGATTAAAAAACAACTCCCTGCCCGCGTTTTCCATCGAGATGACAGCTCCCCCGGGAAGTTGCGCAAATTGAGCGCCGGCCATTTTTAAACCGGCCAGGTAATCCTTTATCAGTGTTCCTTGAGGTGCGATTCCTAAACCTTTGCTTGCTTTGTCTAGATCGTTCAAAAGTTTATCAATGTTGTTTTGGTGTAGTTCCCTGGAGGGTTGTCCAATGGAAAAGCTGAGTCCATTGAAAGTGACAGGCATTTCCTTTTTTTCTGTTAGGGAAGCAATGAGGCTTCTGGTTTCCGCATCGGTCTTTCCTCTCTGCGCTAATGCGTCTTTTTTCTGCTGCGCAAATATATTTTCTGCCTTTGCACCAAAAACACTGCGCAACTCTGCCAAGGCTTTTTCCCTTTCGGGTGCAAAGAAATCTTCGAGTTTTCTTTGATAGCCAGGATCAGAAGCCCCGGGCCCGGTCATTGCTCCAATGACTAGTCCAGCTCGCTCTGTTGTTCTAGTGAAACTCCGATAGGCGCGTTCCAAATCAGCCACGGAAATTCCAGCTTCTTTTGCATAACCTTCGAGAAATTCTCGTTCTAGTTTTTCTTTCCTTTGAACTACGGGTTCTAGTTTCTTTTGGGCAGCTTCGATTCGTTTTTGAAGGTCTTCTAGGGGCTTCAAACTCTCTTTCAGCTTTACTTCTTTCGCTTTCCAATCACCAAGCTTGGCTTCCATGTTCTCTTTCGTATACGCTTGAAATAATTCCCCCCGAGAAAAAGCTTGTCTAGCCGCTGGACTCACAACAAACCTTTCAAATGCCCTTTCGTAGGCAGCTTTTCGTTCCCTGTCCGTTTTTGCCTTGCCCCACTCCTCTCCAAGGAAAGCGTAAAAATCCTCTTTTGGATTGTCTTTCGACCTTTTAAATTCACGCAAAAGAGCATTTTCTGAGTTGTTAAAAACAAAGCCATACCATGAGGGATCCTCAATGAGCCGTTTGAGTTGTTCTGGGGACAAAGCAGCAAAGTCCCCTTTTTGAACTTTCACTATTGCATCTATCCTTTGCTGGACCGAAGATAGTTCGACTTGAACACTGGCCGTTCCTTCCAGTTTTTTACTCAGGTCCGTTTGGAGTTCCGCAATCTCTTTTAGAGTTGTTGAATGCTCACCAAGCTCATCTGGAGTTAAATGCCCCAGCTCCGTTAGTTCTTTTTTTATTTCCGCCTTTCTGTTTGGCGCCGCTGTCTTCCATTCTTTGAGCAGTGCCCCGGCCTTGGTTTGCCTTACGTCCAGAGCCGCGGTAAGGGCGATCGCTGCTTGTAGCCGATGAGGGGCTAAAGTTACTTGATCTTTCAGTTCTGAATCCTTAACTCCCGCTTGCTTTGCTAAATCGCGAATTTGTTGATCCCCCAGCAGACTATCTGGCTGGTAGCCCTCTCTCATTTTTTCAATCACTTTCTTATCGAAGGCATTCTGGGCATGCTCTGTTCGAAGGCCACGTACAGCAAATTTTCCCTCAGGGGACTCAAAAAAATTCGAAATCACGTCGCGAGGATTTCCAGCTTCTCGTAACTTTTTTAACCAATCGGGATATTGCTCCATTAAGTGTACGGCCCCGGGTAGCGTGCGAGAAAAATCCGCAATAAGCTGGTCGGCTTTTTTAGGATCTTTGTCCAAAAAAGCCTGTTCAATATCTCCCAAGTGATCTTTCGCTCCCGATACGAGAGTAGCAATTCTAGAATTGCCTGTCGCAATCAGGCTTAGCACTTTCTCATCTACAGAGGGGCCGGGTCGCCCATCCCGACTTTCCGATTCTTGCGGAAGAAGTGCACGAAGGAGCCCCTTTTGTAAATCGTCTGTTGCGCCAGTGCCCGCGGGTTTTGATAGCGGATTTTCCAAAACAAGCGACAGACCATGTAGGCGTTGGGGATCTACTTTGGCAAACTCTGGGATCAGCTCTTTTGGAAAGTCTTTGCCAACACGACCACGATACCAATCCAATATGCCTTTTGCTTGAGACTGGACACTCTCCGGAAGGCTTGCAACTAATTCGCTCTGGGTTTGGGTTGTTCTTTGAGCTAGCTCGATAGCTTGTTCGGGGTTTTTGGGATCCAGTTGAAAAAGATGTTCGATGAGCTTTGGATCCATTCCAGTTGCTGACAAACGGCTGTGCGTAGCGGGCATTTGATGCGCTAAAACCGACAAAGCTGCTCCGGCTCTCAGCTTCGGATCTAAATTCGGGTCATTCAGATCGGCCTTTGCTTGTTCTAGCGATGGTGTTTTTCCACTCCACCGTGTGTAAGCTTGGTAAGTACCAATCGTTCCAGAATCAAATTGGTTAGCCACTGCACTAGTAGGAGAGCCTTCTTTTGGGGGTTGTGGAAAAGCAGGCTCCTCTGGGGGTTTTAAGTCTGGGAGCTTACTTTTTGTGACTAAGTCAGCGTAATCTAATCTCGTCATCTCCAAAAGAATTCGTGACTTCTGCTCATCCGTTTCTGCTTTTTTAAACGCTTCCTTTAGGAAAGAAACCGCATTTTCGTAATTGTTCCCTGGCTTTTGCCCCTCTTTTACACTTTTACGATAATAGTCCAACAATTCTTTCTCCGGAATATCCTGTTTGGTTAGCGCGTTGTTTTGGCCAACTGCCTTTTCAAGTTTGGTGAGGCGGTCCTCCCATATTTTTTTAACTGGGTCGGTGCGATCAGCGACTACACCACGTGTTAGAAACTGCCCCGCAATTGCTGCGGCCAGCGGAAAGTTTCCATTATTTACAGCCTCTTGGTAGGAGCGGTCCGCCTCCTCGTTGGAGAGAGGCGTTTTTTTCTGATCGTGCTGAAAGAGGGCATCAGGTGTGGTTAGTTTTCCTGGTCCCGACGCTTGTGGTTTACCGATAAGGTCTTTTGTAAAATCTTCCTTTGTTGGACGGGAGCTCGTCGCTACTGTGCTGCCGGGGGTGACACCTGATGTGCCTTTGGTTGGCTGTTCACTGGTTCCCGTCACAGTTGGTTTTGTTTTATCTGTTTTTTCTGGTTTCGTTTCTTTCTCCTCGGGTCCTCCCGGCTTCTTATTTTCTTTATTAACCAGCCCATCCCAGAGTTGGTTCGCTTCACCAAGTTGATCTAGAAGCTTCTTCAGCTCTGGATCTTCTTCGGTTTTTCCCTCGTTTTTTAGCTTCTCTATTTGGTCCTGCAGATCCTGGATGATGGGGGCGATATCTTCCTTTGCTTTCTTGATTTGCTCTGGTGTGGCGGCAGTGGTTCTAATTACTTTCTCTGCCTTTTCAAATATCTCTTTTGTGTCTTTGCCGCCCCTTCCAGAATTTGATTCGCCCTCCGCTGCTGGTGTCCTGTCACCGTTGTGGCCTCCGTTTTTATTAGCGCCGGTATTATGATCAGAACTTTGGGGCTCCTCATCCGCCGCCCACACGATCGAATGGGTGACGTGCGCTGACAAGGCCAAGGCCAGCAGTAAAGATATGGATCTTTTGAAAATCACGTACACCCCTGTCTACTCTTTAGTTTACAGAGGTGTCTGACTGGTTTTCAGCTGTAACCTTTTAGACAGTGTCCGGCGAAGAAATCCAAACACTTAGGTGTTTTTTAATTGTGATGAGACCTGCACATTTACCGAATGAGTGATTCGCTCTTCATGGCTCGTGTCCACCCCTCAGACGCTTTCTTTGCTTGCCCCGGCGACATCCCTCGAGCAAGAAGTGCTTCTTCGATGGCCTCAGCAACTCCGTGCGATTCTTCCATGGCAAGTTCTACTCCTGGATCGGCCAACACTTCCGAAGCGACTTTTCTATTCACAAAATCTTCCGCGAGCTCTTGGGCGCGCTTCAAATTCACTGGCCCCGAAGCAACCATGGGAACTGGAGCTGTGGCGCTCTCTGTTTTTCCGAAAATGCCGTCGCTCTTCATAGCACTCGTCCATCCTTCCGAAGCTTTCTTTGCTTGCCCCGGCGACATCCCTCGAGCAAGCAGTGCTTCTTCGATGGCTTCAGCAACTCCGTGCGATTCTTCCATGGCAAGTTCTACTCCCGGATCGGCCAACACTTCCGAAGCGACTTTTCTATTCACAAAATCTTCTGCGAGCTCTTGGGCGCGCTTCAGATTAAGCTGAACATCTCCTGGAAGTTGTGGATGCAGCTTTTGAAGAATGTTCTCACAGCTGGCTTGAAGAACTCCGAAGCTCCAAAGAGCGTTAAAAACGATGATTAAATTTTTCATTAGTTCGCACCTGGTCTTTTAATTTTGAATTGTTTTAAGTCGACTGGCTTTTCCGGTTGTCGACTGAGATCCGGCACCAGCCCCCTGAACGGCGATGCCCCAAAGGGATCGACTCCGGCTTGGAAAGGCAAAGTCATCGTAGGACTTTGATACGGCTTCACCTCTTCGGTTTTCTTTTCTTGGAATCGGTTTAGAGAGTCGAGTTGTCTGATCTGTTCTTCTGTCACTCGTCTCATTTCGCGGTTAATGAGAACGTCTATGGCCCCTGCGGTTCCACCCTCCTGCGCAGGAGCGGACGGCGCTGGTGACGTGACTTTCCCCAACATTCGCTTGGGCCTTAAAATATTGCTCTGCAATTTTACAAGGCCTTCGCGGTTTTGTTGGTCAAGTGACTGCGCTACTCCTGTTGGCTCGTTTGGATCAAACAACTCCAGCTCGCCTTGAGTAGCAGCCGCTTGCTGTTGGGCTTGCTCTTTGATTTCTCCCACTTCTCGTTTTGGGGACCCTAGACCTTGATTGGGGTCGAACAATTCGAGTTCTTTGGGAACAGAAGTCGGTTGCTCTGGTTTGCTTGCCGTTTCGTCGAGATTTGGAGCGGGAGCCTCGTCATCCTTTTCTTTGGCGATCTGAGACTTGAAATAAGCAATAATGTCTTCAAGCTCTTTGCCTTTAATACTTCTAGGCTTTGACTTGGGCATCGAGCCGTCTTTCACTGCCTCAATCGCTCTTTCCCATTCTTCTTTTTTCCAATCTTTGAGAGCTTTAATTACGCCGACTTTTTCTTCAGTGTGGCAGCCTCTGCAATTTTGCACAAAAATCTTTTTCCCGGCTTTTTGTTCTTCGGTTAAGCCTTCTTCATCCTCTTCTTGAGTAGCCGCTTGTTGATCCAGATTGGGGGCTGGGACTTCGTCCCCGTCTTGAACGGGTCGCTGTCTCGGAATGGGTCTTTCGCTAGGTCCACCTTGTCCCCCGACGTGATCTCCTTGTTGAGAAGGAACTCCCGGCTGACCACCGCCGAAACCTTGTCTCGGGCCACACGAGCCCGATCCGCAGCTGCCTCGTCGCGGACCACACGCACCAGAACCGCAGCTTCCCACCATGCGTCCGCCTCCAAACAATCTACGAATGGGGCCAACTCGGCCCGATCTAACAGGCTGACAGGTATTCCAACCACAGGGGTTAAATCCTTTAAAGTCGCTAGCGCGTCTTCCAAACATTCTTGCCTCGGCAGCATCAGAAATAATGAGACTTAAAAATACAAAGAAAGAAAAAAGTGAATTTGTGCGCATGAAATCCCCCGTGGGGGATAACAACTGCAAGAAAGGGCCCACTGGATTCTTCGAGCGTACAAGCCACTTCCAGATTGTGAAAAACGTATTCTTACTTGACGAAACGTGGGCCGCTTTGAATGGGAGGTAGGGCGATAAGAGCTGGCGTTTCAGAGACTTGCTCATTGGGTTTCCTAAACTGTGGACAGCTTGTGGGTGTGTTCAAAAGACTGGCAGTTTTTCCAAGCAAGTGAACGTGTATTCAACGAGTTAACGAGTGGCACTTCTCTTGCTCCTTTTAACAAGCATGAAGTTTTTTGTTTTTACTTTGGCGCTCGGCCTCTGCCTCACTCCAGCTTTTTCAGAAGAGGGAGATAGAGCCAAGGTCCGCACCTTTACCAATAAGGAACGGCCAAGTGTCATAAGCGACCACGGTGGGGCGGCAGCCACGGAAGAAAGTGATTCTTCAAGAAGGCGGCCGGTCGTGGACTACGCACCCGAGGCCCCCGTAAAAAAAGATGGGCATCCCTTAGGAGAAAGTTTGGTTTTTCCAGAAGGAACTCGTTACAAGGTAACGAATTGGTAGGTGACTTATGAAAAAGTTTTTATTTTTAGTTTTGGTGGCTAGTGTAGCGGGGTGGGGGCTGACAACTGATCAAGATTTGGGAATAAAGGCTACGAAATCCACACCGCCAGAGATGGGGACATCCCAACCATCCCACGGGTCAGGGGCGGAAAACGAAAGAGAAAAGTCCAAGAGAGAATCAGGAGATGGACTTCCAGAATCAATAAAAGATATCGTAGAAACTATTAATTCATCGGATAGTTCTAAGTTGACCTCGGCAACGGAAGATCAAATCAAGGGCTTATCTGATGAAGAAAAGGATCAGCTTCTAGCGGAGATTGATAGCCAGCTCAGAGACGGCGGCGGGGATACTTACAAAGAGGAGCGGTTAAGAGCCGTTAAAAAGATAATCGAGTCTGAATCCGAAGAAAAAACTGCGACGGCCGAAACTAAACCAGCAGCCACAGCGCCCGCTAAACCTGCTGGTGTTCAATTACAGACGGCCGGTAGCCACGTAGTTGTTGGCGACACAAAAGTTCCAGTCCACAAAATACCCACAGGAAACGGGAAGTTTTTAGAAGTTAGTCAGTACTTGGGCACAGACGGTAAGCCCGTCAAAACAGCAGATGGCCAAGATCTTGTGATAGTGGGAGATGAGGGAGCCTCTCAAATGCATGGTATTTTTCCAGCAAGCGCGTTTGGATTAAAAGTGGGTGAGGCGGGTAAGATCTTCACTGATCCCACCGCTCCTAGTATGCAAACCGTTTCAACTGGTAAGGAACCCCAGATTAATAGTGCCGTGCCCGTGATTTTCTCAAATGGTCAGGCCTATGCTCGACAGGGTGTAGCGGACGGAAAAGGCAATCAAACTACTTATTGGTCAAACGAAAAGGGTAATTTATTTTCGATGGGTGCTGAAAGTGGTGCAAACGTAGTGACCGTGAGCCAACCACAGCTGCCCGAGGGGCTCGCGCTCGCAGGGACCGACAAAAAGTATTTAACGGTTGCGGCTACTAGGCCAGAGGCACCGGCCGGTCTGATGAAACGAGAAGAAGCTGGTAGGACGTTTTATGAGGCCGCAACAAGTGAGGACCGCCTTGCATTTATGGAGCTCGCCCTTCCTTCCTTGATGCCACCATCTCCTCAAACGAATCTAACTTCCCAACAACAAATGGCTAAAGTAACCGAGCTTGCAACTCGGTATGTGGAATCCCGCCCCAAACTAGCTCCACCCGAGGCAACAGCTCCGCAGACTGCAACCGTTTCAGGCGCTCCAGAAAACGGACCGGCGAGATTGACGGCTTCCGCCGCCGAGCCCCCACAAAAATGCAATTCCCGCGCATGTGAGCTTGCTCGTCAGGCCACTTTCAATTCCCCACAAGGGTGTTACATAAATGCCAGCGGTCAAAAGGTTTGCCCCCACAGGCGGTAGGAATAACTCCTCCCTACTCCAACCCCATCTCTCTTTTGAAAAAGTTTTTCTTCCACTCTTGATTGTATTGCAGCAGGGGTGCAGGAGTTTCATCGATTTTCGTATGAAACATGGGATGCTCTGGATTCCCATCAACACCAGCCGGGTCAATCAGAAAAGCCTGATAGATCTTATCGCCACTCTGGTAATACGTTCCTTCTTTTGGTCGGGGCGCACTGGGGTCCAGTCTCGTCACTCGGAAAATCACATTCATCGGATGGGGATCGGGGTGTGTTTCAAGAATGGAAAGCATTCTATCCGCTAGCCACTTCCTCGCAGCTTCTGGCTCGGCCTTTAAGATCGCTGCTTCTTTTCCCGAGCCGGCGACCAATCTTGTTCCATACGCGTTCCGGGCCGAAAGCAGATCTTCCATCACTACAAAGAGCTGCCGCTCCGATCGTCTGTTTCCGGGCAAAAGAGAAACCCCGATGATTTCAGGGCCCCGGCCTTCGTCTCTCCACCGTTCCATCTGCGCGATGATTTTTGCTTGATACTCCAGGGGGTCAGAAGGAAAGGATTTCGTAACTACCGTGGCGCCACCCGGGAGAGTCACTACGTTTACCCCGCCACTGTTTCCGCCGAGGCTAACCTCACGACCCGTAGTTGCCACTTCTTCATCGATCAGTTTTTTCCAACCCTTAGGATCGTTTCTTTCAAAGTATTTTTCAAAGAGGGCAGCTGAACTTGTTCTTCCTGAAAGCTTTTGCCCCAGCAAAACAAGCGTCTCTCGAACACAACCCGCTTGCGAAGTAGCGGAGGTCGCGAGCGCCGCAATTAAAATGGCTCGAAGGATTAGAAACATATTTGGAGATCTTATCGGTTAACTTTCAGTGACGCGACCAAAACCTACTCACTTTAGTCTTTTATTCCCTTAAACTTAGCTTGTCAGTTTTGAGCGACTTGGTCGCCTTAATTCCTGAGCGATTTTGTCGCCCCAGTTAAGAGCTCATCGGCATTTTAGGCCGCCGCTTTCAGCACTTTGTTGGTTTTTACTTCCCGTAGTTCTATAG
>Ga0214923_10006687_pt1 | contig 12848 bp, 8 predicted proteins | sample LL1510_MetaG_FD_177993 | JGI IMG/M metagenome (GOLD analysis project Ga0214923, IMG submission 177993) | Freshwater microbial communities from Lake Lanier, Atlanta, Georgia, United States - LL-1510 | ecosystem: Environmental > Aquatic > Freshwater > Lake | place: USA: Georgia | collected 2015-10-15
TGCGTTTGGACCCACATCTCACATGGATGACCGAATTGCTCAGACCACTGGGCATCTCGACCTGCCCGACCAGCCGCTTGCATGAGCAGGCTGAACAATCTTTCGGGCGCGCGGAAATCGCTGGAGAACAAAGCGCCATCGGTGTCGAGCGCTGCCACCAGGCTCACACGGCGAAAGTCATGGCCTTTGGCAATCATTTGAGTGCCGACCAGCACATCAACTTCACCTGCGTGCACCTGGGCCAATTGGTTCTCCAGCGCGCCTTTGGTGCGGGTGGAATCGGCATCGATGCGGGCAATGCGCGGCGCAGCACCGTCTGGCCGGCGCACGCCTTCAAGCTGGGTGGCCAAGAGTTCTTCCAGTTGTTCGGTGCCTCGGCCCATGGCCCGCACGTCGGTGTCGCCACATTCAGGACAAGCTCTGGGTACGGCAGATGTGTGGCTGCAGTGGTGGCAGCGCAATGTGCGGTCGAGCTTGTGAAACACTTGAAAAGCACTGCAATGCGGGCATTGGCTCTTCCAGTGGCACGAAGGGCAGTGCAACACCGGTGCATAGCCGCGCCGGTTGAGCAACACCAAAATTTGCTGGCCCAGGCCAATGCGCTCCCGCATGGCATCGAGCAAAACGCCTGCAAACACCGTGCGGCGTGGCTGACGGTTCATGTCCACCCGACGCACCAAGGGCAAGGCGCTCAGTCCCATGCGTGAGGGCATGTGCAAGCGCACATAGCGCCCAGCAGGTTTTTCCTGGCTGGCCGCTCTGCTGTGGTGCCAACTCTCCAAAGAGGGCGTCGCCGAACCCATCAATACCTTGGCACCTTCCAGTTGCCCGCGATAAACGGCCAGATCTCGGGCCGAGTAACGGGCACCCTCTTGTTGTTTGTAGCTGGGATCGTGTTCTTCATCGACCACGATCAGGCGCAAATGGGGCATGGAGGCCAGCACCGCCATGCGGGTGCCCAGCACCATGCGCGCTTGCCCGTTGTGCGCAGCCAACCAACTGTTCAAGCGTTGGGCGGGGGTCATGGCGCTGTGCATGGCCACCACGCAACCCGCACCCAACCAGGGCTCAAAACGCTCGCGAAAACGCTGCTCAAGTTGTGGCGTGAGGTTGATCTCTGGCACCATCACCAAGGCTTGGGCGGTAGGTTGGGCTTGCAACAAGCGTTGAACCGCTTGCATATACACCTCCGTCTTGCCGCTGCCAGTGCTGCCAAACAACAAGAATGGCCCTTTTTGCAGATCGATTTCCTGCAAAACTGCTTCTTGCTCGGTGGTCAGTGCCAACCCTTTGGGCAAAGCCGGCGGCAGGTGCTTGGCAATTCCTGGGCTCGGCGCCAAATCCGCTGCTGCGGTTTTGCCATGGACGGCGAGGGCTTTGCGTTTGAGCCGGCGTGTCAGTTGCTCGGGTCTGAGTTCACGCAAGTAGGGTGGCAAGGCGGCCAAAGCGACCTCACCTTCGCTGCGTTGGTAGTAACGCGCGGTGAACCGAATCAGGCTTTTCCAAGCAGGATTGAGCGCAAGCAATGGATGGAGCACGCCGGAAATGGGGCGCAATATCAGCCCGGTCTTCGCCTGAGCGTGTGCTTCTGTCTCCCCATCCCAAACGATGCCCAGCAACTCTCTGTGACCCAAGGGGACACGAACCAATGTTCCCTTGGGGAGTGCTTCCTCACTCAGGTAAGACAGAGGACCACCCACTCCGCTGTGCGCAGGGGTAGGAACCAAAACGGAGAGTATGACAGTCATCGAAAATAAGTTTTTCTGGTGAAACGTCAAAAAATAGACATGAAATCGGGGTTAAGTGCTTGATTTGCAAGCGCTTTGACGTAACCCCAAGTTTCTGTGGATAACTTTGTTGATATCTTGCATTTGAACCCTCCAAGCCCTTGTCTGGCAAGGATTTGAACAGATTGCCCTATTTTCAGGCATTTGTAGCAATCTATACGAATCAATGACTTAGGGCGATTTCAAGGTGCGAAAAGAAAAGCAATTGGGTTTTGAGGCCTTGCGAGGCGAGGACACGAATTTTGTGCATAAGTCAAGTCCTAGAACTAAACTTTGTTCGTAAAAGTCTGAAAAAATTCAAAAAATTTTTCAAAAAGTGGGGTTGATTGTGACCGCCCTAAACAGCGTCTGTTTGGGTGCGGGTGGCGCAATATTCGGGCGTAAATCCGCATGCCAGGGGACTCAGCCAAAGGGATGCGTTCCAGTTGTCCGCACGCACACTGGCTCTGAGAAAGCTTGAGCAACAAGACATGCATGTGGACGATTGTGGCATGGCAATTTGGCCAATCGCATGGGCTCAGCGCGCGGTGATGGCGTTTTGCACCAGAGATGGGCTGAGCAACTCGGACAAAACCAGGGGCGTTTGCCCCGGTCGATACAACACATAAACGGGTACACCGCTGCGACCCAATTGCGCCAATGCACGTGTGATGGCGGGATCGCGGCGGGTCCAATCGGCCCGCATGAGCGCCACTTGATGGCGCTCAAAGTCTTGCAAGACCTGGGCATTTTGCAAAGTGGTTTGCTTGTTCAACTGGCAGGTCACGCACCAAGCGGCGGTGAAGTCGACAAACACCATTTGGCCTTGCGCCAATTTATCCTGCACGGCTTGGGGTGACCAAGTTTGCCAATGTGCATCCGCTGATGTTGAGGGGGCGCCGTTGGTCGTCAAACGTGGCCACACCCCGGCGGCGCTGGCCAGCCAGCAGGCGCTGGTCAAGACCAGCAGCCATTTGCGCAGTGAAGCGTTCAACCCCCAGCACCAAGCCAGCGCTGCCGTGGCCAGCAACAGCAACAGCACCGACATGGTCGTGTCCAAATTGGTTTGTTGGCCCAAGATCCACAGCAGCCAAACCACGGTAAGCCACAGAGGAAAGGCCATCAAAGACTTGAATACCGCCATCCAGGGACCAGGTTGCGGGAGGTATTTGCCCAAGGCGGGCCAGTGGCTGAGCAATGCAAAAGGCAAAGCCATGCCCAGGCCCATGGTGGCCAAAACCGCCAAGGCGTTGGGCCAGGCTTGGCTCAGCGCCCACCCCATGGAAACCCCGACAAATGGCGCGGTGCAAGGCGAAGCCAAGCCAACCGCCAATACCCCAGAACCAAACGCATTCAGGACAGGGTGTTGAGATTGCCAACTGGCCCAGGAAGATGGCCACATTGGGGCCCATTCAAAAACGCCCATCAGATTCAAGGCCATGACCGTGAAAAGCAAGGCCAGGGCGCCCACAAACAAGGGGGACTGCAGTTGAAACCCCCAGCCCAATTGTTCTCCGGCCGAGCGAAAAGCCAACACCGCAGCGCCCAGGGACATGAAAGTCAAGACCACACCCAGGGAGTAAGCCCAAGCTCCCCAACGGCGTTGCGCAACCGTCAGACCGGGCAAGCCCAGGCCGACCACTTTGATGGCCAAGACGGGCAAGACACAGGGCATCAGGTTGAGCAACAAGCCGCCCAGCAAAGCACTGGCCATGGCCAACCAAAACCCTGAGCCCAAGGGGGTTTCGGCCTCGGTGGGCAAGATGAATGGTTTGGCTGGGTTCAAGGGGGGGGCGCTCGCAGCCAAAGCGGGGCTGGGCAAAGCGGGCCAAGTGCCGTTGACCGGGATTTGCAGGCGCCAAGCGGATTTGGACGCACCTTGCTCCATCACCAAGACCAAAGGCAGTTGTGAGGGCTGGGTGTTGCGCATGGCATGCAAAGGCAGTGTGACCTCCCATTGATCACCTCGCCATTGGGCTTGGCTGCGCGGATGGGTTTCGCCGGCATGGTCAACCACCTCGGGCAACTCCACAAAAACCGATAAGTTTTGACGCCATGCGGACGCTGGCAAACCCGCTACGGACAGCTGCAAATGGTCAGAAGCCAACAGGGCCTTGGAGTTGCCCGCAGCAAGCGGCTGGGGTTGTTGCCGCAACAAGGCCTCAAACCGTTCAGCGTGGGTGGCCAGGCTGGCTTGGCTGGGCAAGCGCAGCACAAATCGGCCCTCTTGCGGAATGCATTCTTGGCGACACACCAGCCAAGCGGCTTGCAAAACCACTTCGGGTTCGCTCTGTTTTGGGGCTTGGGCTGAAATGGTCAAAGGCACAGCCAGCAATGACACGCCTTCAAAACCGTAGTTGGTCATCTCGCCAACCCTGATCTTTTGCGGAATGGGCCAATGGGTTTCACCCACTGACCAACCGGTGGGCAGTTGCCATTGCAATTGGGTGGGCAGGCCGGAGTCACCTGGGTTTTTCCAGTAGGTGTGCCATCCCTTCTGATGTTGCAGTTGCAGTCCCAGCCACATGGTTTGACCCGCCGCCAAGCCTTGTGGGGCCCATACCATCATCTCAGCGCGCACCTGGGGCGTTTGCACCACCGGTCCAGCGCCTTGTGCCCCAGCACCGCTGATGCAGGCCAGGGCCAAACATAAAACGCAAATGCGCTGGTGCAATCGGGGGAAAAGGTTCATGAGGTGCCGATGGTAGCCAATCCTGCTTTGGGTCTGTGCCCATGATTGCCTGGTCAAAGTCCTTAAGATGTGGGCATGCAAATCCCCACCCGATTTTGGTCGCGGTTGAGTACCGACGATTTTTCGCAACTCGATGGACAGCGAACCGTGGCCGTGTTGCCGCTGGGCGCCACCGAGCAGCATGGCCCCCATTTGCCCTTGGGTGTGGACACCATCCTTGTCGACGCAGTGGTCGAAGCAGCTCTGCCACATTTGAGCCCCACTGATCCCGTTTATTTTTTGCCCACCCTAAACCTGGGGCTGAGCACCGAACACACCGCTTTTGCGGGCACTCTCAGCGCCAGCCCAGCCACCTTGATCGAACTGTGGTGCGACATTGGCGCCGGTGTGTCCCGCTCGGGTGTGAAAAAAATGGTGTTGTTCAATGCCCATGGTGGCAATGTGGGGTTGATGGATGTGGTGGCCCGCGAGTTGCGCGCACGCCATGGTTTGCTGGTGTTTTCCACCAGCTGGTATCAGTTGCCGCTGGGCGAGGCAGTGATGGGCCTTTTCAGTCCCCATGAACAGCGATTTGGGGTGCATGCCGGCTCGATGGAAACCGCCATGATGCTGGCCCTGTCCCCACAAGATGTGCGCATGGACCAGGCCCAAAACTTTGCTTCTGCCGCCGAGACCAAAGCCCAGCGCTTTGCCATCTTGGGCGATGGGCGCAGTGCCAAACAAGGCTGGATGATGCAGGACTACAACCCCCAGGGTGCCGCCGGCAATGCCTTGAGCGCCACGGCCACTCAGGGCTGGGCGCTGGTACAAGCCGCAGGTTTGCAATTGGCCCGCATGCTGCAAGAGGTGGTTGAGCACCCGACCGTGTGAGCTTGTGCTTTAACACCCCTCAGGTGTATGTGACCCATTCGGTTTGGTCTGGGCCTTCCAAATGTCCAATCGTGTTGTGGCTGATCAGCGATAAGCGCTTGGCGTTGTAGTGGATTTCGCTCATGGCGCTGTTGCGGATGCGCATATTGATTTCGATGGTCACCTCGGCAGGGGTTTGCAGCACATGTCCGATGGCCGTGGCAATCGGGCCGCCGCTGGAGACCAGCAACACGTTGCCGCTGTGCTGTGTTTGAACATGGGCCAATGCCGAAGTGACCCCTGCCACAAATTCTGCATAGCTGGGCATGCCAAGGGGTTGGGACTGGCCACGCATCCAAGCTTGCAAACCCCTGCGCAGCAAGCCAAAGTGGTGCTTGTACAGCTCAGGTGTATTGGGTTTTTCCAATGGCTCAGGATGGATGGCATGGATCACCGCATGGCTGTCGTACTCGTTCAAGCCAGGCCAAACCAAGGGCTGTAAATGGGCTTGTCCCAAGCTGTCTTGGATGCCCTGCCAAGTTTGTTGCTGGCGCTTCAAGCTGCCGGTGATCACGGCCTCAAATGTCAAACCTCGCTCGCGAAAATAAGCCCCCAGGCGGCGGCTTTGGCGCTGGCCCAGTTCAGACAGTTGGTCGTAGTCGTCTGCGCCAAATGAAGCCTGGCCGTGACGCACCAAGTAAAGGGTTCCCATGAGCGAGATTGTCGCGAATCGCAGGGGCTGCTGCGGTCTCGTGCGGGACGCGCGGGCGAGGGTCAAATCACCACATGACCTTGGATGCAAACGACGGAGTCGCCGCCCACCCAAATTTGCCCTTTTTCATCGCGCCTGACCTCGACCCGACCGGCGCGTCCCAGGGCGGTTCCTTGGCGCGCCACATAGCGGGTGGGTGCCAGTCCCGCACCGATCAGCCATTCGCCCAAAGCCGCATTCAAACTGCCGGTCACCGGGTCCTCGGTCAAGCCGCCAAGCCCTGGAAAGAAAGCGCGCACCTCAAACGCCTCAGCTGGCTCTGTTTTGTTTGCAGTGAGCGCCAAGTCCAGAGGAGCCACCAAGCCCACCTCCAAGCCCGCCAAGGCTTGGGCATCGGGCTTCAAAGAAAGCAAGCGGCTGGCACTGGCCAGCATCACACCCCGCCACTGAGGGCCGTTGTCGCACCAGGCATGGTGCAAGATGTCTTCACGGTTCAGGCCCAAACCATGGGCGATGCGGCCGACTTCGTCTTCGCTCAGTGGCCCAGCACGTCTGAGCGGTGGGGCTGCGAAAGACAGGCGTTGCCCCTGTCGGCGAATGTGCACCAAGCCCACGCCGCACTCTTGGACCACATCATCGCCTTTGGGTACACCGCCAAAATGCAACCAGGCGTGGCAACTGCCCAGGGTGGGGTGACCTGCAAAAGGCAGTTCTCGGCCTGGGCAAAAAATGCGCAGCGAATAGTCGGCCTGAGGGTGCGTGGGGGGCAATACAAAAGTAGCCTCTGACAAGTGAGTCCAGTCGGTGAAGGCCTGCATTTGTGCGCAAGTCAAGCCCGTGCCGTCCATGACCACGGCCACGGGATTGCCCAAATAAGGCGTGGCGGTAAAGACATCGACCTGGGCAAAAGTGCGGTTCATTGGGTGTGCCTCATTGGCGCAAATGGGCCTCAGGTTCGCAACATCCACAGGGCCGTCAGGAACAAAATCATTGCCATGAAAAGATTGAACCTGCGCAACCTCTGCCCCTGGGCCAGCCAGTTGCGCAAGGCCGAGCCCACGCAAGCATAGGTGAAGTTGCTGCAGAACGCAAAGACCATGCCGACACCCACCACTTGCACCAATCGCTCTGTGGGGTTGACGGCGAGTTGACCATTGGCATGGATGACCCATCCCCCGGTCAAAGTCAAGGCCAACATCCACGCTTTGACGTTGAGAAATTGCAATCCTACCCCTTGAAAAAATCCCACCTGCAATCGCGTTGCATCCACTGGGCTCAAGTGTTCGGTTCGGCTCAATTTCCAGGCCAACCACAACATGTAAGCCACCCCACCCATTTGAATCAGCCAGCGCAGCGGCGGGGTGCCCATGATCACCAAGCCCAGGCCTTTGCCGCACAGGACCAACAAAATGGCCCAGCCCACGGGAACGGCCATGCAAAAACGCAATGCCCGGTGCAAGCCCAAATTGGCGGCCATGGCCGTGGACAAGGTGGTGTTGGGTCCGGGCGTAAAACTCACAGCCACACACATCGCCAGCAAGGCGGCCCATTCGGAAGGGTCCATTCAGACATCCAAGCGCCGTGGCTGGCGCAAACCGATGCGCCATGAAAGCCTTGCCCTCATTGGCTCAAGACCTCCCAGCGTTGCAGCGCCTCCATCAGTTGCGCCTCAATGGCCTCAATGCGAAAACCCATTTCGGCGGCTTTGACATGATCTTGGATGAACAAACTGCCATCGGCCAGTGCAAGGGTGAGTGATTTTTGCTCGGCTTCCAAAGTTTCTATCAAACCCGGCAATGCATCCAACTCCCGTTGCTCTTTGAAGCTGAGCTTGGTTTTTTGGATGGGTTGGCTGATGCCGGGTGGGTTGGCTGCGCTGGTGTGCTTGTGGGATGGGTTGGACGGCATGGCATCTGAAGCTGCGCCTGCACCCGTTTGCAAGGCCAATGCCCTGCGCGATTGCTGCAGCCAGTCTTGTACGCCTCCCACGTATTCGCGCCAATGGCCGCCCCCCTCATACACCAAGGTGCTGGTGACCACCTCGTCCAGGAAAGTGCGATCGTGGCTGACAATGAACACGGTGCCATCGTAGTTTTGCAAAAACTCTTCCAGCAGTTCCAAGGTGTCGATGTCCAAGTCATTGGTGGGCTCATCCAGAACCAGCACGTTGGCCGGGCGCGCAAATAAACGGGCCAGCAGCAAGCGGTTGCGTTCTCCGCCAGACAGCGAGCGGACAGGTGAGTGGGCTCTGCCGGGCGAGAACAAAAAGTCTTGCAAATAGCTTTTGACATGTTTGCGCTGGCTGCCAATTTCAATCCATTCACTGCCAGGGCTGATGAAGTCCTCTAAGCTGGCATCCAAATCCAGGGCCTGGCGCATTTGGTCAAAGTAGGCCACTTGCAGTTTGGTGCCTTGGCGAACTTTGCCGTCATCGGCTTGTAACTCGCCCAAAATCAACTTGAGCAAAGTGGTCTTGCCAGCCCCGTTGGGGCCCATCAAACCCACCTTGTCGCCCCGCAATAAAGTGGCAGTGAAGTCCTTGACCACCGTTTTTCGCTCGCCATTGGGGCCGGTGAACCACTTGCTCACCCCTTCCAGTTCGGCCACGATTTTTCCGCTGGGTGCGCCGCTGGACAAGCCCAGGTTCACTCGCCCTTGGACTTCACGCCGCTGGGCCCGTTGCAGACGCAGTTGCTCCAGCCTAGCAATGCGGCTTTGGCTGCGGGTGCGGCGTGCTTCCACACCTTTGCGCACCCACACTTCCTCTTCGGCCAGTAATTTATCGGAACGGGCTTGCACCACCGCTTCTTGGGCCCATTGGGCCTCTTTTTGCCGTTGGTAGGCTGCGTAGTTACCGGGATAGGACAAAAGTCGACCGCGATCCAAGGCCACGATTCGGGTGGACACCTTGTCCAAAAAACTGCGGTCATGGGTGATGATGACCATGCTCATGCGTGATTCGATCAGCAAATCTTCCAGCCATTCAATGCTGTCCAAGTCCAGGTGATTGGTGGGCTCGTCTAGCAACAGTACATCCGGTTGTTGCACCAGCGCTTGGGCCAATGCCACGCGTTTGGCCGTGCCACCAGAAAGATCGGAAATCCTGGCTTGCGGATGAAGCCTGAGCCGGTGCAAGGTTTCCTCAACGCGCTGCTCCCAACCCCAGCCGTGGCGCGACTCTATGGCGTTTTGAAGTGCATTGAGGTCACCATCGCCTTGTGCATAACGATCAATCCAGGCAATCACGTCCGACAAGCCCTCGCGAACGGCCTCATGCACTGTCCACGCCGGGTCAAGCAAGGGCTCTTGGAGAACCAGGGCCAGTCGCATGCCTTGTTGCAATTGCAAATGACCATCGTCAGGTTTATCCAAGCCAGCCAGAATGCGCATGAGTGATGATTTCCCTGTCCCATTGCGCCCAATCAAGCCCACGCGTTCCAACGGTTGCAAAGAAAAATCTGCGTGATCCAGTAGCGCAGCCTGCCCAAATGCGAGTTGGGCTTGTTGAAGCTGAAGAAGACTCATGTTTTTGGAGTTGGAGTGGCGCCAGCGACAAACCAGCGCGGGGGGCGATAGAAAAGCGAACCTCAAGGCTTGATCCGCGAAGATGGCATTCTCGCTCACGGACTGTGATGGAAATCAAGAACCGATCTGATCCTCTAGTCCACCCAGACCCAGCGATGCAAGTTGTTGAATTCAAATAATTTATTCGGATTCATGCCGTCGTCCAATAAATTTGCAGAAAATAATCTGTTGTTGGTTGACCGGCGGTCTAAATCCGGTATATACTGCAAGGCTTCGCACAAATTGCTGCCATGATCAATGGTTTGGCAAGTTGTGAAAAGACCCCAAGTGTTGACAAGACTTAAATAATCGTGTCATAATTCTTGGCTCAGCTGATTACAGCTGGCATTTGGTTCGTTAACAATTTACAGCCGATAAGCGTGGGCGTTTGAAGGCAATTGCCAAGGTTCTGGTAACCGAGGTCGCAAGGCCTCAAACGCTCATGAGAATAGAAGTGAAGTTCACTTCAATTCCGTTTTTATGAGTTGCTCGAAAGAGCAAAAAAATTCAAGATCGAACTATAGAGTTTGATCCTGGCTCAGATTGAACGCTGGCGGAATGCTTTACACATGCAAGTCGAACGGCAGCACGGGGGCAACCCTGGTGGCGAGTGGCGAACGGGTGAGTAATACATCGGAACGTGCCCAGTCGTGGGGGATAACGTAGCGAAAGTTACGCTAATACCGCATACGATCTACGGATGAAAGCGGGGGATCGCAAGACCTCGCGCGATTGGAGCGGCCGATGTCAGATTAGGTAGTTGGTGGGGTAAAGGCTCACCAAGCCGACGATCTGTAGCTGGTCTGAGAGGACGACCAGCCACACTGGGACTGAGACACGGCCCAGACTCCTACGGGAGGCAGCAGTGGGGAATTTTGGACAATGGACGAAAGTCTGATCCAGCCATTCCGCGTGCAGGACGAAGGCCTTCGGGTTGTAAACTGCTTTTGTACGGAACGAAAAAGCCTTGGCTAATACCCGGGGCCCATGACGGTACCGTAAGAATAAGCACCGGCTAACTACGTGCCAGCAGCCGCGGTAATACGTAGGGTGCGAGCGTTAATCGGAATTACTGGGCGTAAAGCGTGCGCAGGCGGTTTTGTAAGACAGAGGTGAAATCCCCGGGCTCAACCTGGGAACTGCCTTTGTGACTGCAAGGCTAGAGTGCGGCAGAGGGGGATGGAATTCCGCGTGTAGCAGTGAAATGCGTAGATATGCGGAGGAACACCGATGGCGAAGGCAATCCCCTGGGCCTGCACTGACGCTCATGCACGAAAGCGTGGGGAGCAAACAGGATTAGATACCCTGGTAGTCCACGCCCTAAACGATGTCAACTGGTTGTTGGGTCTTCACTGACTCAGTAACGAAGCTAACGCGTGAAGTTGACCGCCTGGGGAGTACGGCCGCAAGGTTGAAACTCAAAGGAATTGACGGGGACCCGCACAAGCGGTGGATGATGTGGTTTAATTCGATGCAACGCGAAAAACCTTACCCACCTTTGACATGTACGGAAGAATCCAGAGATGGATTTGTGCTCGAAAGAGAACCGTAACACAGGTGCTGCATGGCTGTCGTCAGCTCGTGTCGTGAGATGTTGGGTTAAGTCCCGCAACGAGCGCAACCCTTGTCATTAGTTGCTACGAAAGGGCACTCTAATGAGACTGCCGGTGACAAACCGGAGGAAGGTGGGGATGACGTCAAGTCCTCATGGCCCTTATAGGTGGGGCTACACACGTCATACAATGGCTGGTACAGAGGGTTGCCAACCCGCGAGGGGGAGCCAATCCCATAAAGCCAGTCGTAGTCCGGATCGCAGTCTGCAACTCGACTGCGTGAAGTCGGAATCGCTAGTAATCGCGGATCAGCATGTCGCGGTGAATACGTTCCCGGGTCTTGTACACACCGCCCGTCACACCATGGGAGCGGGTTCTGCCAGAAGTAGTTAGCCTAACCGCAAGGGGGGCGATTACCACGGCAGGGTTCGTGACTGGGGTGAAGTCGTAACAAGGTAGCCGTATCGGAAGGTGCGGCTGGATCACCTCCTTTCTGGAAATAGCAATTAAATTCAAACGCTCACACTTATCGGTTGTTGGAGGTAGTCGCCACCGGCCTGGCTTTGGCTCAGGTCTCGATGCGCACGGCTTGGGTCTGTAGCTCAGTTGGTTAGAGCACCGTCTTGATAAGGCGGGGGTCGTTGGTTCGAGACCAACCAGACCCACCATCAAAGCCATGTTTGTTTTTGGGGTGGCGACACGGGTTGCAGCATCACAGATCTCCACGGCGCACTGTTTTTTGAGGGGGATTAGCTCAGCTGGGAGAGCACCTGCTTTGCAAGCAGGGGGTCGTCGGTTCGATCCCGTCATCCTCCACCATTTATCAACAACAAAGCACCTTTTAAAAAGGGTTCTTTGTTGTTGGTCATTGACTGACTTTCCAGCCCAAGGGTTGGCGGCTGTTCTTTAAAAATTCATAGAGTCGAATCAGCGTTGTCAGCGGAAACTGTACATTCGTAAAGGTTTGGTACAGACCGTGCCGTTGGCAACAATTTTTTGATTGCGTCACATGAATATTCAAACTTGTTTGAATTTCATTAAGTAATTAAGTGAAAGCTTTATTACGGCATAACGCGTCAGGTGAAAGACCTGACAAGCAGTCCTTGAATTAAGCTTTGTGTTTCGCAAGAAACGCCAAAGTTATAGGGTCAAGTGACTAAGAGCATGTGGTGGATGCCTTGGCGATGATAGGCGACGAAAGACGTGATAGCCTGCGATAAGCTTCGGGGAGCTGGCAAATTAGCTTTGATCCGGAGATCTCTGAATGGGGAAACCTGCCCAGCAGTGGGTATCGCACAGTGAATACATAGCTGTGCGAGGCGAACCGGGTGAACTGAAACATCTCAGTAGCTCGAGGAAAAGACATCAACCGAGATTCCGAAAGTAGTGGCGAGCGAAATCGGAGAAGCCTGTTAGTGATAGCACAAGACTTAGCGAAACGGTCTGGAAAGGCCGGCTACAAAGGGTGATAGCCCCGTACGCGAAAAGACCTGTGTGGTACTGAGCTAACGACAAGTAGGGCGGGACACGTGTAATCCTGTCTGAATATGGGGGGACCATCCTCCAAGGCTAAATACTCATCATCGACCGATAGTGAACTAGTACCGTGAGGGAAAGGCGAAAAGAACCCCGGGAGGGGAGTGAAATAGATCCTGAAACCGCATGCTTACAAAAAGTAGGAGCCCGCAAGGGTGACTGCGTACCTTTTGTAT
>Ga0214923_10006688_pt1 | contig 12847 bp, 12 predicted proteins | sample LL1510_MetaG_FD_177993 | JGI IMG/M metagenome (GOLD analysis project Ga0214923, IMG submission 177993) | Freshwater microbial communities from Lake Lanier, Atlanta, Georgia, United States - LL-1510 | ecosystem: Environmental > Aquatic > Freshwater > Lake | place: USA: Georgia | collected...
AGTTATTCGTAGCACCATTAGTATTAAATATGGATACAGGCAACTTCAAAAACTTATCCGAAATAAATGTATAAGCACCATCGGCTAATTTAGCTAGAAAGTTAAATACAGGGCAGATAAACCAACCGACAATTTTTATTTGACACGGACCACTTCCAGAGCTATTTGGCTTGACTAAATCTGGTAATAAGTTAACTGAATCTGAACCCTCTTTGGCTTTTATGGTGACTGTTATGGCTCTGTATGGTTTTGTAAATTTTTTGCACAACGCATCAACAGTACGTCCATCTAGATTTTTAAAACAAAGAGTGTAGTTACCATTTCGAACATTATATAGTGTTTCGGTGAATGTTTTTATTACACCTGATTGACCTGAGCCTTGGCCAGTACAAACAGCTTGCTGAGTATTGGTAAGACCTGTGTATATAGCATTTGTTCTTTCGGTATCCGAATTGGAGTATATCGCAACTTCAAAAGGACCCATGGTGACGTCGCATGCGGTTGCAGCATTGCTTAATTCTAGTACGGCATATACATCCTTGTTGCTATCAAAGCCGTTTACTTTAGCGCCAATTACAACGGAGTGATCGTCTCTTAAGCTTTTAAACTTTTCTTTTGTAAATGTTGTACACACTGCTTGGTTTGAATTAAACAAACTGCCTATTGCACATGCTTTGTATGAGCCCGGATCAAATCCCCCTTCCCCATCACTGTTACCACTGGGAGAAAGTGTATTATATTTAGTGTAGGTTCCTCCAATACCGTGAGGAACATAACTTCCTTTATTAGCGCTGATTGTTTTGACAAAATTTTTGTTTTTAGTATCAATACCAGTAACTTTAATTTGTATTTGTGTGGGTGTGTTTGCTTCTTTGCTGGGAAAAACGTTGAATTCCACCGCTCTATCCCAAAAATTTTCGGCACTTTGTTCAGCGGTTAATCGCGTGCCATTTATTTTATACAGAGCGTTGTTAAAAGGATTGGACTGCTGCTCAATAGTGTTGTCGTTGCTTGGGCTTGGGCAATATTGGGTATCAGCTGAACTAATAACTGTACCCGTCCATCCTAGGTCAAATCTTACTATGAAAGGGGTATCCTTATCAGTCTGTAGTTGTACTGTTGTATATCTAATTTGTAAATTGCAGGTCTTGTCATTCCAACTTGTAAACCAACCCCAACCACTCTTTTCCTGAAATTTTATTTCGACAGTTCCGACGCTGGTTACGTTTAGTTTATCTGAAACCACAAATGATTGAGGTTTGACTAAAATCGCACTAGTATCACCTTTTAAAATGAACTCATCTTTATATACCTGACTCCATTCTGCGAAAATTGGATAACTAAGAGGTATAAAAGTTGAGGTAGTAACAGCAGACGTTATTCGTGAAAAAATAAAACTAGATATACTACAAAAAGAAATAACTAAAAAGACAAATATCAAAAAACGATTTTTGATGAACTTATTCACTTATTAATTATAAAATACATAAACGGTATATACAACTTAAGATAGCAATATATTATGGAGTTGGTAGCGGTGGCGGTGTATAGCTAGGTAATAGAGATTTTAATTTCGCATACTCTGGGCCGTTTAAGGCAGGTGCAGCTCTGCCTCCGTAGGTAGTTCCATTGTGGGAGGCGTCTAAGACTCTCCTGATTTGTTCAGCAATTCTTGCGTCTTGTGCGGTTGCTACGGTTGGGTCTGGGTGCGACGTCACAGTCCTAATGACATCATGTATTTGTGTTGCTTCCATGTCGATTAATGCGTGTCCGATATCCTCATCTGAATAGTTAGCAATCTTCTCTGCGCTTACCGAGCCCGCTCGTACGTCTGCACCTAGCGGAGTCCAGTCTGAAGCCGCCGCTCGCATTTGATCGTGTAGCGAAGGCTCTAATCTAGGCGCTGGGCGACCTCCGTAGGTAGTTCCATTGTGGGAAGCATCTAATACTTCCCTGATTTGTTGAGTAATCCTTGCACCTTGCGCGGCTGCTAGTGCTTTATCTGGATGTTTTTTGACTTCATCGAGAGCGTTTTGGAGTTGACTAGCACTCATGCTAGATAATGCGTGTCCGATTTCCTCGTCTGTATGCTTTTCAAAAGTATCTGCCGTCATATCACCAGACCTTATCTTTGTCTCCAAAGGCATCACCCACCCTGGATCTAGCTCCATGTATTTGTCATGCAATTCTGAGCCAACAACGGGTGTAGATTTACTTCCAAATCTTCCTTCTGGTGTAACGCTAGCATCAAGTATCTTTCTGGCATTACTTGCTAATATAGCACTAGCTTTGGAGCTGCCTCTTGCAGCTTTTTGTATTAATTCAAGATCTTTGCTTCCCATTCCAAGCATAGTTTCTGCAGTGACCTTACCAGCTTCTATGTCAGACACAATTCTTGCACCCATATCTATACTGCCACCTTGTTCAATTGCACCAATTAAACTACCGCCAAATCCAGGCATACCCTTAGCACCAGCAGAACCACTTATCGCTGCTGCTATGTGTTGTCTCATCTTTACGTCTTGTTCTCCTGGAATTACATCTTCTATGAACCTTGCTAGTTCTGCTGCGTCAGCTGACTGAGCAAATTGATCTATGGCTGCTTTTCTTTCAGCTCCACCAAGCTTAATAGTTTTTCCATTGCTATCTGTCATCTGACCAGTGCTTGCTAGTTGCCTGTAGTCTTCTTTGCTCAGCGCGCTACCATCTGCTTTTCTCATATTTTTTAGTCTTATGCCAGCTGCAGCAACTTGTTCTTTTTCGGCCTTATCTACTGCAGATTGGGCTTGAGCTTCTTGGTATTTTCTAAACTCACTACCTGGAATACCCGCTCCTCTTACCATACCAAGAGCACCACCCTTAGCGGATCTTTTAGCCCATTGTTTTTGCATTTTATCTTTTCTAAAGTCTTTACGCAGAGCACGGTTACGAGCAAAGTCCGTATTTTCGTAAGCTTCCTTGCCCTTTTTCTTGACTCTTTGGTTAGCTCTTTCTTGCATCTTAGAAGCAAACTTACCAATAGCAGGTATAGATTTTAGAGAAGACTTTAATAAGCCAGGTAGCAAGAATAATGGCAATACGCCTACGGCGGCAGCTAAGATTTGAGGCAATATTCCCCATTCGTCTGCGGTAAACGTTGCGGTTAATACTCCACTAGCTAATTTGGCACCACCAAACAATAGTCCTACAGATGGATATACAAGTAATAGCCCTGTGAAAGCTTTACGCCACTGAGTGAACAGCTTTTCAGTATTTGGCAGTAGATATGCCAAAAACGCAACAGGAGATAGTACGACTAGTAAAATAACAAGTGCTTCTCTAGCTATAAGTATTAAGAAGGTCATAGCTAAAGCTAGAACAGCTGCTAATAATATAGGGGCTAGAGCTATGACTGCGGCCCAAACACCCCCAGCAGCCACAATAGCACCTAGGCCTACACCAACATACAAGACTTTAGCAACAAGATTAAGAAAACTTGGACCAGACCCTACATCAGTTCCAATTTCAGCTATTTTTATCGTGTTTGCTAAACCGCCAAAAGCATCATACAAACTCTTACCCAGTACATTAGACAAATCTACTGCTAGAGCACATATCCAAAAAGACAAATTCATAAGAACAGCTCCGACTATTAGTCTAGGCAACATCTTCTTTACGCCATAATTACTAATACCAAAACCAGTTATCTGTGAGAATATAATTATTAATAGAACTAAAGCAATACCAAGATTAGCAAAATTCCTAAAATATGACCAAGAGTTATTGGTAGCACCATTAGTATTAAATATGGATACAGGCAACTTCAAAAACTTATCCGAAATAAATGTATAAGCACCATCGGCTAATTTAGCTAGAAAGTTAAATACAGGGCAAACGAGCCAGCCAATGGTTTCTACTATGCATTCATCTGGCACAGTTTCAGCTGCCTCGTTGGTGGCAAGTACATTTACATTGTTATCGCCCGTGCCAGTGTCTTCTGTGCCTGTGAGAGTGAAGCTCTGAAAGTCATTAGTTCTTGTGAAACTTTTACATTTTCCTTCGGCAACTGATCCGCCTATATTTTTGAAACACAGCTTATAGTTGCCAGGTGGAATTCCGATGAAAGAAGTTACGAAAGTGTATTTTTTGGCTATATTACCACACTTAAAGTAGATTGGCTTGGATGCAGACGATTTATACTCTTTGCCGTTTTTTAGTAATGAAAAATAAACTTTTGCACCATAATCATAATCACCTGAGCCGCATTTTGGAGTAGATTTGCTAACATCTAAGCTAAGTTTTGATTCCACGACATTAGTTTTATTTGGGTAAGGTGTTCCAAGAACTACGGTTCTAGCTGTTTGAGGCGTTAGATCTTCATCCTCTATATAAAATTGCTGACACACCCTAACTTTGAGGTCTTCGTAATTTCCTTTAAGTTCAGACCTATTTGGATTAGGATTTGATGCTTCGTATAAATCAAATTTTTCAAAAAATGTTTTATAATTATAAATTTGTTCGCAGAGACCATAAGTACCAACATTATCATCAGACGACTTTGTTAGCTTGGCCTTTCTTTGATATAGGTATATCGGATTTTCGATAATCTTATTGGTGCTAGTGTTGTATCCATAGTATTTAGTCTTAGTCCATGGAAGCGGCCGAGGGTCGGTGTCTCTTCCGTATATAACCTGAGATCTAACTATAGTTGCTGTTTTTGCAAGGTCGTGCTCAGAGTTAAAATAAACACGCAATATTGCATTATAATCAGTGTTAGTTGCTGCGCTGGCTTTACTAGACGAAACGAAACTATTAGCAAAGCAAAAAGAAATAACTAAAAAGACAAATATCAAAAAACGATTTTTGATGAACTTATTCACTTACTAATTATAAAATACATAAACGGTATATACAAATAAAACATAACCGATAATTTTTTTGAGATTTTGATGTAAAGTTATACAATAAAATATATGAATAAAATTATAAGTATTTTTTCTATATGTATTGCTATAGTTTTTGGTTTGATATTCTCATCCCATCAAGTTTATTCGTTAAAATGTGATAACGTCGAAACGACACTACTGAGCTGTCCTGAAGGCGATACCGAAACACTAGGTGGTGTAGGAGAAATTTTAAAAGTTTTTGTAAACATCTTAAAAGTTCTCATAGGTGCGTTAGCGGTTGCAGCATTAACCTATGCTGGAGTCTTATATGGTACGGCAGCCGGTAATTCTGAACAGATAAAAAAATCTATTTCTTACATCAGAAACACCGTTATTGGGCTCATAGCATATGCTGTAATGTGGTTGGTATTAAAGTGGTTAATTCCAGGCTTTGACGTAAGCTTTTTTTAGTAGCATACATAACATTATTAGATGATATAATTAAACCAATGAAAAACTTAAAAGAAAAATACAGAAACAAAGTTTTAGGTATTATTGTAATCATATTCAGTTTTATTTGTATTCAGCTAATTTATAGCCCTACAACTCACGCTGTAGACAGTGAGTGTGACAGAACTTTTTTAGGGATACCAGCTTGGTATAACGGGCTAGCTGAAAATTACCCTGAGTGTTCATTAAGTGGACCCGGCTCTGATCTGGGGGGCTACATTCAAAAAATAGTAGTAAACGTCATCCGTATCTTGTCTGGACTGTTTTTTTTCATCTGTATTATATATACCATGTACGGAGGCTACCAGATACTTACAGGAGGAAGTAATCCTGAAGCAATCAAAAAAGGCAGAGCTACCATATTTAACGGTATAATCGGTGGAATTATTGGATTGGGGGCTGGCCCCATAGTGAAATCCTTAAGTGATTTGTCTGTTGCAAGTGGAAACGAATTTAGCTTTTTAAAGGCACTTCTTGGTTTTGCTACAATAACAGCATCCTACGTGACGGTTTTAATGATAGTTCTTTCTGGAATAAGCTTTGTTACTAGCAGCGGTAATCCAGATAATATACAAAAAGCAAGGCGAAGATTAATTTATGCAGTTATTGGACTAGTTATAGTGGTTTCTTCGGGTGCTATAGCGAATTTTGTCAGCGGTAGAGACTCGGCGGGAAATTCGCTCATAGGTTGCGCAAACAATTGTAAGATTACAACAAGATTAAAACTATCAAATATAACAAATGCAAAATGTGCCAATAACGGTAGCTACAAGGTATTTGTAAGGTTTAGCATTGAAAGTCCAAAAGTAGTAAAGGCATCAGACTACGTTCCGATTAAATGTAATGCAACATCACCACTTCATAAACCTAGCGGCTCTAGAGTATCAAAAAAATTTTCTGTATTTAATGGCAGCATTTATTTTAAATCAGTTTTTGAAAACTTGCCATCTGGTAAATACAAGATTTGTTTCAACACAGGAAACAGTTCATCAAACTTTGTATCATCAAAATGCAAAACGGTAAGTGTAAATGTTAATGAAGAAGTAAAGTTTTATGCTGATGAAGATAAAAAATACGGTGATGACACAGTGAATGTGTTAGCGAAACCAACAGGGTGGTAGACAGTACAGAGGCTTGTGCTATTATAGTATTATTCAAAGGAATATAAGAAAGTATAATCGACTATCATGATTAATAAATTTGTAGCAGCACTCGTTGACTTCGATCAAACAAAAGCGAGTGGTCAAACTAGCCAAACATTTGAAGGCATCCTATATACAATCATTAACACAATGATATGGGCTGTAGGATTTATAGCAGTAATCATGCTTATATATGGTGGTATAAGATACATAACAGCACAGGGAAACGAAAAAAACGTAGGCACTGCTAGAAGTATAATTATGTACGCTGTGATTGGTTTGATAATTACTGGTATAGCTGGGGCTATACAAGTATTTGTCACTACCAATATAACACCACCAAATCCTGCGAGATCTATCAAGGCTGAGTTAAACCTCAAAAACTCACTACCTAAATGTACAGATGAAGGATTATCTACTACAATCAAGTTTGCTCTAAGATTTAATGATGGAGGGGATGGAGTTTATACCAATAAGGAATCTGATCCAGTTTTGGTAAAATGTGCTGCAACTGCAAGACTAAATACCCTTGTTTTCAAAACCACGTTTGAGGACGTAAATGCGGGTAAGTACAAGATATGCGTTAGAAACATAGACAACAGGATTGACAACACGTCTTGTAGTACTGAATTTACAAAAGGCGACGCTGCAATTACTAAAACCTGGAATGTTACCGAAGGTGCTAGCGGCGTGAATGTACTAAAACCAAGATAGGATGTAGTCAGCTGTATATTATTAAAAAAATCATCTATTGCGCGCTATTATAATTATGTTAAAATTAAATATATAAATATCGAAAGGAATAAATAAAAAAATGAGTTTACATCAACTAGACAAGTTTGCGCTAGACAGTTTTAATCCAAGTGATGCGAGTGGTCAAACTAGCCAAACATTTGAAGGCATCCTATATACAATCATTAACACAATGATATGGGCTGTAGGATTTATAGCAGTAATCATGCTTATATATGGTGGTATAAGATACATAACAGCACAGGGAAACGAAAAAAACGTAGGCACTGCTAGAAGTATAATTATGTACGCTGTGATTGGTTTGATAATTACTGGTATAGCTGGGGCTATACAACAGTTTGTACTAACACAAGTTAAATAGTCTACTATTAAAAATAGTTCAAAGATAAATATAAATAAACTTCCGACTGGAAGTTTATTTAATTATTAACAGACTATGTTATTGTATTTGAATTTTCTTTGCAGATTCTTGCTTAACCTTGTTAAAAGTAATTGTCAATACGCCGTCTTTTAACATAGCTTCTACTTCATCTTCTTTGACTGCTACAGGTAAAGCCAAAGTGCGACTAAATGCGCCCCAATAGCACTCTTGTACATGCCAGTTTGTAGCGTGAGAATCATCTCCACTACTCAAAGTACCGCTGATAGTTAATATACCATCACTGATGCTGACATCAAGATCTTCCTTGTTGACTCCAGCTGTTCTAGCTTTTACTATAAGTTTTTCATCAGTCTCGTATACATCTAGTGCTAGTTGGCCAGGAAAATCTTCCTCGCTTTCTTCCCAGTTTGGGTCTGTTGTTGGTGCTGCATCTGAACTTGGACTAGTACCGTCAAGTCCATCGTCTTGTAGAAAAGCAGCAGCTAGCTCTTCTTCGATAAGTAAATCGTCATTTTGTTTTCGAGCCATGATATCCTCCACTTTCTCTAGGCTATTGACATATAGTCTTTCTAATTATAATAAATATAGGAACTATAATCAACGTATATTGAAGATTAAATGTAAAAAATACAATGATAGATATTTTTTTAAAATATATTGCGCCTCACAGATGTTATAGTTGTGGAAAAGTCGGAAAATGCTTATGTGAAAGTTGTAAATATTACATTATAGAAGAGCCTTTTCAGCGATGTTTGAGCTGTCTAAAGCCCATAAAACAGCAATGTAATCAATGCAAAAGGAACTATACTGTGTCATATTGCGTCGGCGAGCTCGATGGTGTGCTTAAAGATCTAATTTATGACTATAAGTTCAAAAACTTAAAACAAGCCTATATAGAACTTTCAGACTTACTTCTATCAATAATTGAAACACTCCCAGAAGATATCATAGTTACATCTGTTCCCACCCTGCCCTCCCACATAAGAAGGCGCGGATATGATCACACAAAGCTGGTCGCTAGAAGATTCGCCAAGGCGCGTGGATTGATTTATCAAGACACGATGTTTCGTACTTCAAATGCGACTCAACACAACTCAATTGCCTCATTGCGCTGGCAACAAGCCCAAAAAGCTTTTACTGCGAAAAAAGTAATTAAGCACGCCAAATACTTACTAATAGACGACATAGTTACAACAGGAGCTACTATTGAATACGCATCCAAATGTTTATTAAAAGCCGGTGCCAAAGAGGTGTATGTGGTTACGATAGCTCGCCAGACTCTCGACTAGAGGTGGTTTTTTTGGTAAAATATATTGACTGGAGAGATGACCGAGTGGTTTAAGGTAACGGTCTTGAAAACCGTCGTGTCAGAAATGGCACCGTGAGTTCGAATCTCACTCTCTCCGCCAAATATGGAGGAGTACCCAAGTGGCTGAAGGGGACGGTTTGCTAAATCGTTAGTCTGGGGAGACCTGGAGCGGGAGTTCGAATCTCCCCTCCTCCGCCAAAACTACGACTTTTTGTCGTATTTTTTTACTCATGTTATACTTTTTTTATGGATAAGCATAAAGAAAAATTAGATAAAGTTCATGAAAACAACGAAGATTTAAAAAGTCATTCTGATCATCCACCAATTATTTGGTCTAGCATTGATAGCAGCAGTACAAACAAGTCTGCAAAGTGGTATCTGATGCTTGTTGCAATATCTTTGGTCATAATTCTGATAGATATATTCTTACTCAAATCATATACGTTGTCGGCAGTTATTGTTGTGAGTGTTATAGCGTTGATAATATACACCAAAGGACCAGTCAATGAAATAAACTACAAATTGAGCGATAAGGGATTATATATTAATGACAAGATTCATCCATACGAAGATTTTAAATCTTTTGGTTTATCTAAAGATGGAGATAGGTATGTTTTAGTTTTGGTACCTATGAAGAGATTTGGTCAAAGTTTTTATGTATATTTTCCAGAACAGTACGGAGAGGAAATAGTAGACATGATGGGTCAACGAATACCTATGGTTGAAATGAAAACAAATACCATCGATAACATAATTAGAAGAATCGGTCTTTGATTGCTACAGATTGATTTATGTGGTAAAATTGCCTCCGTCTGTATTTTTACAGAAGCACCTTCTAGTTACAAATATGCATATCTAATTTAGATATGCTTATGCACCCGTAGCTCAGCTGGATAGAGCGTCGGCTTGCGGAGCCGAAGGCCATAGGTTCAAATCCTGTCGGGTGTACCATTCAACCAGCATACATAGTTGATTTTTTTTGATATTTAAGCATAATAAATAACATGAAATTATTTAACAAAAAGATAAAGAAAATTAGTTTAAGTGACGAAAAAAACTCAACTGAATTGAAACCGCCTTTTTCAAATAAATTTTTCAAGAGAACATACCTAGTAATTTTCTTGATTGCGGTGCTTTTAACCCTTGCAATTTCCGGCGGTGTTTATTGGATTATGAACGTGACAACTAATCAAGTAGAGAAACCTGAAAAAACAACTGGTAGATTTGTGGAATTTATAAAAGCTGGAGACATCAATTCAGCATATGACCTAGTGGACGTATCTTTAAAGAGTATTATTAAAGAGGAACAATTTGCCGACTATGTCGTAAAGCCAAATATTGATAGATTTAAAAACAATAATATAGCTATAGAAGAAAAAATTGAAGGAAAAAAAGACAACAAGGAATACTTTAGCATAGTTTATAGAGTGGATGAGAAAGATGATAGAAAATTTTACCTATCTCTTAAAGCTCAAAAAGTTGAAAATAAATGGAAGATTCAAAAAATATTTTGGTCGAATAAAAAACTTGCCCCTGTTCCTATTTAAATATAATGCTTTTCACTGCTTTAATTTGTTAAAATATAACAGATGGAGAGATGCAGGAGTGGTTGAACTGGCCGCTCTCGAAAAGCGGTATGGGGTGACTCATCGAGGGTTCGAATCCCTCTCTCTCCGCCACATTGAACACTCGTAATTAATTTTATATGATAGTTTTATGATAAAAAAAGCTTACTTGGCTGGCGGATGTTTTTGGGGCATGGAGGATTTGTTTCGTAAGAGGCCTGGTGTCGTAGACACAACTGCAGGATATACAGGAGGTGAAAATAACAATCCGACTTACGAAAATCACCCCGGGCATGCTGAGGCCCTAGAAGTTACTTATGACGACAACGAAACAAGTTTTCGAGACATATTAGACTATTTTTTTCAGATACACGACCCCACTACTTTGAATCGCCAAGGAAATGACGTGGGTGAATCCTATCGGTCTGCAATTTTTTATCAGAATGAAGAAGAAAAAAATCAAGCCGAGGAGTTCATTGAAATCGTAAATGATTCAGGTCGTTGGGAAAATCCAGTAGTAACTACTCTTGAGCCGTATGAAAAGTTTTATGAGGCCGAGGATTATCACCAAGATTATTTACAAAAAAACCCCGGCGGCTACACTTGTCACTATGAAAGATTTAAAAGTTATTTGAAGGATTGATATGGATAAAGAGGATGAATACAAGAACAAGCTAACCGAACAAGAGTACCATGTGCTACGCGAAGGCGGTACCGAACTGCCTTTTAGCGGAAGAGCTATTATGCCAGGAGATGATGGCAATTACCACTGTAAAGCTTGTGGAGCGGCGCTTTTTGAACAAAGTTCTAAATTTGAATCTGGTACTGGTTGGCCAAGTTTTGATGAGTGTATAAAAGGTGCTGTTATAGAAAAGCAAGACAAATCTATGGGTATGATACGAACTGAGATTATGTGTGCAAAGTGCGGCTCTCATTTGGGGCATGTATTTGATGATGGTCCTACTCAAACAGGCAAAAGATACTGCACAAATTCGGTTTGCTTCCTATAATAAGCACTTGCGTTTTGATTCAATTTACTGATATATTAAATGTGTATTTAATTTCATCACCACAAAAGGAGGATTGATGCAACAAAAACTAGAAAAACTAAAGAGATATAACTCGCTTGTAGGATTGTTACTTCTCGCTCAAGGTCTATTGATGTGGATATTTTCTGCTTCAAAAGAAAAGCCATTTGAATTACCAGTCACCACAAACTATCTTGCGGTTGATGCCAACAATCGTGGTCCTATGACTTCTGCTACAGAATTACTAACAGTAGGACACATACAAATCGGTTTCTTAGTAGCTGGATTTTTGGTTCTTTCAGGATTTTTCCTACTTGGTTCGGCGTATCTATGGCGCAAGAAATATAACGCAGATCTAAAAAAGGGTCTGAACATATTTAGATGGATTGAATATAGTATCACCTCTTCTCTGATGCTTTTAGTTATCGCTATGCTTTGTGGAGTATTTGATCTTGGATCATTGATACTAATCTTTTCAATAAATGCTTGTATGATTTTGTTTGGTTGGGTTATGGAAGTTCATAATCAAACAACACAAAAAGTAAACTGGATTTCGTATGTCTTCGGATGCTTCGCGGGTCTAGTTCCATGGGTTGTAATGGGTATGTACTTCTTCTCTGCTCTGTCATCTGCGGGTGACGCAGTGCCTGCGTTTGTCTACTGGATATTTGGTACTTTGTTTGTATTCTTCAATATCTTCGCAATCAACATGATATTGCAATACAAAAAAGTCGGTAAATGGAAAGATTATCTTTACGGAGAAAGAGTGTATATCACACTTTCACTAGTAGCAAAAGCCTTACTTGCTTGGCAAGTTTGGGGCGGAACAATGCGTTAGTAATAAAACCTTTCAATCAGCGCTATCTATAGAACTAGATAGCGCTTTTTGTTTATAATATAAACATGGAAAATGAATCAGAAAGTATTTTTGCGAAAATTATCAGAGGTGAAATACCTTGCTATAAGATTTACGAAGATGATAACACACTCGCATTTTTAGATATTCACCCCGTATCTAGTGGCCACACACTAGTTGTTTCTAAGGCTGAAGCACCATATGTTTGGGATCTCAACCCTATGGATTATCAAAATCTGATGGAATCTGTAAAAAAGATTGCAGATAGAATTAAAGAAGTATTAAACCCTGATTATATATCGGAAATGGTTGTCGGTTATGATGTTAGGCATGCACATGTGCATCTCATACCTTTTTCATCTCCGTTGGATCTTCAAAGACTTTTTGATACGCACAAACCCGAAACTAACGACGATGAGCTTACTCTACTAGCTGAT
>Ga0214923_10006689_pt1 | contig 12846 bp, 11 predicted proteins | sample LL1510_MetaG_FD_177993 | JGI IMG/M metagenome (GOLD analysis project Ga0214923, IMG submission 177993) | Freshwater microbial communities from Lake Lanier, Atlanta, Georgia, United States - LL-1510 | ecosystem: Environmental > Aquatic > Freshwater > Lake | place: USA: Georgia | collected...
TCTAACGAAGCCACGTCTGAAGTGCTTCCAAAACCTTGCAATCCATTGCAATCGATAATCACCGTAACATTTTTTAATTGCTGATGATGCAAAAAAATCAACGCTTCAAAATTGCTGCCTTCTTGCCATTCGCCATCTGACATCAAACAAAAAATTCGCTCATCACGATTTTGCAATTTATTACCCATCGCCATGCCGCAAGCAAGGCCAAGTCCGTGTCCCAAGCTTCCCGTCGCAAAAGGAATTTCATCAATCCAATTTACCGGCGGATGTCCAGCAAGTTTGGTATTATCTTTGTGAAAAGTTTGTAACTGCTCTTCGGAAATTCTTCCCAAACTCCACAATGTGATATAAAGCGCACCCGCAGCGTGACCTTTTGAGAGAATAAATTGATCGTCTTTACCCAGAATAAAATGATGCAAATAAAGCATAGCATCCAGCGCCGACAAATTGCCGCCAATATGCCCGACACCACTTTCAAAATGCATTTTCAGCAAACGCAGGGAGGCTTGTTTTTGTAGCTTAGGAAACGTCATTAGTTTTTTTGAGGAAAAGGTTTGATTCGAGTAATTCTAAAACTCTCGATCACTCAGCCTAACTTTTCAACAAAGCTGTGATTTTTTCTCAATTATGCGACAGAAGGGAAAGAGCGTTTTTTTTGATCCTGAAGAAATGGCTTTTTCTTCTGTGTTAATAGGCGCAGAGTAATTTCGTTGTTTTTACAAGAATTTTAAACATTCTTGGCATGAAATTTTTCCAAAAAAACAAAGCCACATATGACAAAAATCTTATTTCTTGATGAATCTGGAGACCACAATCTAACAGCAATAGATCCGCAACATCCTATTTTCGTTCTAGGTGGCATAATAGCTGAGGAAAACTACGCTTTTGGCGAAATGACTCAGAAGTTGAATAGATTCAAAGAAGAGATTTTTGGAACACCAAACATCACTTTACATACCGCCGATTTTACTCGCCAAAAGAACGGTTTTGAGAGGATGAAAGAAAAAGATTTTTGCGAAAAATTTTACTCAAGGCTCAATCAATTAATTTCAGAACTTGATATAAAAATTATTTGCTGCGCCATCAAGAAAGAGCAGCACATGGAAAGATATGGAATGGATGCGCTCGATCCTTATCATCTATCTTTAAATGTACTTGTCGAAAGATTTTGTTTTGAACTAGAAGAAAGCTCATCAAGTGGAAAAATTATTGCTGAAGCAAGAGACGCGGTTCTTGATCGTCAGTTAGATTTAGCTTGGTTAAATTTGAAAATTTCTGGAACGCATTTTAAGCAAGCAATCGAGATAAATAACCGAATAGATACCTTGGTTCTGAAGAAAAAGGGAGATGGTTTGGCAGGTTTGGAAATTGCAGATGCAATTGTGACTCCAATTGCTAGAAGAATTTTGAATAGAAAATCGAGAATTGATCTGGAGGTGATAAAACAGAAGATGAGAAAAAATCACTTAGGAGAGATTACCGGATATGGTTTGGTAATTTTGCCCAAAAAATAAGGTCAACCCCCGCTACGCAGTGATTGACCTCTGTCAGTCACTTTAGAACTAACCAATCTAATAAATCAATTCAAAATATGTCATTCTTCATCTTAACAAAAGTCATAAATTCATGATATTAGATCCTCAGAAAAAATTTCAGCTAATTGACGAGATTAAAAACTTCTTGGTTGGACACTACACCTACAAAGATTCTAGAGGAACACATTACAAAGAAAGAAGGGTAGAAATTCTTCTTGATAGGTTTGGTATATCTTACGTCGGCAAGTGGAGCCATTATTTACCGAAGGAGTAATTTTTTTGTGCGGACATCTTGTCAAAAAATCTTCTCTGCATCTCCAGACAAGTGGTTACGAACAAAGCTAGTATTTACAAGGCTTCGAGGCATGTCAGATTTTAAAATTTTCCAAATGACAACCAAGCGGGGCGCAAAATTATGATTTCTGTGACATCTTGTATCTGGGAAAAGTTGGTATTTCTGTCTCCGTTACAGGTTCAAAAATGTTTTTTGGCGAACGCTTTTCCTGAGTGGAATTTTAAATATTTTTCGAATTCTAGAGCTTTGTATTTGTCGTTAAAAGCGCAGTAGAATTCAAGGCTCCAAGGGTTGAATTTGCTAGTGTGAGATGATTTTCCTGAATTGTGATCTTCTAATCTTTGTTTGAGATTCGAGGTGTATCCAATATAGGATTGATCTGGATTGGGAATGGATTTGAGGATGTAGGTGTAGTGCATTTTCTTAGGGTGACAAGAAATTAGCATGAGTTTGTTGGAACAGCCCGTGCTTCGCCTGAAGGCTACGCAGGGCACGCTTCGCTCTAACGTTCTCCGCATGACTGCGCCACGCGTAGCTCGTAAGAGCGAAGCGTGGTGGAGCTAACGAGAGTCGAACTCGTGACCTCTTGCATGCCATGCAAAAAATGATGATTTTTGGCAAAGCTAAAATTTAAAAGGTTAAAAGCTCCTAGAGCATTGATATTATTGACTTGGAACGATTACTTACCATTACAATTAATTACTTATACTTGATAAAAAATTGCAATTATTTATGATTTTTGACGGACACCAGACGGACACGAAAAACATAAATAACCATGCCAAATCTAAACGACAAATTCATTAAATCACTTCCGCTGCCAAAAGGTAAACACAAAATTTATTGGGATGATCGCTTAATCGGTCTGGGAATTAGAATCACCGACAATAACGCGAAATCATTCGTTTTGCGCTATGTGATTAATGGCAGAGAAAGAAAATATACTTTGGGCGGATATCCAGCCTTGTCATATTCTGCAGCGCGCGATATGGCAATCCAGCTGAAAGGTGAAATCACCAAAGGCCATGATCCTCTAGATGAAAGGCAGGCAATTCACAGCACTCCCACCGTTAAGCAACTAGCTGAAGATTTTTTGAAGGCGAAAGAAAAAGTTTTACGCCCAAGCACTCTGAAAGATTATCGCGAATTCTTCTTCAAAAAACACATCATCGCAAAATTTGGTAATCTGAAAGTTGATTCGATCACAAAGAAGGAAATCGAAAATTTTCACCGCTCATTTTCTGACACGCCACGAATGGGTAATAGAGTTTTAGAGATAATGCGCGTGATGTTTAATACCGCTGTTTCTTGGGAAATTTTAGAAAAAAATCCAACTCAAGGAATTAAAAAATTTCCTGAACATAAGCGTGAAAGATATTTATCAGAAGATGAGATTAGCAGATTAACCAAAGTTTTGGATGAAGAGCCAAATCAGATGAGCGCAAATATCATAAGGTTAATTTTACTTACAGGATCAAGAAAAGGAGAAGTTTTATCTGCGCGTTGGCAGGATTTTGAAGGTGAAGTATGGGCAAAGCCCGCTTTTCTTACCAAGCAGAATAAAATTTCACGCATTCCGTTAAGCCAGGAAGCAGTTGATATTTTGCAAAAAATGAAAACGAAAATTGTGACAGAGAAGAAATTGGCAACATTCACAGATAACCGAATCGTCAGCACCGAGCAATATTTGTTCTACAATACTCAAACCAAAACTCATCAGAAAGACATCAAAAGATTTTGGCTTGAAGTTTGCAAAAAGGCGAAAATCAAAGACGCTACAATCCACGATTTACGCCACACTTTTGCCTCAATTCTGGTTAGCAACGGAATAGGATTGGAAGTGATAGGAAAGCTTGTTGGACATTCAAATATCAGAACAACGCAGCGCTACGCACATCTTGCGAATAGTTCTTTGAAACAAGCTACTTCTATGTTTGCCAATAAGGTTATGAAGAAAAATTAGCTAGTAGTTGTCTCATAATAGTAAAATTACGATTATAGTAATATTATTACTATGAGATACATTGACACTATGCTTTTTGAGAGATATCATAGTCGTATAATTACTATTACCGTAAGTTTTACACTATGGCAAAATTTTCAGAATATTTAAAAGACTTAAGAAAATCAGGGCAACTTTCCTTTACCGTAGATAAGGCTGCAAGCGATTTACAGATCTCAAAAAACAGTATTTTAGCCTCTATTCATCGCATAAAAAAACATGGTGAAATCATTAGTCCAGCAAAAGGACTTTATGTAATAATCCCGCCCGAACATCAATTGCACGGTTGCTTGCCAGCTGAAGAATTGGTTCCAATTTTAATGAAGCACTTAGGAGTAAGCTATTATGTGGGCTTACTTAGTGCAGCAATGTATCACGGCGCAACTCATCAAAAGCCAAATTCATTTCAGGTAATTTCTGATAAGCAAATTCGCAAAAATTTAAAATTTGGTCAGGTCAACATTGAAGGAATCTATAAAAAATCTCTGGCCAACCTTCCTCTAAAAGAAATCACCGTTGATAGCGGATATTTAAAAATTTCCTCACCGGAATTAACCGCTATGGATTTACTTCTCTATCCAAGCAGAAGTGGTGGTTTAAATCATATCGCAACTGTTTTATCAGAAATGGTGCAAGCCATTGATCTCAAGAAATTGATAGAGCTGGCAAATATTTCTAATCAAAAATTCTGGCTGCAAAAACTGGGATATATCCTGGAAAAAATTGAGGCCGAAAACCCTGAGCATAAGCAAGACATTATCAACGGCTTACAAGAATACTTATCTTCAGGGAAAAAACTCGTTGCTCTCGCACCAGAAATTCCCATCAAAGGCTATCCAAGATGCAGGAAATGGATGATTGTTGAAAATACTTCAATTGAAAGCGACTTATGATTCCAAAAATTTTCATCGAACAATGGCAAAAAAATGCCCCTTGGCAAACTCTTGATATGGTTGAGCAGGATTTAATCATCAACAGGGCTTTGGTTTGTCTTTATGGAAATCAAAAAATCAAAGACAGCCTTATTTTTCGTGGCGGAACTGCGCTTAATAAAATTTATCTCAAACCTGCAACACGTTACAGTGAAGACTTAGACTTTGTACAGAAGAAACGTGAAATGCCTGGAGAAGTAATAGAAGCAATTAGGGCAGCTTTAGATTGGCTTGGAAAAGCAAATTATTCGCAAACTGAGCAATCTGTTAAATTGGTTTATCGCTACAACTCCATCAACAATTTAAAGATGAGATTAAAGATAGAAATCAATGTTGCCGAGCATTTTCAAGTAATGGATATCAACAATGCAACTTTTGGCTTTGAGTCAGAGTGGTTTAGCGGCGAAAGTATTGTTGCAGTTAACCAGTTAGAAGAGTTGATGGCCACAAAGATAAGAGCTTTATATCAAAGGCGCAAAGGCAGAGATTTATTCGATTTGTGGATAGTCTTTGGCAAAAATTTAGCAAACATCGATGAGACACTGAACATTTTCAAAAAATATTGTGATCACAGCAAAATTAAAATTTCCAAAGATTTGTTTTTACAAAACCTAGAATTAAAGCGCCTAAACAAAGACTTCCAGCTCGATATGAATGTTTTGCTGCCTCAAGGATTTCCACAAACTTTTCTACTTACTTTTAGCGAGCCAACTAACTGGAATTTTGACGAGGCTTTTGAGTATGTAAAAAGTGAAATTATTAACCGAATTTAATAATATTGCGTATGAAAAAATCGCTAAAACATCTGCCGCAAAACAAACAAGAAGAGTTGAATAAAATTGTTTCAGCAATTCAAAAAACCTGCAAAGATGTTGAGAAGATTATTCTTTTTGGTTCTTATGCGCGTGGTGATTACAAAGAAAAGAAAGACCTAAAGCCACAGCAAAAAACTGGCCATATCTCTGATTATGATGTGTTAGTGGTAACAGAAAAAAAGAAAAGTACAGATGATTTTGTTTCCTGGAGCGGTGCTGAAAAATTGAAATTAAGCGCTCCGGTTATGGTAATTGCTCACGATATCGAAAGCCTAAATATAGGACTGGCTGAAGGGCAATATTTACTCACTGATATAAAGAAAGAAGGTGTCTACCTCTATGATTCCAAAAAATACAAACTGGCCAACAAGAGAAAACTAAAGCCAAATGAAAAACAAAGAATTGCCCAAGATTACTTTGATCATTGGTTTGAAAGGGCTTCAAATTTTTTAGAAAAATTTGAACTAATGTTCTCGAAAGGAAAATTTACCGACGCGGCTTTTGATTTGCACCAAGTCGCTGAATCATCATATAAAACAATTCTTTTGGTCTTCACCAACTACAATCCTCAAGAACATTACTTAGGGATTTTAGGTCGCTCTACTGCAAAATATCATTCGGAACTAGCAACTCTTTTTCCTAAGAAAACTCAGAAAGAAAAAGATCGCTTCAAGCTTTTAGACTACGCTTACATTGGTGGAAGGTATGATCCAAGCTATCGTATTTCAAAAGAAGATTTGGAGATTCTGGCAAAAGATGTGAAGAAGCTCCTGAAGATTACCAAAGAAATTTGTAAGGATAAAATCACCGATTTCTTAAAACCCAAACCATAAAAGCACCTTATTCATGACAGAACAAATAATTGAAAAAGATCTCATAACTAAGCTCTCTGAGCTTAAGTATATACATCGAGATGATATTTGCGATAAAGTATCTTTAGAAAAGAATTTTCGTCAAAAATTTGAAGAGTTAAATCGCGTTAAACTTACTGATGGTGAGTTTTCACGCCTGCTTGATAAAATTATTACACCCGATGTTTTCTTAGCGGCAAAAACTTTACGAGAAACTAACACCTTTTATCGTGATGATGACACTCCTCTAAACTACACTTTAGTAAACAATAAAGATTGGTGCAAAAACACTTTTGAAGTCATAAATCAGCTGCGAATCAATACCGACAACAGCCACCACCGCTATGATGTAATTTTGCTGATTAACGGAGTGCCTTGTGTTCAAATTGAGTTGAAAACTCTCACAATCACACCGCGCCGCGCTATGTAGCAAATTGTTGATTACAAGAATGATGCTGGCAATGGCTATGGCAGAACTTTAATGTGTTTTATTCAATTATTCATTGTCAGCAATCGTAGTAACACTTGGTATTTTGCTAACAATAATAAGCGTCATTTTAGCTTTGATGCTGATGAAAAATTCTTGCCAATATATCAATATGCCGATGAGAAAAATAAAAAAATAACTCATTTAGATAGTTTTGCTGAAAAGTTTCTAACCAAATGTACGATTGGTCAAATGATAAGTCGTTACATGGTTTTGGTTGCCAGTGAACAGAAACTTTTGATGATGCGCCCTTATCAAATTTACGCCGTTAAGGCAATTGTCGATTGCATTCATCAAGGCACAGGAAATGGCTACATTTGGCATACAACAGGAAGTGGGAAAACTCTCACATCATTCAAAACTTCAACTTTACTTAAAGATAACTCCGATATTGAGAAATGCTTGTTTGTGGTTGATCGTAAAGATTTAGATCGTCAAACACGCGAAGAGTTTAATCGTTTTCAAGAAGGCTGCGTTGAAGAAAATACTAACACTGGAAGCTTAGTTTCGCGCCTACTTTCTGATGATTATGCTGATAAAGTTATCGTTACTACAATTCAGAAACTGGGTTTGGCTTTAGACGATAATAATAAAAGAAATTACAAAGAACGACTTGAGCCACTTAGTAAAAAACGCATAGTATTTATTTTTGATGAATGTCATCGCTCGCAGTTTGGAGAAAATCATAAGGCGATTAAAGAATTCTTTCCGAATGCTCAGCTGTTTGGTTTTACTGGAACGCCAATTTTTCCTGAAAATTCAACTCAGAAAAGGGCTGAAGGCGATCAAGGTTATTGGGTAACAACTGCTGATATTTTCCAAACTGAGCTTCACTCCTATACAATCACCAATGCAATTGATGATCAAAATGTTTTAAAGTTTCATATCGATTACTATAAACCGGAAGGCACAAACGCCCCAAAAGCTGGAGAACCATTAGCCAAAAAAGCAATCATTGAAGCCATTCTTGAAAAACATGATAGCGCAACCAGCAACCGCAAATTCAACGCAGTTCTGGCAACTTCATCAATCAACGATGCTATTGAATATCACAAATTATTTAAAACCATCCAAGCTGAGAAGCTTTCCGAAAACGAAGATTTTCAACCATTAAAAATTGCATGCGTTTTTTCTCCACCTGCTGAAGGCAATAAAGATGTGCAGCAAATTCAGGAAGATTTACCACAAGAAAAATTAGATAATTCAATTTCTCCTGATGAAAAAAAAGCTGCATTAAAATCAATAATTGAAGACTATAACAAATCTTACAAAACCAATCACAGCATTGGCGAGTTTGACCTTTATTATCAGGATGTGCAAAAGCGCATTAAAGATCAGCAATATCCTAATCAAGATTTAAAACACTCCGAGAAGATCGATATCACAATTGTGGTTGATATGTTGCTAACTGGTTTTGATTCAAAATATCTCAACACGCTTTATGTTGATAAAAATCTCAAACATCACGGATTGATCCAAGCATTTTCGCGCACCAACAGAGTTCTAAATGATACTAAGCCTTGGGGAAATATTCTTGATTTTCGTGGGCAACAAAAAGCAGTTGATGAAGCAATTGGAATGTTTTCAGGTGCTGAAGGTGAGAAATCTCGAGAAATTTGGTTAGTTGACAAAGCGCCAGTTGCAATTGAGAAGCTAAATTTGGCCGTCAAAAAACTTGATGATTTTATGAAATCTCAAGGCCTTGAAAACAAGCCAGAAGAAGTAGCAAATTTAAAAGGTGATATTGCACGCGCTTCTTTCATCAATCATTTCAAAGAAGTTCAACGCCTCAAAACTGGGCTTGATCAATATACCGATTTAAGCACTGAGCAAAAACAAGTAATCGAAAAAACACTTCCAAAAGAACAACTTCAAAGTTTCAAAGGTGTTTATATTGAACTCGCACAACAGTTTAGAAAAAAACAGGATAGCAAATATCCGTCTTCAGAAGTTCAGCAATTAGATTTTAAATTTGTCTTATTCGCTTCCGCATTAATTGATTATGATTACATAATGCAGTTAATCACTAGGTATTCAGCACAAAAGCCGAGCAAAAGAAGCATGAGCCGTGAGCAGTTAATTTCATTAATTGCGTCAGATACCAAATTTGTCGATGAAAAAGAAGACATAACTGCATACATTCATACCTTAAAAGCTGGCGAAGGTTTAAGCGAAAAAGAAATTCGTGATGGTTACGTCACATTCAAAGCAGAAAATAATGCCAAAGAATTAGCAGAAATTGCCAATAAGCACGGACTTAACGCACAAAGTTTGCAAGTATTTGTCGATGCTATTCTTCGCCGCATGATTTTTGATGGCGAACAATTAAGCGAATTAATGGCACCACTCAATCTTGGTTGGAAAGCTCGAACACAAAAAGAATTAGCATTAGTAGAAGATTTAGCACCATTTCTTCATAAACTTAGTGGTGGTCGTGAAATATCGGGGTTAAATGCTTATGAAAAATAAAAACAAGAAAGGCATCGAGCCAAAACTGCGTTTTCCTGAGTTTCGGAATACTGCAATATGGAAGAAAGAGCCTTTAGAGAAATTCTTAGATTATCAACAACCCACTCCTTATCTTGTGGCGGACACGAGATATAGTGATGAGTACGAAATACCCGTTGTAACAGCAGGAAAGAAGTTCTTATTGGGTTATACGAATGAAAAGCAGGGTGTTTTTATGGATAGCCTTCCAGTAATAATTTTTGATGATTTCACTACTGCTACGCAGTTTGTTGATTTTCCATTCAAGGCTAAGTCTTCGGCGATGAAAATCTTGAAGGCGAAGAAGGGAGTAAATATCAAGTTTATGTACGAAACCCTGCAGATGATTTCGTATGAAGTTGGCACCCATGAGAGACATTGGATTTCTAAGTTTACTCTGATGCAGGTTCCTATGCCTACGGATCCTAAAGAGCAGCAAAAGATTGCGTATTGCTTATCATCACTTGATGAATTGATTGAAATGGAAAATCAAAAGTTAAAAGCACTTCAACGCCACAAAAAAGGGTTGATGCAAGAACTCTTCCCAGCAGAAGGACAAACCCTTCCAAAACGCCGCTTCTCTAAATTCCAAACGGCTCCTAAATGGAGAGAGAGGAAAACCGAAACCCTATTTTCAAACCGAGCAGAGAATGGTGAAGAATGGCTTCCAATCTACTCGGTCACTACAAATAATGGATTGGTTAAACGCTCATCTTTAGAACGCAAAATTGACGATATTGCAGAATCAAGTGGCAACAAAAAAGTATGCAAGGATGACATTGCTTACAACATGATGCGGATGTGGCAGGGAGCTTTTGGCGTGTCCAAGGAAGATTGTATGGTTAGTCCAGCTTATGTTGTACTCTCTCCAAAACGCGATGTATGTTCAGATTTCTTTTGGTATCTATTTAAGATGCCAAAATATTTGCAGCTTCTTACTTCGCATTCGCAAGGTCTAACAATGGATAGATTGAGGCTTTATTACAAAGACTTTGCCCAAATCTCTGTGTTAATTCCTACCTTTCCTGAACAACAACGCATCGCCGAATTTCTCTCATCAATTGATGACCTCATTACTATTCAAAGCCAAAAGCTAACTGCGTTACGCGATCATAAAAAGGGTTTGACGCAGCAATTATTTCCGAATGCTAGCGAGGTGGAAGAATGAATAATTTTAATACAGTTCAAGACATAGCTGTTTATTTGCGTCAAGAGTTGGAAAATAAAAAATATTTATTGCTCTTTGCCTATAATGGCACTGGTAAAACCCGCCTTTCAATGGCGTTTAAAGATCTTGGAAAGATTACAGAGACAAGTAACTTGGTTACTAAAGATGGATTTAGGTTTGTTACTGACTCAGGAGATGCTTTAATTGCCACTCAAAAAACGGCTGATACCCTCTATTTTAATGCCTTTACCGAAGATCTTTTTAGTTGGGATAATGATTTGGAAGGTGATAGTAGAAGAGTTCTTAATATTAATTCTAAATCACGCTTCTTCGCAGGTTTGGAAGAGTTGGAGATGGAAAGCAGAATTAGGCGTTTCTTGCATCGCTATGTCGATTTTGATTTCAACATAGACTATGAAAATTGGAGTATCGTTTTTTCTCGTGATGTAGCTCAGAACAATGAAACTGTTACGCACATAAAAATTTCTCGTGGTGAAGAAAATCTTTTTATTTGGTGCTTTTTTTTAGCAATTGTCGAGTTGGCAATGGACAGTGAAATTGAAGCTTATTCTTGGGTTAAATATGTTTATATTGATGATCCAATTTCTTCACTTGATGAAAATAATGTTATAGCAGTTGGGCATCATTTGGCACAAGTACTTAAAGCTAACAAAAGCCCATTAAAAACAATAATCTCATCCCATCATGCACTGTTTTTTAATGTGCTTTGCAATGAGTTCAAAAACCAATTCATCAAGAACAAAATCGCTGATAAATTTTTCTTATCCAACAGCAAAGAAACTAAAATCTATTCCCTAAGAATAACCAACGATACGCCATTTTTCTACCATGTAGCAATGCTGGCAGAATTACACAAAGCAGCATCTTCTGGAAATTTATATACCTACCATTTCAGCATACTACGCTCTGTTCTTGAGAAAACAGCTAGCTTTCATGGGCACGAGAATTTCTCAGCGTGTATCAAAAAAGATGAAAATGACGAAGATGGAGTTTTGCATAAACGCTTAATTGATATCATGAACCATGGTAACTACTCGCACTATGAGCCACAGGAGATGCTTCAGGAAAACAAAGAATATTTCAGAAAGATACTCAATAACTTTTTACAAGATTATAACTTCAATACTGGCGCGTTTCCTAAGCTAGTAGAAACACAACAAGAGACAAAATAAACTATGACAAACGAACAACAAAAAGAATTAGGAAAAGTACTTTGGGCAATTGCTGACCAACTTCGTGGAGCAATGAATGCTGATGATTTTCGTGATTATATGCTTTCCTTTCTTTTTTTGCGATATTTGTCGGATAATTACGAGGCAGCGGCTAAGAAAGAATTGGGGAAAGAATATCCGCAAAAAAACGGACATATAACTCCGTTACAAAGATGGTATGAAGAAAATGAAAGCGATGTAAAAGATTTTGAAGAATTGATGCGTCGCCGTGTACATTACGTTATTAAGCCAGATCATCTTTGGGGAAATATTTCTGATATGGCGCGCAGACAACATAAAGAGATGCTCAACACTCTTCAGGAAGGTTTTAAATTCATTGAGAATGAATCTTTCGAAAGCACTTTTTCTGGTTTGTTTTCTGAAGTGAACCTTTCTTCTGAAAAACTTGGTAAGAATTATGCAGATCGTAACAACAAGCTTTGTGCTATTATCACTAAAATTGCTGAAGGATTATCAAATTTCTCTAATGAAAAAGACACTTTAGGTGATGCTTACGAATATTTGATTGGTCAGTTTGCGGCAGGTTCAGGTAAAAAGGCTGGTGAGTTTTACACGCCTCAACAAATTTCCACAATTCTTTCAGAAATTGTTACACTTGATAGCCAAGATCCGAAATCTGGAAAAAAAGATAAGTTAGAAAGTGTTTTCGACTTTGCATGTGGTTCAGGATCTTTGTTGCTTAATGTTCGTAAACAGCTTGGCAATAAAACTATTGGAAAGATTTACGGCCAAGAAAAAAACATTACTACTTACAACCTTGCACGCATGAATATGTTATTGCACGGAGTAAAAGATTCTGAATTTGAAATTTACCATGGTGACACTCTAACTAATGATTGGGATAAATTGCGCGAAGCTAATCCTGCTAAAAGACCTTATTTTGATGCGATTGTAGCTAACCCGCCATTTAGCTATCGCTGGGAACCATCTGAATCAATGGCAGATGATGTACGCTTTAAAAGTTATGGACTTGCACCAAAATCAGCAGCAGATTTTGGTGCAAGTACATAACTTTTAA
>Ga0214923_10006691_pt1 | contig 12843 bp, 8 predicted proteins | sample LL1510_MetaG_FD_177993 | JGI IMG/M metagenome (GOLD analysis project Ga0214923, IMG submission 177993) | Freshwater microbial communities from Lake Lanier, Atlanta, Georgia, United States - LL-1510 | ecosystem: Environmental > Aquatic > Freshwater > Lake | place: USA: Georgia | collected 2015-10-15
TGAGTAGTGGTTGCTGGTTGAGTAGTGGTTGCTGGTTGAGTAGTGGTTGCTGGTTGAGTAGTGGTTGCTGGTTGAGTAGTGGTTGCTGGTTGAGTAGTGGTTGTTGGTTGAGTAGTGGTTGTTGTTGTATTGTTTGTTGTTGTATTGTTTGTTGTTGTATTGTTTGCTGGTTGAGTAGTGTTTGTTGTTGTATTGTTTACTGGTTGAGTAGTGTTTGTGGTTGTATTGTTTGCTATTTCTTGTGTATTGTTTGCTGTTTCTGGTTGGCTACTGATTGTTGTTGTATCGCTTGTTGTATTGGTTATTGATTGTTGATTACATGCTTGTGTTGGCTTAAGTTGATTATTAGATCCAATTTGGTTTGCTGTACCTACAGAAAGCAAATTAAAACATAATTGAGAAGCTATATTTACTGTTGGATTAAATGTATTTCCTAATTGTGTACTACATCGTGTATCTAAATTTTGGGCTAGTTGTAAAGGATTTGGTGTTTGATTAGCCGTACTACCACCAGAAAATGATACAGGATTACCATTTGAATTTACACAAATTGTTGGACTCAATGTTGTATTTGTTGAGCCTGAACTACATATATTAAAGACACTATTTGTGCAATTACAATCAATAAATGGATTTGTTTTTCCTATAATTGTTGATGTATCAGGTAATGGTCCATAAATATTAGACCATGAACCATCATTTTTATATTGTTGTCTTGTTATCAATACATCATTCGCAAATTGATTATAAAAAGTTTTACACGAATTATTTCCACTTATAACATTACCACCTGCATCTATATTTGTAAATTTATATGAACCATTGCTATCAGTAAAAGTACAATTGGTATCTGTAATATCACTTTTATTATTAAAAATAGGAATATTTATAGTATATGCATCAATTGTATTAGTTGATTTATTATAACCGGCTATGGGTATTGGTATTGATGTTTGATTTGTACAACAAGCTCTTTTTTTTAATGTATTATTATATAATTTTGTATTATTTGTGTCTGTCGTATTAATTACATAATTATTTACAGCCCAATTTGTAATCCATTGACTTAATGGATCTGAACCCATACCTGAATTTGTGGCTAATGTATTTCCCATTATATATATATATATAGTTTTTTTATTATATTAATTATATAGTTTTTATAATATATAATATATAATATAATGGGTCAGGGTGTATCAAAAAAATCATATACTTCATCAGACATACAAACTATGATGAATACAATAGTAAAAAATGAAACAACAAATATTACTAATATAATTAATGAGACAATTACTAATACAACTACTAATATTATTAATAATAATACATCCAGTGTTAATCTTTCTCAAGCTTGTTCTAATGCTTTAATTGCGGATAGTATAACACAAACAGGTACCAATAATACTATAGATTTTGGTCAAAACTGTAATGAAGAGGTTACTTATAATGCATGTTTAAATTTATTGAATGATCCAGCACAAATGACATCACTCGCAAACCAATCGGGTACAGATGTTAGTAATGCTTTGAGTAATAATACATCCATTCAGGAATCAGTAACTGCTTTAGCCCAAATACAAAATTTACAAGAAAAACAAGGTGGATTAACTGGAGTATTAAGTCAAATTGCAAGTACATTACCAAGTATAATAGGTGGTTTAACCGGTTCTAATTCTAAAAATATATCAAAAGTTTTAAATGCCGTTAATATTAATATAAGTAATATTACCACTAATGAAAATAATATTAAAAATACTATAATAACCAATATTGTAACAAATATTAAAAATACTAACGCTGCAACATGTAATTATACTGCTAGTATTGGTAATCTAATAAGTACTAAATCAATTAGTCAATCGGGAAGTGATTTAAAATTGAACATACAACAAACCGCTTCATTAAAAACAGTAATAACATGTATTTTAAGTAATACTAATTTAACTAAATTACAACAATCATTAACCAATAATAATATTGCAAGTGTTGCTAATACTACTGCAAATACCAATAATGCAGTAGCTAGTACTGTAGGAAAGGCATCCATCGAATCCAAAACTACACTAGTACCTGATACTTTTTTTTCAAGTTCTACTCTTATGTGGGTATGTTGTATTCTATGTTGTATACTATTAGTAGGTTTTGGTGGGTATTTCCTGATAAATTCAATGAATAGTTAGAAAATAGTAATTAATCCCATAATTTTTTAATAGTTATTGTTGAAACTTTTTTATTATAATTTTCTTTTATTTTAATTCTAGCAAATTTAGGACATGATGTTTCATTTTTTAATAATTTTATATAATTTATTAATTCATCTGAATATTTACAATGTTTTTTTATTATAGTATCATTTATATAATAATCTAATTCCCGTCCGTTTGATGTTTCTTTCCAACAATTTATTATTATTTTATTTCTATCAACATCATCATGACATATTCTACATAAAGTGATTAAATTATAATTTGCATCTTTTTGATAATGTAAATTATTTTTTTTAGTATTAATTTCATATTCATTAAATTCTTTTTGAAATTTTATATGATGAGATTCTAAATTTTCTTTTGATTTACAAATTTTACATTCAATTAAATAATTATCTGAATTATATTTACTTTGTTTAATATTAAGATTATCATATTCAATTAATATATCATTTGTTATATCATTAAAATTATTATCTTTCATTAAATATTTAGCTACTTGTAATCCATAAAATGATTCACCTTGACCTTCTGACAATTCACGATCATAAATTAATTTATCGTTAATTTGGTCGTAATTTATTTTTAAATGCATTGATTTAACATTAGTTAATTTCTTAACTATTGATAAATTATTTATTTCGTGTAAATGGGTAGCAGTTATAAATGTTGTATTAGATTCAGATAAAGTTTTTAACATATATGAAACAATAATATTAGCAGATTTCATTTCAGTTGTGGATGCTATTTCATCCGCTAAAACTAATGTATTTGAATTATTTCTTTTTAAAATAGATGTTAATTCAATCATTTCAACCATAAATGAACTTAACCCTTTATAAATATTATCATTGGAATTAATTCTAGTAAATAATGAATGATATGGTGTAAATGTAAATTCTTCGGCAGCCACAAAATAACCAATTTGAGCTAATATTATATTTAATCCTATAGATTTCATTAATGTTGATTTACCAGAACTATTAATACCATATAATAAAATACCACATAATTTATTGGGTCCACCTAATCCTAAACTATGAGGTTTATATTCATAATTATTAGTAATACATTCTATAATAGGATGTCTTAGATTATTACCTATAAAATAAGATTTATTATCTAAAATATCAATAATCGGTTTTGAATAGTGATTATTAATAGATGCTAATACACCAGAATTAATAAAATCTATATAGGCTATTTTTTTACCCCAATATGTAAATATATCACTAAAATTTTCTAAAATATATAACATTTCTAATTTAAATTTATCTTTTATCATTTTTGCAAGTTTTGATTTTTGAATAACTAACTCATTTGATATTTCTTTAATTTTAAAACAATTAATTTTAGTATATGAACTCTTGGGAAGTTCAACAAATTCAAAATCATTAATTTGTAATATATGTTTTCCAACTTGTATGGTTTTAATTTTTTCTAAATTTTTTTTTAATATATCACATCTTCTATTTGTAATATATAAATAATGACCTTCCCGTTCATTAAATTTTAATGTTATCATAGTATTCAAGTCATTATTTTCTTTATTTTCTTTTTTAATAAATGATTTTTTATCATTAACGTGTTGTGATAATTCATTTACTAAATTATCTAAAAAACATATTGATGAATTTATTTCATCTAATAAATTATCTAATTCAGTGTATTTATATTTTTTAAATATATTCTTATCATATTCAGTAAAATTATTAAAATTTAATGAACTAATTAAATCTAAATCAAATGTGTTATTTAAATAATTTAATATAATATTTACATCAAATTTATTATCAATATTAAAAATATTATTTTCATTACAATATTTTACTATTTTATCAATTTGGTAAAAAGATAAATATAATAAATATAATTCAGATGGATATATTGTTCCTAATTCTAAACGTCTAAATATTTTATCTATATCCGATATATCTTCCAATAAATCAGTTAATTTACTATAATATTTATTATTTAAAATAGTATTAATTAATTCATATCTTTCATTTAATAAATTATGATCTATTAATGGTTTTGATAATGCATCATTTAAAAATCTTTTTCCTAAAATTGTTTTTGTATAATTAATTATTTGAAATAAACTTTTATCATTAACATTTTTATTGAAAATATTAAGTTGGTCCAAACAATGATTTCCTAAATATAAATACTTATTATTATTAAATTCATTTGGTAATTTTAATTTATTAATTAAATTAATTTGGTGATGTTGAACGTAATCAAATAAATTAGTTAATGAAAATCTAGCCCAATTATATAAATGTAAATTTAATATTTCAAATATATTTGGTTGATTTATAAAAACTTTTTCAAATATATTTTTTTGCATTGCTATTTTTTCATTGTTTTTAAAATTATTGTAATTATATATAATCTTATCTTCTAAATTTAAATAATTTAATATATCTTTTATATTCATATTATTTATTTTATCATTTTCAGTTAATGTTGTGTAAAGGATTAATTCTTTGGGTGGACAAGTTTCTAAATATCTATTCGCATCATCTAGAGCTAACATTTGGTCGTTTGTTTTTGAATAGGTTTCATAAAAAGAACCATAACCAGTTGATAAATCATAAGATGATATTCCTATGCATAAATTATTATTTTTTATTGTATCAATAACAATTGACACTATAAATTTTGATACTGAATTAATTTTTTCTAAAAATGTTGCCGGTGAATAAATACCTACAATATTTCTTTTGGGTTTTGGGGGGTCTGATGTTTGATCTATTTTAATAATTGTAAAATTTAAGTTACAAAGTTTTTCAATAAAATTATCAGTTGTATATACTGGAAACCCTACCATGCGAGGATTACTTTTAGAAACAGGTTCCTTGCCATTTTTTCTAGTACATACAATATCTAAATCACTTGCTAATTTAACTAGATCTATTCCTTCAGTATCAGTTGAATAACATTCATGAAAAGAACCCACCTGCATTACAATAATAGTTCTGTTATATCCATATATTTCAGAATAAAATGTATGAATTTCAAAATAATCTTTAACTAATATTTCTTTTTTGTATTCCATATCTAATTATTAACACTACTTATTTTTTAAATAATAATAAATTCCTTTAACTTATTTATTATTATTTGTCTAGGTTTATTGATTTTATTTAATGTAATTTAAAATTAATTAGTTAATTATTATTATAGTTAACTGATTAATATATATGTTTATTAATTACACAATTGCATAATTAATAGCTTCTTCTATAGTTTCAATGGCTTGAACTTGTAGTTGTCCATTACTAAATAATAATGGATTTAATTCTCTAATTTTATCAATATCTTTTTGATTTTCTTTGGGGTATAATGCTAATTTAATACCCGCACGTTTAGCTCCCTCCAATTTGTTTTCTAACCCTCCAATTGCTGTTACTTTACCTTGTAAATTAATTTCACCAGTAATTGCAATATCATTTTTAATTTTTTTATTAGTTAAAATAGAATAAATAGCCACAGTTAAAGCTGTACCGGCACTAGGTCCATCTTTAGGCACTGAACCATCAGGACAATGAATATGTAATCCTTTTGGTTTTGTTTTCCATTGTTGTAAATATTCTTCTTGGAGTTTTTTATCAATATGATTAAATGCTAATGTAGATGCTACTTGGGTACTTTCTTTTATTACGTGTTGTAAATTACCAGTAGCTTTAATTTCAAATGGTATTAATGATGGCATCCATAAAATTTCTATTGGTAAAATACCACCTACTCCATTAGTTGTTGCATACATACCATTAATTACACCACATTTAGCAACATTATTAATATTTTCTACTTGAATTTCATTTTTATTTTTTAATATTATATTAATATTTTGTTGTGTAAGTTTATATGGAAATATAATATTATTATCGCCTATTTTTGTTTTTGTTAAATTTGCAATATTTACTTCTCTTATAATACTTTGTATTAGTTCTTTTAATTTACGTACCCCGCCTTCATTTGTATATTTATCAATAAGAAATGTTATAATATCATCTGATAATTTAATATCTTCGTTTTTAAAACCCATTCCTTTTAAAATATTAGGAATTAAATAATTTTGAACTATATGAATTTTTTGATTTAATAATAAATATTTTGTTTCAACTTGAGTAATTCTATCCATTAATACATGATCTACTAAACTAGGATCATTATATGAAAAAATAAAGGTTACTCTTGAAAGATTTAATTCAATACCGTGAAAATATTTATCTCTAAAATAACTATTCTGAACTGGATCAGTTAAATGTACTAATAAATTAGTTATTTCATCCCCTTTTGTTGTTTTTGATATTTTATCTAATTCATCAAAATAAATAATAGGATCCATACATTTAGCATTAATTAATCCTTGAGCTATTCTACCGCATATTGAACCCTCATAAGTATAAGAATGACCTTCTAAAAATGATGAATCAGATGCCCCACCTAATGAAATAAAAACAAATGGCTTACCCATAGCTTTTGCTATACCATCTTTAATTAATGTTGTTTTTCCATTTCCTGGCGGTCCCCATATTCCTATATTATTTCCTTTTGAATTTGGATTTCTAAAATGTTGTGCCATAATTTGAATAATATGCCGTTTAGCTTCATTATGACCCCATACAGCTGTATCCATTGTTTTTTGTAGATTATCTAAAAAAAATTTAATTTGATTATATTTTATTTTTTTTAAATTAGTTCCAATATATTTACCAAATGGTAAAGTAGATACTGCATCAATCCACGTTTTTAATTTATTAGATTCAGTTTTACTTGTAATTAAGGTTATATATTTTTTTAATATATAACTTTTTTGTGATAAAGAAATATCAGTTGAAATTAAACGAAATAACAATGGTTCATTATGTGTATGATAATTATTTATTATTTTTAATTTTTTTAATGTACTTGTTTGATTATCTTTTTTCATTTCTGAAAAATAATTACAAATATGATTATTGCTATCATTAACAGATACTTTTTTTAATTCTTCCATAAATTCAATATTTTCAGGGGATTTTAAATCCATTTTATTTTTAACATTTTTATTATTAAATAAATTTTTTTCATAATGTTCGTTTTCATCTTCATCTTCCTCTTCATCTTCTTCCTCTTCCTCTTCATCATCTTCTTCTTCATCATCTTCCTCAACTTCATCTTCTTCTTCCTCTTCTTCATCATCTTCTTCATCATCTTCTTCATCTTCATCTTCTTCATCTTCTTCTTTATTAGATGTTAATTTATCATTTTTTTGATATTTATTAGATTTATATTTAATATTTGTTATTTTACGTTTTTTAGTAGTAGTAGTAGTATTTAAAATTAATTTTTTAATATTATTCAAATAAACATAAAAATCTAATTTTTTATTTTTAGAATATTCAAACAAAAAATCAACAATTATATGTTTAGTTACATGTAATTGTGCCATTAGTGCATTAGAAACTGTTTTATCTTTAGTAATTGTGGGAGTTGTATTTTTATTTGTCATACTTTCAATTATTTTTTCCATAGATAATTTTAAAGTTGTTAAAAAATCTATTAATTTCTTACCTTTATAATTATTAATTTTCTTTTTTATTAATTCATCAATTGCAATAATTTTTAAATCATTAATAATTTTATTACTAGAGAATGCAATTAAATTATTATTATTTGTAATATTCATAAATACTTTATTAATATCCTTTGTCATTAAGTTTAATTAAATAAATAATATTTTTTTTAAATCAAATTTTTTTGTTCTTTAAATTACATATATTGTCTTACATACGTGATTAATACTCTGTTTAATAACATTATTATTATATTTAATTAACATAGTATTAATCATATAATTCCGTGTTAGTTCAATATTTGTTATATCATTATCAGTTAATTTAATATTTTTATTCTTATTTATATTTATCAATAATTGATTAACTTTAATATCATTAACATCAGTAAGTTTTGTTTCACAAAGTATTTTAGATAAATATTGGTTTGAATAATATTTAAGAGCTTCATCACTTGCTAATTTAATAGTAGCTTTTAAATTAGCATTAATACCTTTCATTAAATTTAGGGTTAATTCATTACAAAGTATAGTATTAATTTTATTTATTTTTAATTTTATTTGTTCCAATTCAATATTTAGTTTTTCTTTATTATTATTAAGTTGATTTAGTAAATTTGAAAAAATATACATATTATTTTTACATTTTTCCAATTTTACTAAATCATTTGTTGATTCATTAATAAAATTATTACCGCTTGTTATTTTTGTAGATATTATATTTTCAAGTTCATCAGTTTCACCCATATATTTTTCTACTAATATTTTTTTTGTATTTAAATTATTATTTATTTGTTTGAAAGATAATAAGCTACTATCAATTATATTTTTAAAAAACTCTGTATGAGATTCTATATAATTGATAATATTTTGATGATTATTATCTTTATTAAATAATGACTTAATTTGATCTTTATTCATTGTTGCTGTATTTATTGTTGCTATATTTAATTTATTCACTATTGTAGTATTTAATTTATTCATTGTTGCTATATTTACTGTCTTCATAAGTTAATTTAGTTATTAAATATTATTAAATAAATTAAATTTCAATTTTTTATAAAATATATAGGTTATAATATATGTTGCAATATAAATTTATATATCCTTTGAATACACCAGATATATATGGAGATAATATGAAGGAAGCAGTAAAAAATTATATTAAGTTTAGTAACAATCAATCTATACGAAATATAATTATAAAAGATCAAAATGAACATCAATTTGAAGCTAAAATGAGATATTATATGGATAATGAAAAAAATAAAGTTGGTATTGATATATATCCATATCCTAATTCACCTAATGTTATAATTGGTAATCCATTAGTAAATTTAAGTAATCCATTAGTAAATTTAAGTAATCCATTTATAAATCAATATAATTCAATGTTAAGTCCATCATCTAATCTATCAAATAATCCATTTATATCACCAATTAATCCATTGTCTGAATCATCAATTAATCCATTACAATATAATCCTGTAGTTGCTGTTACTACAAAAGATAGTTCCTATATGGCTACTGCTAATAATGTTTATATTAACAGACCATATTAATTAATTAACAGACTATATATTTATTAATTAATAATTCATATATTATTAATTAATAGATCATAATTTTAATTATTAGAAACATGATTTAATTTAGTTATTGCTTTCAATAATAAATCAGAAGATATTTTAAATACAGTATCAATATTTTTATTTTTATTATTAGTTTCACTATTTTTATTAATTATCTTAATTGGTTTTTTTATAATATCAAAATCTAAAAATTCATCACTAAAAGTATCTATTTTTGGTTTATAATTAATTTGTGCTATATTTGTTGATAGTCCAAATGAAGTTTCTGTTTCCCATATATAACCTAAATTTATAAAACCATTAATCTCGCCATTAGATTGTAAATCTGTAATTAATAAATTATTTTGTTTATTAATTTTAAAATCATTTGCTATATTAATTTTTAATAATTTAATTTTATCTTTTTTATCAATGGTTTTAACAAATAGTTTATTTAATTTTAATCTTTCTTTTATTATTTTTTCTAATTTTTTAAAAAATAATATTAATGCTTCTGTTTTATCATATACCGGATAAATAGGTAATTTTATTTGTGTATATTTATTATTTTTATAATTGTAAATTAATCTTATTGATGGTAGTTTAATAAATAAATCTTTTGGGGTATCATCTAGATAATATATATAATATCTAAATGTATTCGTATCTATTTTAATTTGATTACCAATTATTAATTTAGTAAAATCAAATTCTGTCTCATAGTTATAAATATAATGGGTCATCTTATTTAATACTTGTCTAGACTTTAAAATAAAATATTATTAAATATTATTATTTATTTAGAGTTTTAATTTTTTTTATTTGATATATGAATAAAATATCAAAAATATACTTTATAAATTTAGATAATAGACCTAATAGACACGAACATTTTTTAAAACAATGTCATGACAATTCAATTGACTATTCAAAAATTAAGAGGTTTCAAGCTATAAATGGTGAAACTTATCAATTTTCTGAAACTGAAAAAAAATTATTTATTAATTGTGATTATAAAAATCAAAGTTATGTTAAAAAAATAATGGGTAATCAATTAAGTCATTATTATATTTTAAAAGAAATGATAAAAAATAATTATAAATATATAATAATATTTCAAGATGATATAATTTTTAGAAAGGATTTTAAAAATGAATTAATAAATGTTGTTAATAATATTCCTGATAATGCAGAAATTGTTAATATAGCATTTCATAAATTTGCTTCATATAGTCATTTTATACCGTGGGATTTAAATCAAAGGGATGAAGAAAAAAGTATGTCTAAAACTATTGTAAATAAATATATAACAATACTTAATGATACAGTTAATCCATGTTCATTAGGTTATATTGTAACATTAAAAGGTGCAATAAATTTAGTTCAACATTTTAATAAAATTGGATTTTTAAGAGCAACTGATTGGAACTATAATGATTATTTAAGAACTAAAAATATATTTTATGGTTCTCAATTAGTTTTATGTACGGGTAATGCTAGTTTTACTTCTGATATTTTTACTTAAACCATATTAAAATTTTTATTATTATTTAATAATTGTTGTAATATATTTTCTTCTATAGTATCTTTAAGATTATCAATAATTTCAGTTTCTAATGGTTCTCTATTATGTAATTGATAAAATGATGTTTTAAATTTAATTAGTTCATTATTATATTGTATTTTTTTTTTAGTTGATGTTTCTCTACGCATTTCTAATTCTTTACATGTTTCTATTGATCTAATAGTAGGATCTTGTTTAAACCAATGATGTCTAAATTCATCGGTACTAATTAGTTCATCGCATATTTCTGGTTTTTTTAAGTGTTCAAATTTAGTCTGTTTTATAACATCATTACTAAAATTAAATGTTTTTTTAAAATCGGCAATAATATTAGCTTTAATATTTGGACTTGTTTCCATTAATCTATCAAATTCTTCTTTAGAAATTTTAAGCATATGTAAAGGGCTCATTCTCTCATTCGGATGTTTTGCTAATTCTACTTTAATATTTCTATAAAATTTATCCCACGCAATACCACTAACTCTATGGGCTTCATTTAATTCTGCAATTTTCAAAAACTGTGCTACTGTTGATAATATCGCTGCAAATATATTTATACAACCTATAATACTAGAAGCTATATTTTGAATATAAAGATCATATTTTTGAAAAGCAAAATTAGCTGTTCCTGTTAATGTTGACATAATAATAACAGGAATTGTAAATAGTAAATGTAAATTAGAATATGCAATATTTGAACGTGCGTGTAGCCATCTATAACACATTGCTTTATCTGCCCACTCAACTAATACCAGTTCATGATCTTCCGTCCAATCTTCTTTTACTTGTGTTTGAAAATTTAAAATTTTAGGTTCTATATTTAAATCATTTAAATTATTATTTACTTCATTTAAATTATTATTTATTTCATTTATATCAATGTTATTGGAAGTATTCATATATATATATATATATATATAAAATTAGAAAAAATCTAATTTTATAATAGATATGCAACAAAATTATAAAATTAATATAATAAAAGTTAATGATTTAAAAAATAATTTTATATCATTTGTTAATCTTAGAGATATTATAAAAAGTATATTTGATAATATAGAATTAAAAATAAATAAATTAAAAGCAATTTATACAGAATTTATTAATAATAATAATAATAATGTATATGCATTTAGTTTAGATTCTTTATATTTTCAAGTAAAATTAGTTGATACTGAATTATATCAATTAAATCAATATTATAAATTAATAAATAATAAAATATATTCGTCTTATTATAAACTTTATAAAATAATTACTATTTATTTAAAAAAAACATTTACTGATACAAAAATATTAAAAATTATTAATAGTAATATATCTTTTCAAATTTATAAAGATTTAGAACCATACAAAGATTATAATTTTGAACATACTATAATATTACATAATACAATAATTGAAATTATAATTGCTATAAATGATTATTTAAATATTAAAAATATAGAATTAATAAATTATGAAAATACTAAAAATAATGGATTTAATATAAATAATTTTATAAATACTTTCGATCATGTAAATATATTAATTATTATGGAAACCGAATTATATATTAAATATCTTGATTTTTTATATAATTTACATTATAATTATTATACACGTTTTATAGACAAAATCAAGATATTAAAAAACCAAATAGAACAAGATATAATATTTAATAATAGAAATCCAATTATTGAACCAGCAATAATAGAACCAATAAAAGAAATTATTGAACCAGAAATAATAGAACCAGCAATAATAGAACCAGAAATAATAGAACCAGAAATAATAGAACAAATAAAAGAAATAATTGAACCAGAAATAATAGAACAAATAAAAGAAATAATTGAACCAGAAATAATAGAACCAGAAATAATAGAACCAGAAATAATAGAACCAGAAATTATTGAACCAGAAATTATTGAACCAGAAATAATAGAACAA
>Ga0214923_10006692_pt1 | contig 12843 bp, 9 predicted proteins | sample LL1510_MetaG_FD_177993 | JGI IMG/M metagenome (GOLD analysis project Ga0214923, IMG submission 177993) | Freshwater microbial communities from Lake Lanier, Atlanta, Georgia, United States - LL-1510 | ecosystem: Environmental > Aquatic > Freshwater > Lake | place: USA: Georgia | collected 2015-10-15
TTCTTTTACCAAAACTTCGGCTGCTTCGTGAGCTACTTTTATAATTTTTCCAAAGGTCACTAAAGTTACATCACTACCTTTTCTTTTTATGTCTGCAACACCAATAGGAATGATATACTCTCCTTCCGGAACTTCACCTTTGTCACCATACATTTTTTCTGATTCAAGAAAAACTACTGGATCGTTATCGCGGATGGCAGCTTTGAGTAATCCTTTAGCATCTGCGGGATTTGACGGCGTAATGACTTTCAAGCCTGGAACATGGGCATAAAATGCTTCAAAACTTTGAGAATGAGTCGCTGCAAGTTGACCAGCTTGACCATTACCTCCACGAAATACAATTGGACAATGATACTGTCCACCCGACATTTGTAGCATTTTCGCAGCAGAATTAATAATTTGATCAGCTGCTAGTATCGCAAAATTCCATGTCATAAATTCTACTATAGGTCGCAATCCATTCATGGAAGCTCCTACTGCTATTCCTGCAAAACCTAACTCTGCAATCGGAGTGTCTATTACGCGCTTCGGACCAAACTCATCTAGCATTCCTTGAGAAACTTTGTAGGCACCATTGTATTCTGCAACTTCTTCTCCCATCAAAAATACTGACGAATCTCTTCTCATCTCCTCTGACATTGCCTCTCGCAACGCTTCTCTAAATTGAATAACTTTCATTCTATAATTAAATTGAATCTACAAATTTACAACAACACGAATAAAACTAAAAATGTTTACGCCACTTTAAGTTTTGACAATTTTGATTTTTTAAATGCACTTTTCACATAGGATAAAGTAACAGAAAGTTCTTTTTCCTTGTTCCCTGGCGCTTGAAACATGGCGTCTAACAATATGGTTTCACATATTGACCTCAGTCCCCGAGCACCTAGCTTATATTCGACCGCTTTGTGAACAATATAATCCAATGAATCCTTGTCAAATTTTAGTTGAATTCCGTCCATCTCAAACAACCGAGTATATTGTTTAATTATTGCATTTTTTGGTTCCGTCAGAATTCTTTTCAATGCTTTTTCGTCTAAAGGCTCTAGGTAAGTTAGGACAGGAAACCGGCCGATAAGTTCTGGTATTAATCCAAAAGAGCGAATATCCGTAGGTGTTATATGTTTCAGTAAGTTATCGTCTTGAATTGACTCCTCTTCTATATTACTAAACCCAATAGCTTGCCTATTAACCCGACTACTTATAATTCTTTCAATTCCATCAAAAGCTCCACCGCAAATAAAGAGAATATTTCGCGTATCAATTTGAATCATTTTTTGTTCCGGATGTTTTCTTCCTCCCTGAGGTGGAACATTCACGATAGCTCCTTCTAATAGTTTTAATAATGCTTGTTGAACACCTTCTCCAGAAACATCACGCGTGATCGATGGATTATCACTTTTACGCGCAATTTTGTCTATTTCGTCAATAAAAACAATTCCCCTTTGTGCATTTTCAACATTATAATCGGACGCTTGTAATAGTCGTGATAAAATACTTTCGACATCTTCACCAACATAACCCGCTTCTGTTAAAACCGTAGCATCAGCAATGCAGAATGGGACATCTAACATTTTCGCAATTGTTTTGGCCAAAAGGGTTTTCCCTGTTCCAGTTCTTCCTACTAAAATTACATTTGACTTTTCAATTTCGATGTCGTCAATTTGTTCTTGATTCAGTCGCTTGTAATGATTATAAACCGCTACCGAAAGAACTTTTTTTGCATCTTCCTGACCAATTACAAATTCATCAAGTGTTGCTTTAATTTTTGCAGGTATAGGTAAAGCTAATTTAGAGGGAGAAGTGTTTTTTTGAACTGGTTGTTCATGTCGCTTTTCTTCTAATATAATTTTACCAGCTTGTTCCACGCAATTGTCACAAATATGCCCGGAAACTCCAGCTATCAACATTCCAACCGACTGACGATCAGAACCACAAAATGAACAAACTGCCTCTTTTTTTGACACTTTATTTAGGATTTCTAATCAACACCTCGTCTACCATTCCATATGCTTTTGCTTCCTCAGAAGTCATCCAATAATCTCTATCTGAATCAGCCCAGACTTTTTCGTAGTCTTGTTTTGAATGTGTTGCAATAATATCATAAAGTTCTTTTTTTAACTTTTGGATTTCTCTTGCTGTTATTTCGATATCTGAGGCTTGACCTTGTGCTCCACCAAGTGGTTGATGTATCATAACTCGAGAATGTTTCAAGGCACTTCTTTTCCCATCAGCTCCCGCACAAAGTAAAACAGCTCCCATTGAAGCAGCCATTCCCGTACAAATTGTTGCCACATCAGGTCGAATATATTGCATGGTGTCATATATTCCCAAACCAGCATAAACAGAACCTCCAGGAGAATTTAAGTAAATTTGTATATCTTTTTTTGCATCAACAGATTCCAAAAAGAGTAATTGAGCATTAATAATATTGGCAACTTGATCATTTATTCCTGTCCCTAAAAAAATGATACGATCCATCATCAATCTTGAAAAAACATCCATTTGCGTCATGTTCAAGGGACGCTCTTCGATAATATAAGGTGTTAATGATGATTCGATATAATGGTCCACAAACATGCTGTTTATTCCCATGTGTTTTGTTGCATATTTTCTAAATTCTTTTCCGTCCATAGTATTATTTAATTAAGTGTCTAAAATTAGATATTCTAAATGAATCTAGGGATTTTTTTTAACTAATTTTAAAGTCGAAATCATGCGATTAACAGAAATCCAAGAAAAAAAAATACTTCTCTCTCCATTGAATTGGGGTATGGGGCATGTATCGCGATGTATTGCTCTTATTGAAAAACTAAAGTATAAAAATGAAATAATTGTTGCGTGTGACAGTCAACAACGTGAAATTTTAGAACAATACCATAGCGAAATAGAATTTGTTGAATTATTAGGATACCCGTTTCTATTTAACAAACGAAAAAGTTTCGCTAACAGTCTTTTGTCTAATTACGTCAATCTCGCGAAACACATGAAGTATGAACATGGGCAATGTGAAATAATCTGCAAGAAAAAGGAAATTGATTTAGTAATTTCAGATCATCGATATGGGTTTTACAGCGTTACAACTCCTTCTGTTTTTTTAACACATCAAGTAAATTTACCTTTACCAAGGTATTTATCGATTCTAAATAATTATCATTTAAAGCTTATTAGAAAGTTTAATGAAATTTGGGTTATTGACGATCCTAAACTAAAATTAGCTGGAAAACTTAGTTCTCATAACAAAACAATGAAGTGTTTTAATATTGGTTTGCTTTCCAGATTCGAAAATCAAAAACCATCAAAAACTAAGAAAGGTCATTATTTGGTTCTTAGCGGCCCAAGTACTTATTGGGGAAACCTTATCGCTGCTTTCGAAAGCAACTCAATTGATGGAGTGATCGGTCCAAAGGATGGTATAGTGATCGCCAAAAATCTTAATGTTCCACTTTATCTAAGTTCTAATTGGAGGGAACTAGACCATTTGTTTCTCAATTGCTCAAAATTATCGGGTTATATTGGTTACACCACCTTGATGGATACATATTTTCTTAAATGCGAGACCAACTTAATTGCTTGCCCCAGACAATTAGAACAAGAGTACTTGAAAAAAATTCATACCTAAAAAAATGGCTATCCAAACAGATAGCCATTAACTTAGTTTAAATGCTTATTAAAATCAATTCACAGCACTGGTGAATGCTCCGTCTTTCATAAATTTAATAAACTCTCTATCTTTTGATGCTTTTTCTTTCAAGCTAGGATTGGAAGCAAATGCACTTTTTAAATGATTTACCACAGCATCAACTGATTCGCCTGAGCGAGCAGCAATTACAGCTGACAAATAATGTGTCATTGCATCCGGAGTTAACTGCTTTAATGTAGACTTAGCACCGTCCAACTTTCCAGTTAACACTTCAGCCAATGCCTTATTAAATGAATTTCCGGTAAAACCATTCAAAGCAGCTGAATAATTTCCATCAAGAACATCTAGAATTGCTGTATTATAAGCAATTGAAACGGTATTTAAAACAGAACTACCTTTCTTCGCTTGCGTCATTAATTTTCTCGCTTCTGCTCTATTTCCTTTTGACATTGCTATTGCAGCCAAATTGTTGTTAGTCACGTCATTCGATTTAATCGACGCAGCTTTTTGAAATGAAGCAGAAGCTTCATTCATTTTACCATTCAGGTAGAAAGCAACACCTTGGTTGTTGTGTACTCTTTCGTCATTTGAATAGGTTTGAACTCCTGACGCGTACAATGAAACTTTATCGTTTACATTGGTAAGTAATTTCTCAGCTGTAAACAACAACTCTTCGACAGTAAGAGATGAAGGGTTCGAAGCAGCTGCTGATTTTAATTCGTCATCAGTTAAACCTTGCTCGGTATAATTAACTATAATTGATGATCGACGTATTGCAGGGAAAACATCTTTCTCCAAAGCCACATAAGACTTGCCAAGATTAACCATCTCTCTTTCTCGAGCCGCAGGATCCGAATTCATATTAATAATTCGTTTGAACAATTCTTTATCCGATTCTGTTATTGACTTCGTAACTGCTAACTGAGCTGCAAATCCTTCGAAATCCTCTCCAAATTTTGCCGTACTATATTTTGAAGGGTCAGATAAAACTGTAATTTTAGCTTTTTTGAAAACTTCCATTATGGCTTTCTTACCCGCTTCTGCACGCTCCATTGACAACCCGTCATTCTTAGCTTCTTCACCATCAGGGGAGGCATAACCTTTAATTTCTATTGAGTTAATGGTTATTTTTGGATTGCTGAGATTCTTTTTAACCCAATTTACCATTTCAATAACATCCTTATCTTTCATTTCGTTTGGACGAATTGCAGATTTACCTCTCTCAAAATTAATTTTTGCTTCAACTGTTTTATCGTTTGATCTCTTTAAGTTGTCAGCTATCGTTAAAGTTTTAAAAGACTTATTAACTAGCAACTGAGTAATGATAGTAGCATCCGCAATTTTAGTATCTGGAAGAGCTTCTTTGGACTTTTCTTTTTTACCTTTAAAAACCTTTCCTGTTAAAACTAAATCAGCAGCCTCCATTTCAGAGGTGTAAGCAACTGTCATATCAAATGTTGCTACACCGCCTGGTTTGAATGAAATTGTTGTTCCGTTTCCAGTAACTTTCTCTCCTTGAACAACCCAAGTACCTAAAGAAGTTGCACCCAATTTCGGCGTGATTTCGGCACGCACTTTCTTATTTAATCCTTTTTCAGGCACGTTCACGCTAACTGAAAATTTAACACTGTCACCCTTTAATTCAAGTGGATTTGGATTCACCGTATATGTGAAATCTTTAACTAAATCGCACGAGGCAGACATAATAACTATCGACACTCCACCTAAAAATCCAACTAATTTATTCATATTTTATATTTTACAGCTACAAAGATAATATCTAAAATGTTTGATTGACTTATTTTTTATTATTTTTTTCAATCTGTCATTTTAATAATTGTGATACCTTAATAAATGTGTTTATATCCTGAAATTCAGATATTTCAGATAAAGGAAATAACACGAAATCTCTCTCAAGATAGTTTTTGTGAGGGATGTTCAACATTTTACTTGAAAATTTATTCTCTGAAAGTATAATGTCAATATCAATTATTCTATCCTCATAACCTTCCTTCATGTATTGTCTGCCCATGTTTTTTTCAATATTCTTTATTACGCGTAACAATTTTACCGGTTTTAATTGACTTTCAATCAAAAGACAGCAATTTAAAAAGTTATTTTCAGAGGAAAAACCATGAGGTTTTGATTTGTGAAATGAAGATACTTCCTGTACAATCCCAACTTTTTGACCGAGTTGAAAAATTGCTTCGTTCAGGTTTTGTGTCTTATTTCCGAGATTAGATCCTAATCCCAAAATATATTTCATTTTCTCCAATTTAAACGGTCAAAGAATACCTCTAAATCTTTTCTAATGTAATCGCGAATTCTCGATTTTGTTTCGGAATCAGTTGGTATTCCCTCTTTTTCGAGGGCCTGAAAATCCATTAAGACCTGGCCCCAAATAAAATGATGTAAAGAATCAGTAACATAAAACTGAAAACTTGTGGCCATATCTCCTTCAAATTCATAGAACATTCCAAATATTTTTCTTTCAGCATTCAAAATCGGTTTTTTATCAATACTTTCTGATTTAAATTTATGCGATTCAACATTTGAAACCACTAATCTAGTAAGGTTACTAAGAGAATCGTCAAGTGTGATAGCTTTGTAATGAATCATTAAATCGCCATGCAGATTTCCCATAGCAACCTCTTCTACAATGTCAAAAGGTTCAAACTGACTAATCTTCTTAACCTCATTTCTCGAGAGGAGTAAATTAAACTTACTTTTTTTCACTCCGGAAATTTCAATTTCTTCTTCACCTAAGTCAATTTCTACTAAGACTTTTTCACCTTTAACCAATTCTAATACTTTTCCGGCTATAGGAATTCCCAAAGAGGTAATTTTTTTTCCCAATTCATCTCCTTTGCCTTTGAGTACATTTTGAAGAACAACCACTACATCTCCAACATCAATTGCCTTTTCTCGGTTGAATAGACAATTATCTTGGTAGTGCTTTGAAAGTTGACTTGAAAATCCTGCATCTGATCTCCAATCAATATACTCTTGTTTTGGAAAGTCAAGACGCAATTTAGCTGGAGGTTTAATGGAAAAATCTTCTTTACACGAGAATACTAAAAGTGCAAGTGAAACAACGAATACTTTCTGAATTATTGAGAGTCTATTCATTTCCTTTAATAACTTTAATTGTTTTTACCCTTCTTTTGTCCGAAGATTCAACAATAAATTTAAAATTCTCCATTTTCACAAATTCATTGTTTTTCAAAATTCTACCTGCCTTTTCAGTTAACAATCCACCCAACGTTTCCGCTTCGCCGCGATCATCATCAAATGTATCATTTGATACTTCAAGGACCTTACAAAAATCATTAATGGAAGTTCTACCCTCAAATACGAATGTGTCCTCGTCTAATTTGGTGAAAATCACCTCATTTTCATCAAATTCATCAGTGATGTCGCCTACAATTTCTTCCAACACATCTTCTAATGTCACGATACCTGACGCTCCACCGTATTCATCCACAACAATTGCCATGTGCATTTTCATTTTTCGAAAATCTTGAAGAAGGTCATTTATCTTTTTATTCTCAGGAACAAAAAATGGTTTTCTCACAACACTCTGCCATTCAAAATCTTTATCTTCCGTATGCGCCAAAAGATCTTTAATATATAGAATTCCGATAACATTATCCGGTTGGTTTTCATACACTGGCATACGGGAATATCCCGCTTCTAAAATAAATTCTAAAACCTCTTTCAACGTCATTTCGTTATCTACGGCTTCAACTTCGACACGCGGTGTCATTATTTCAGAAGATTCGGTTTTACCAAACTTTACTATACCTTCTAGAATCTTGTGATCTTCTTCCGAAGTACGTTCATCTCTGGTTAAAGCTAGTGCTTGTTCCAAGTCATCACTGTTTACTTTTTCATTGCGTTTACCCAATTTTTGAATAAAAAATGAAGAATTTACCAATGCTATTTTTAGCCAAGATATCGGTGGTGTTTTTGATAATAAATTCAGAGGTGTTGCCATTAGAGTGACTACCTTTTTTGAATTTGAATTTGCAAATATCTTTGGTGCTACTTCTCCAAATACTAAGATCAGAAGGGTAATTCCCACCACTTCCGTCAAAAATCGAATTAAAGGAGTGGTATTTTCGAATGGAAGAACATCATCTAGAACAATAGTAGAGAGAATAACAACTCCAACATTGACAAAATTATTTGTAACTAAAATCGTAGCAAGTAACTCCTTAGGTTTTGCTAACATTGAAAGTATCAACTTCGAATTTTTAGAATTCTCTTTTTTAAATTCATCCGTGTCAGATGGTTTTAAACTAAAAAATGCTGATTCTGATCCTGACATCAATGCCGAGACCACCAACAATAAAAGAATTACAAGCAAATAGATTAACGTGGTTGAATCAAGTGATGCATACACAGGATTAATTTGAAGGTAACTGGAAGGTTCGGTTGTCGTCATAAATTAAAATGGAGCAGCATCGTCAGAACTGTCACTCAAATCCGTTAATGGAGACGGCAGATTTGATCTATTTTCTTGTGAATAAGGAGGTTGGGAGTTTCGTTCGTTACCTTCTAATCGACTTAGGATTGTAATATCGTCACCAACTACCTCGGTGGAATAACGTGTATTCCCTTCTTTATCTTGCCAAGATCGTTTCTTCAACTTTCCCTCCACATAAATCTTTGTTCCTTTTCTAATGTATTTTTCGGCTATTTCAGCTAACCCTCGCCACAACACTACATCATGCCAATCCGTTATCTCCTTTTTTTCACCTGTGTTCTTATCAGTAAAAACCTCGGACGTCGCAAGCGGAAAAGACGCAATCATAGCACCATTTTCTAATCTTCTAATTTCAGGGTCTTTTCCAAGATTACCAATTAAAATCACCTTATTTACGCTGCCGTTCATGACACAAAGATATAAATTAATCTAAGCTACTATTTTTTCTTAAATGTCTTTTTAGTTTTTCCTGTTGATTTCTGATTTTCAGAAATTTCTAAACATTCTTCTAAGGTGAGTTCCTCTGCTGTTTTGTCTTTTGGCAACTTGAAATTATCCTTTCCAATCTTCAAATAGGCACCGTATTTTCCATTGAGCAACTGTACATCGTCTCTTTCCGGAAATATTTTAATTACCTTGCTTGCGTCAGCTTGAGCTTTTTCAGCGATTAAAACTAAAGCTCGTTCAAAATCTATCGTCATGACGTCTTCTTCTTTAGGAATAGAAACAAAAGTTTTTCCTAATTGAACATAGGGCCCAAATTTTCCTGCATTTGCTCGAACCTCAACCCCATCCTTTTCTCCAAGAATACGCGGTAATTTGAATAATTCTAATGCCTCCTCCAAGGTAATGGTATGAATTGCTTTGTTTTTAGGAAGCGAAGCAAATTCAGCTTTAAGCCCATCTTCTTTTTCATCGCCGATTTGAATCATAGGTCCAAAACGTCCAATTCGAGCAATGATTTTTCTTCCACTTTTAGGATGTTCCCCAAGTAAGCGCTCTCCTGTAGCACGTTCGGATGTTTCTAAAGTATTTTCAACATTCACATGAAATGGAACATAAAACTGATCAATCATTGATGTCCAACCTATATTTCCAGAAGCTATTTCATCAAACTCAGCTTCCACCTTCGCGGTAAACTGATAATCCATGATGCTCTCAAAATGCTGCGTTAAAAAATCAGTAACCACCATTCCAATATCCGTTGGTGAAAGCTTATTACGTTCTTTTCCAGTAGTTTCTTGTTTTTCTATTTCAGAAATTTGATTACCTGAAAGTTCAAGGAATGCATACTTCCGAATTTCACCCTCACGTTCGTTTTTTTCTACATACCCCCTTTTCTGAATTGTTGAAATAGTTGGTGCATATGTCGAAGGTCGCCCAATACCTAGTTCCTCTAATTTCTTGACCAAAGAAGCTTCAACAAATCGTGAAGGCGGTCGAGTAAATCGCTCAACACCAGTTATTTTATCTCTCGTCAAGGTTTCACCTATTTGTACTTTCGGAAGTAAAGCGTCCTCCTCCTCTTCTTCAGAATCTTCAAGCACCGATTCCAAATAAACTTTGAGAAAACCGTCAAATTGAACAACTTCTCCTTTTGCCGTAAAGTACTGACTTGCATTCGGCAAACCTGTTATTTTTATTGTTGTTCGTTCAAGTTGAGCTGGTGCCATTTGACTTGCAATAGCTCTTTTCCATATTAACTCATAAAGGCGTTGTTCATCTCGATCTCCCGTTGTGGTTTGTTGATTAAAATCAGTTGGTCGAATTGCCTCGTGAGCTTCTTGAGCACCCGCCGATTTCGTAGTGTATTTGGTAGGTTTTGAATAGGAATTACCGTAAAATCCTTCAATACTTTGACGAGCAGAATTCATGGCTGTTTCGGAAAGATTTACAGAATCTGTTCTCATGTAAGTAATTTTTCCCGATTCATATAATCGTTGTGCAACGCTCATTGTTTTGGTAACTGGGAATCCTAGCTTTAAACTCGCCTCTTGCTGAAGAGTTGATGTGGTGAAAGGTGCAGACGGGTAACGTGTGGCAGGTTTTTGTTGTACATCGTCAACTACAAAAGTGGCATTCGTACAAGAATTAAGCAAGGAAAGTGCCTCTTCCTTAGTTGAAAGCTGCGAATTTAATTCTGCTTTTAATAAACCATTTGCACATTTGAAATTGGCATTAATTCGAAAAAAGCCTGAAGTATTGAACTTTTCAATTTCTCTTTCTCTTTCCACAATGAGTCTCACAGCAACTGATTGTACCCGTCCAGCCGATAAACTTGGACGAACCTTTCTCCATAAAATAGGAGAAAGTTCAAACCCAACAATTCGATCCAAAACACGTCTAGCTTGCTGCGCGTCTACCAATTCTTTATTTATTTCTCTCGGTTTTTCGATGGCCTTTAAAATCGCACTTTTGGTAATTTCATTAAACGTGATTCGCTTCGTTTCTTTCTTTGCTAAATCCAAGGTTTCATACAAATGCCAGGAGATGGCTTCTCCTTCGCGGTCTTCATCAGTCGCCAACCAAACTATTTCAGCGTCTTTTGCTAATTTTTTCAATTCCGAAACCACTTGTTTCTTGTCTGCTGAAACTTCATATGCCGGGGCATATGAATTACTCAAATCTATGGCAAGTCCTTTTTTTGCTAGATCTCTAACATGTCCAAAGCTTGACTTCACCACAAAATCTTTTCCCAAATACCCCTCAATCGTTTTTGCCTTCGCTGGGGACTCCACAATCACAAGATTTTTTGCCATTTTCGTATTTTTTGAGAACAAATGTATTGTTAATTGAATGGAAAAAACAAATACTTTTTTTAGTTTTTTACCAAGCTTATCTTATTAACCTATGGTTAAGAAAATTGTTTTGATATAATTTACCAAACATCAAAAAAATTAACCATGTCATTTTGTCAGCCATTCGTAAATCTTTACTTTTGTATTTAAATTTAATAAAATAAGTGGAAAACAAAGTAATAGACGAAGGCAGACAGGGGGAAGCGATCACAGTGGGTGAAATTAAATCAGATGGCAAAAAACTTTATCTTGAAAGTTATGGTTGTCAAATGAATTTCTCAGATAGTGAAGTGGTGGCATCCATATTAACGAACGAAGGATTTTCCACAACTCGAAATATTGACGAAGCTGATGTAATTCTATTAAATACATGTTCCATTCGAGAAAATGCAGAAACGAGAGTTCGCAACCGGTTAACTGACTTTAAAAAGAAGAAAGAAGATCATCCAGAGCTTGTGGTCGGAATTCTTGGGTGTATGGCGGAACGGTTGAAGAAGTCGCTGTTGGAGGAAGAAAAACTTGTAGATTTAGTTGCTGGGCCAGATGCGTATCGCGATTTACCTAATCTTATTGAAGAGGTCGGAACCGGACAAAAAGCGGTTAATGTGCTACTTTCAAGGGACGAAACCTACGCTGACATTTCACCTGTTCGACTTGACCAAGGCGGAATTAGCGCCTTTGTAACCATCATGCGCGGATGCGACAATATGTGCTCATTTTGTGTAGTTCCATTTACTAGAGGAAGAGAACGATCAAGAGACCCACAAACCATTGTTGAGGAATGCAGAGATTTGTTCGAAAAAGGATACAGAGAAGTAACTTTATTAGGCCAAAATGTTGACTCCTACAGATGGAACATTACCTCAAAAGGTGAAATTAAAGATACATCACTTCCGACAACCAATTTCGCACAGTTAATGGAAAAAGTGGCCTTGGTTTCTCCTCTACTTCGCGTTCGTTTTAGCACATCTCATCCGAAGGATATGACGGATGAAGCATTAGAAATTATGTCAAAATATGAAAATATCTGTCCCTACATTCACCTTCCAGTGCAATCCGGAAACACAGATGTTTTGTACCGAATGAACCGAGGCTACAGCAAAGAATGGTATTTGGAACGAATTGACGCAATTAAAAGAATCATTCCAGATTGTGCAATTTCAACAGATATTATCACTGGTTTCTGTGGAGAAAGGGACGAAGAACATCAAGATACGCTATCACTTATGGAAAGTGTTCAATACGATTTTGCCTACATGTTCAAATATTCGGAAAGACCAAAAACCCTGGCCGAACGAAGATTTAAAGATGACGTGCCGGAAGATGTCAAAGGTCAAAGATTGAATGAAATTATTGAAAAACAGCTCTCACATTCGTTGAAGTCGCATCAAAAACAAGTTGGGACGCTTCAAAAAGTATTAGTAGAAGGTCCATCTAAGCGCTCTGAAGATTTCTACTGTGGGAGAAACGGACGTAATTCCATGGTTGTTTTCCCAAAAGAAAACGCGACGAAAGGAGACTATGTTATGGTCAGGATTGAAGAATGTACTTCTGCCACTTTACTAGGTAAAATTGAACAATACGTTTAAAAATGAATGTTCTACAAGTTAAACAGCGTTTCGGAATAATTGGAAATTCTCCATTACTCAATCGTGGACTTGAAGTGGCGATTCAAGTTGCACCAACTGATATATCGGTATTAGTAACAGGAGAAAGCGGAACTGGAAAGGAAATAATCCCTCAAGTGATACACCAACTTAGCGCAAGAAAACATAAGGAATATATTGCAGTAAATTGCGGCGCAATACCAGAGGGAACGATTGATTCAGAATTATTTGGACACGAAAAAGGTTCGTTTACCGGGGCAAGTGGAAGCAGGCAAGGGTATTTCGAAGTGGCAAACGGTGGAACTA
>Ga0214923_10006694_pt1 | contig 12841 bp, 12 predicted proteins | sample LL1510_MetaG_FD_177993 | JGI IMG/M metagenome (GOLD analysis project Ga0214923, IMG submission 177993) | Freshwater microbial communities from Lake Lanier, Atlanta, Georgia, United States - LL-1510 | ecosystem: Environmental > Aquatic > Freshwater > Lake | place: USA: Georgia | collected...
ATATCTGTCTCGTCTTCGTCTCTTGTGCCATTAAAACAGTGAGCCGGTCTGACCATCACGGTAATTTCAGCGCTGTTTCCAACATTTGAGTCGATATCATGTGCTTGAGCGCTTAGGGCAACCGGACCAACCGCGACACCCGTCGTATCCCAAGGGATGTCTGTTGAGACAGATGTTAGCGATGCGCCTGCTGGTACCGAACCGATACCGATTGAATTCGAGCCTGCAAATGCCTCCGTGTACGAGATGCCTGCGTCATCCGTTGCCGCTACCGACATAATAACTAAATCATCTGCAGGAATACTCTGACCATCAAATGGGATGCGGATGGCCGCCGTTGGTGGAGCTGTATCTACAAGACTTCCTGTTGTAAACGTCGTCGAACATTCTGGTGCAAAACCACCGCAAACAATCGCCTGACCGGCTGTCGACCTTAACCCTCTTAAAATCTCTGCGCGATACTCTGTATTTTCATCAAAACACTTTCTGTCTGTGTTTGGCGCGGGACAATCTGCAGATGGAGTAAAGGTTGCGATTTGACCCGTTACGACTACTGAGCCACTCACAACTGATGAATCAGAGACTCGTATTACTCGAATATTTGCATTTGCCGTCGCAGCGTCAATGCTTCTTGAAAGAATAAAGCGCGCCTGAACATTTCTGATCGGAGTTGCGCCACTCGGTGAAATTGACGTGACCTGAAAAGATGTTGATCCTCCACCGCCCGGCAAGACTCCACCGCCACCCGGACCACTGCCACCGCTTGGACCAGCGCCACCGCTAGTCGCATCTAACAATGATCTAATAATAAATGTCGCAATACCCCATGATGACAAGATAATTACCAGGCCGATAATTGCGTTTCGAATCATGAGCTTTGCCCGCTCTACCTTTTCTGAGTCACCGCCGGACGTCATCCATAAAAAGCCTGCATAAAGGATCATCGATAGCATGATGATTCCCAAAAGACCCAAGGCTACATTAATGATTCTCGCTGCAATTACGCGTGGATCTGTCGCGTTTAATTTAACGGTTGAACCGACCTCTGCGAGGCCAGTATCAACTTGCGCGTATGCGATGTTTGGCGAAAAAGCCAAGGGCCCAATCGCGATCGATAGGGCCATCATGATGGCAAGTGCCAAGGTACGAAGCTTTGTCATGGGGTTGGAGTAAGGTCAGAACAAGCGCCGCTTTGCGGTCTACCGTCACAGCAGTTTGGATTTCTTGAACCCGCTGCGCAACGATCAGAGGCTGCAGGATTAAAACAGTTTTGATAAACGTTTTGCACGCCTGACTTGATCATGGGTTGATAGGTAGGAACGGCTGCACCCGGAGCGGTAGAGGTTGCCGGCAAGAACAATCGATGATCGATGGTCAACCTTCCTTTGGTTGCGATGTCCGTCAGTGTCGCGACTGCTCCTGCGTCTGTTAACGGATCATTTGACGTCTGCCACCAGAATGTATCCCCAAGCTCTGACGACTCATTTGTTTGCAATCTGATATTTTCCGTGTTTATCGTTGAGGATTGAAGCACTGAGTCAAAGTTCGCAATTGGATTGTGGTCTGGCGCTCGATTGCTAGAATCTACTAGGTCCCCGGCGATCGGCTCTGTAGACTCAATGCGTGGCGCCGCAAGATTAGGCGCTCCACGGGTACCAAATGACCAATCATAATTGTCATTTCCTGCAACAGCATCTCCATCTGATCCTTGTGTTTCTCCATCGGCATTACCGTCTAATGCATTTCCCACCATATCTGTAATTCCATCGTAACCCGAGCCCGAAAGAAACGCTTGCGGCGGCGTGTCTGACAAGGTCGGAGCTTTAGCCGTTACGTTGATCGAGGCGTCTGACGGCAAACAATATACTGTCGAGCCACATGAATTGGTTCCGCAGGCTAGATCCGTCGTAAACTCAACTGTCCGATAACCGTTACTGATACGAAATTCTCCGGATGGTCGGGTTTCTGCACCAGCAGCATTTGTCGCTCGAACTTCGACATTCGTAAATCCGGCCGTACCATTCCATGCGCCTGCCGCCGCGGTCGGATCTACCGGTTCATTAAAATTGATTTGCACGACAATATTCGGGGCATAAGTCCCACCGCCTGACGGAATTATCGAGGAAACTTTTGGTGGTGTGTTATCTACTACAGTCGAGACTTGAAACTGCCAACGATATCCTGATGCAAATGCTCCGCCAAATGCCGAGGAGCCGTCCGCTAAGCGAAGTCCCGTTCTACCACCAAGGAGCTCGACAGTGTAATCCGTGTCGCTCATCTGCGTACCGAGCAATTCCACCGGACGAATGACAAAAGTTTGACGATCTGGGGTAAATCGAACTCTTGCTTGAGCTGATGTCAAGGCCTGATCACGAGCACCGGTCGGATAAATCTTGATTGTATCGTTGTTCAAGCCGGTCACCGTTCCAGATGTCGCTTCTGTCCAATCTTTAATGATTGACTCAATCTGCATCGGCTCTTTAAACGTGATAACGATTGGCGTGTTTCGTGGCACGTTTAACGCATCACGCGTTGGTATGTGAGTTTCGATAATGCCCCCGCCTAATGAACCGGCCGAGCTTGGAAAGCCCATCCCTCCCCCTCCAGCTGGACCTGTACCCGTGCCTCCGCCAAAGCCACCCCCTCCTGCTAATTGATTTAAAATGAAATTTACGATAGCAAACGAGGAGGCGATAATTATGAGGCCAATGATAGAATTCCTGATATACCCCTTTGCCTGATCTATTTTTGTCGCATCGCCACCAGACGTCATCCACAGATAACCTGCGTACAGAAGCATTCCGAGCAGAATGATTCCAACAAATCCAAGTGAAATGTTGATGATTCTGCCGATGATGGTGAATAAATCTGCTCCACCGCTAATACCAGCTTGCGTGCCAACGACATCTAGATTCTGTTCCGCAGTTTGCGCTGATGATGGGAGAGCAAACAACATGCCGAGCGTTGTCGAGCATGAAAAAACCGCCGTCAACAAAAAGCGTCGAACGGCGGTAAGCCTTTCTTTGATAAGCATGTAGCGTGATTCGTTCTCAAGCATGGGAAAAGAAGCGATCCAACTTAAATATATTACCCTGTTAAAAGACGAGAGACAATGGCTCGCACATCATTACCATCTGCACGACCCGCAACCGCTTTCATAGCTACACCCATTGCTTTTCCCATATCCGTTGCCCCAGCTGATGCGATCGCTTCTTTGACGATTTTTTCGAGCTCATCGGCTGGCAAGGCTGGGGGTAAGTATTTTGCAATTATGTCAATCTCTTTTTGCTGGCGCTCAACGAGATCTTGTCGACCCGCGTTGTGAAAATCAGAGATTGCATCTTGATATTGTTTTATCATCGTCTTGAGAACCGTATGCGCATCTTCATCTTTTAGCTCGCGCATTATTTCAATCTGCTTATTTTTGAGAGCCGTACGCACCATACGCATGACGGATAATGCAAGCTCGTCTTTTGCCTTCATGGCTTGTTTGAAATCAACTTCAACCTGTTCAATGACATTCATAGTTATATAAATATTATACCAGAAAAATATAACACCTCGCTATAGGCGAGGTGTCAATATTTTTAACGGCGACCGTGACGTTTCTTTGTCTCTTCTTTGAGCTGACCCGTCTTTGTGAGATAGCTGTACTTCTCACCCATCGTCACGCGGCGCAATGCGCTATCGCGACGCTGATTCTTGTTTTTACCAGAATCATGAAAACGACGTTTCTTGCTTTCGATTTGCTTGCCGCTGGACTGAAAGCGACGCTGAAAACGGCGCAACAGCGCATCAAATGTTTCGTTCTTTTTGCGTTTGACTTCTACCATATGACACGCTCCTTTCTATATGAGGATTGGCGAATCCTATCGCTAGACAGCGCTTGTGTCAACCCCATTCGCCAGCTTTTTCTTAATCTCGTGCACGGCCTTGTTTACATCGACGATTTCCTGGCTTCCGGCATCCATATCACGAATCTGCACCGTGCCATCTAAAACCTCTTTTTGGCCAATTACAATCGCCCATTTTGCCCCACGTTTATTTGCAACTTCCATCTGTGCCTTAATATTTGTCTTAGAAAAAGCCTCCCCGACCGGAATACCCGCCTGACGGAACTCTTCAAAGAGCGCTAAGGCTTTTTTGCGACCCATCTCACCAAGCTGCGCTAAAAACACATCTACGTGACCAAGACGTTGATCATTTGCCGGTGGGTTCTTTTCTTTGAGTCGAGACACGATGCGGTCAAGACCAAGACTCATGCCCGCTGCAGGCGTCGGTCGACCCCCGAGCTGTTCGACAAGGCCATCATAACGACCGCCACCACCCAATGCTGATTGCGCAAGCTCTTGATCATCAGAAGCTGCAAACCATTCAAAGACTGTCTTCGTATAATAATCGAGACCGCGTACCAAGTAAGGATCGAGCTGATATGGAACGCCGAGCTCATCCAAAAACTCTAACACGCGCATAAAATGCGCCTTGGATTCTTCGTCCAACCAATCCACAATTTGCGGAGCTTCCGCTTTTAACTCCTGTATCGTCGGATCTTTTGAATCCAGCAAGCGCAATGGATTTTTCAACAAACGCTTTTTATCATCCTCTGATAATTTGGCTTTCTTTGAACGAAAGTACGCGACTAATGCATTTTTATAATTTGCACGGGACTCCGGTGTGCCAAGTGAGTTGATGCGGACTGTGGCATCGATGCCTAACCCCTTGAGAAAGTTCCAGCCCAGCACGATTAGCTGCGCGTCGATCACCGGATCTGCGTCACCGATTACCTCATAACCCACTTGGTAAAACTGACGAAAACGCCCTGCTTGCGGACGATCGTGACGAAACATCGGCCCCATATACCATAAACGTACAGGCTGCGGCATGTTCAACATTCCGTGCTGCACATAGGCGCGCACAACAGATGCCGTGCCTTCCGGGCGCAATGTCAAACCTTCACCACTGGGCGTCTCCCAAGAATATAGCTCTTTTTCCACGATGTCCGTTGCACGACCAACGCCACGTACAAATAATGAAGTATCTTCTACGATAGGCGTATCAATGCGCTCAAACCCATATGAGCCAGCAAGACTTTCTGCAATGGCCGCCGTCTGCTTCCAGTAGGTCTGGTCATTTGGCAATAAATCACGCATGCCGCGCACGACTTGTAGAGGTTGCGCAGCTTTTTTAGAGGTTTGCGCCGGCGCCGACTCCGCGGCTACTGGCTTTGTGACTGGCTTTTTGGCTGGAGCTTTTTTTGCAGGCATAAATAGATTTTACGTGAGAAAAACTTGATCAGCTGTCCGTATGTTATGTGGGTTAGAGACCGTAATTATGTGTTTCGAAGTGTTTCCACCGATCCACGGGAAATCCACGCACCCAAACACGACCAATGACATATTTTTTCTCTACCGGGCCAAAGAAACGCGAATCCAGCGAGGAGGATCGATTGTCACCTAACAGGTAGAACTCTTTTGGTCTCAAGGTCACCGTTTGCGAAGCAGTGGTAAAGTCTTGATCGAGATACGGCTCTTCGAGAACAACGCCGTTTGGATGCTCATCGTTATAAATTTTAATCTTTCCATCCGTAATCTCAACCGTTTCTCCCGGTAATCCGATAACACGTTTTATAAAGAATTGTTTTGGATCATTTGGGTAGTGGAATACGACGATCTCTCCCCGTTCTGGCTCTCGAAACCGATAGGACAGCTCGTCGATGATCAGGTATTCGTGATCAAAAAAATTCGGTTCCATGCTTGCTCCCTGCACATAAAACGGCTGGATCAAGAACCAGCGCACAGGAATGATGATCGCTAAAGAAATGGCCAATACTTGAACCATTTCTAAAGCAACAGCCACAAACCCTGATTTTGGATTTGTGTCTTGTGCCAAATCAGCGTTTTGGGACTTTGAGCCAAATAATCGCATACATCAGAGCTTATCTCTATTTAGCGCTCTTGTCGAGAGATCTCAGACGGTCTTTGTATACTTTAAAATAGCTTCCCATTGCGCCTGCGTTACCGGCATGACAGACAAACGCGGCTGCTCGACTAACGGCATGATCGACAGGCCTGGCGTATTTCTAATTTCTTCTAAGGTTAGCGTTCTTCCTACTGATTTGATCGCTTTCATGCGCACAGAAACCCATTTATTCTCATCATCCGTTGGATCCGGCTTTGCCGCTTGTATCACTTGCGCGATACCCACAATCTCTTTGTCGTCTTCGGTATGATAGATCAGCACGTCATCTCCCGGCTGCATTTGTTGCAGAAGTTTACGCGCTTGAAAATTACGTACTCCGGTCCAGTCCGTCTCGACATCTGATTGCATCTGATCCCATGAATACTCAGAAGGATCTGATTTTACTAGCCAATGTGACATATATGGCTATGGTCTACTCTCCCGCCCTTGTCGTCAACTGGCTTTACCTTCTAACCAAGTACGCACCAACCCTTCGATATCATCATCTAAACACACCCATTGAATACGTTTATCTCTTTTGAACCACGTTCTTTGGCGTTTTGCATACTGCCACGTCGCTTTTTTTGTCTTATCAATGGCATGCTCTAACGTGCACTCTCCACGTAAATACGCTCCTAGCTCTCGATATCCGATAGACGTCATCGCCGGCGCATCCCAACTGATCCCTTTGTCACGCAAGTCACGAATTTCGTCCAACCAACCCGCCTCAATATAGGCTTCAATGGCGCGATTGATTCGTTCTCGTAACTCGTCTGGATCTCGCTTTAATCCTATTATGAGCGCGTTCATGACTGGCTTTGCAGAGCTTTTTTGCTCGGTGAATGGCTTGCCGGTAAATGTCGCTACTTCAAGCGCTCGTAATACCCGTCTGGGATTTTTTAGGTCGACCAGCGTTACCGCCTTGGGATCTAATCTGAGTAACAGTTTCACGAGCTCATCCAGCGACTTATTTGACATCGCGCTTCTGAACGCCTCTTGAGGCGGAACGGATGGGATTTGATAATTGTCTACAAGAGCTTGAATGTACAAGCCGGTTCCGCCGACAATAATTGGCAATCCTCCGCGTTTTTTTATCCCCTTCACTGCTAGTATGGCTTTTTCACGCCACTCGGCTACCGTAAGCATCTCCGAAGGCGGCAGATAGTCCATCAAATAATGCGGAATACCCTCAAACAGATACATGCTCCGACCGCCTTTAGCTACACGCTTTCCACCGATTGGTTTTCCAGTTCCAATATTAAATTCGCGATACACTTGTCGAGCGTCCGCATTGATAATTTCTCCTTTAAATGCCTTTGCCAAACGGATCCCAAGAATCGTTTTTCCGCTTGATGTAGGTCCGACAATACATAAAACGCGCGGAAGAGCGCGTTTTGTATCACCTTCCGTTTTTCTCGGAAGCCGTTTTCCGCTTGTTGTAGAAGCAGAGGTCTTGGCCTTTTGCGTGTCTTTGGCCATCTGAGTAAGTATATCGAAACAGTTCTAAGAAGCAAGCTCGCATTCTAGGACCCATGATTTTCCCTCTTTGACCGTCGCGTTCATTAATGAGCCGACTTTCATTTCAGGTGTTTGTTTCAGGCGCGCCAATTTCATTTCATTGGTGTTGCCATAGGCGAATCCATGATCTAATCGATCAATAAGCAGCGTGACGGTTTTTCCGACATATGCTTGATTTTTTTCAAGCGACATTTGTTCCATCAATATCTGAAGCTCATCCCAGCGCTCACGCTTTTCTTCTTTTGAAATATCGTCTTGGAATAACTTCACTCCTAATGTACCTGAGCGTGGTGAATATTGCGCATTATAGGAAATATCAAATCCGACCTCTCGATAGAGCGACAATGTCTCTTCAAACTGTTCGCGCGTCTCACCCGGAAATCCAACGATTATATCTGAACCTAATGCGATGCCCGGTCTCGATTCTTTTATTTTTTTCATGATTTCGAGATATTGTTCGCGGGTATATTTACGATTCATTCTTCGCAACACTTCATTTGAACCTGCTTGTACCGGTAAATGAAGATAGTTTACTTGCTTAGGTAATGATAAGGCATGAATCACCTCGTCTGTCATTGAGTTTGGATGCGCTGCCGTCCAATGCAATCGTTCCAACCCATCGATGTGATTTATTTCCCAGAGCAAAGCAGCGAAATGATCTTTGTATGGATTTTCCGACGAAAAAGTTTCTTGATCAGGAGCTTTATAGGAATTTACTGTTTGACCAAGCAGCGTCAATTCAATCACGCCATGCGCCACAAGCTCGCGACATTCGTCCAAAATATCTTTTGCCGGTCGATTTCGTTCGAGACCACGCGCATATGGCACAACGCAATATGTGCAAAATTTATTGCAACCGGTTTGAATCGTCACGTAGGCCTGTACTGATGGAGCTCGAAGCGGATGGATTTTTAAATAATCGTTTTCCAACGAATCCGAGTTCACGAGATCCGGTCTTAATTCAGATATCCAACGAGGCAAATGCACCATTTCCGGCGTCGGAAAATATAGGTCCGTGGCTGGCAATTGTTTTTTAAACGATGACGCCTTGTCTCGACCCGGCATACATCCTGTTACCGCGACGATCATGTCTGGTTTCTGCTTTTTATATTCTAAATATTTTTCTTGCGCGCCAAAAATACGGTCTTCCGCCGACTGACGCACCGAGCATGTATTTACGATGATCACGTCCGCCAAGGATTCATTTTCCGTCTCGGCAAAACCGAGCGCATTTAATAAACCCGCGATGCGTTCAGAATCATTCTTGTTCATCTGGCAACCGTAGGTAGTTATGGAATACGTAGGCATGGCGCCGACGCTATCATATCTTCATCTTTTTTTGAAGGGCTCTCTCTTCCATGCAACATCTCAAGCCCCGCATGTACGCCCCCGTTGGAACTTGATATGATAAAAATAATTCATCATCATTTTCAATATATGAGCACGCTCACCCCAGAAGATAAGAAAAAAATTAAAGTCGCTTATCGAAAATTTCAGAAAGAGTTGCATCAAATCGCTCTGAATCATCGAACAACTGTTACAGAAATTCTTGGCCAGGTCGATGCAAGGCAAATACAAATTCTCCACGATAAAATAAAAAACGCCTGAGATCAGGCGCTTTTTAATTCGAGCTCTATTTCCAGTAACCGATTGTACTTTTCCACACGTTCTGAACGAGACAATGATCCGGTTTTTATGTATTCGGATCCAGACGCAACCGCTAAATCCGCGATGGTTGTATCCGAGGTTTCTCCCGAGCGATGCGAGATGGATGTTTTATATCCATGCTGATGCGCGAGATTGATCGCCGCTACGGTTTCAGACAATGTGCCAATTTGGTTTAGCTTAATTAAGATCGCATTCGCAGCCTGCTGCTCGATTCCACGTTGTAAGCGCTCAATGTTTGTGGCAAAAAAATCATCTCCTACGAGTACGGATTTCTTTTTTAATGCTTCTGTTGCTATGATCCATGATTTCCAATCATCCTCGGCAAAAGGGTCTTCGATTGATTCGATTGGATATGATTGTTGCCATTGCTTATAGCGCTGCAACAATGCCATAGCGTCATAATCGCGTCCTTCTGTTTTGAAGCGATATTTTTTTGCCTTCGTATCATAAAACTCTGAGCTCGCGACATCAGTCGCGATCGCGATATCACGTCCGGGCTTGTAACCCGCCGCCGCGATCGCTTGCATGAGCACCTCAAAAGCATTCTCTACCGTTTTGAGGCGTGGCGCAAAACCGCCTTCATCACCAACCGTTGTCGCAAACCCTTCCGTCTTTAGAATTTTTGCCAATGCATGAAACGTTTCTACTCCAGCGCGTAATCGTTCGGAGAACTTTTTTTGCTTTGGAACAATCATGCATTCTTGCACATCAATCGACCAATCCGCGTGCGCGCCTCCATTTAATACATTCATCGTCATAACCGGTAAATGAGGCTGTCGATGAAAATGATAGGTCTTTCGCAGGCTTTGCCATAACGGCATTCTTCGATGGACTGCGACTGCTTGAACGCATGCCAGTGACACCGCAAGCGTTGCGTTCGCCCCTAATTTTGACTTGTTTTTTGTTCCATCAAGATCAAGCATCATTTGGTCGATCTCTATTTGCTTGGTCGCGTCATGCAAATGCAATGTTTTGGCAATCTTTTTGTTAACATTGTCTACAGCCGTTAATACCCCTTTCCCGCCATAGCGCTTTCCACCATCTCTGAGCTCCAACGCCTCATGCGATCCCGTGGATGCTCCCGATGGTACTTTTGCTTCCGCCGAAGCACCTGATTGAAGCGTTACACGACAAGCAACCGTTGGATTTCCACGTGAGTCGAGCACCTCTCTTGCAAAGATCGATTTTATTTTTGTTCCACCAAACATATTTTTTATACATGACCGGCATGAGATTCATGATAAATCTCGTGCTTCGCACGCGTTTACGCTAACGAATTTCGTAAGTAACAGACACATTTGCCTGAACGTCCAACTCCCCTGATTGAATATCCGGCACTGATCCTCCACCCATCCCAAGCCCTTCGGCGCGTGCATACATCGGCATCGGAGGAACGGTTCCCGGTGTATATTCTGAGAAGCTCACCACACGAACCAGTTTTACATCTAGCGCATCCGCTAATTCTTTCGCTTTTTTCTCTGCATCAGCAATGGCTTTTTTTCGAGCGTCTTGTGCGATCATCGAAGGATCATCCAATGTGAACGTAACTCCATTCACTTGATTGATACCGAGCTCGCCCGCTTTTGAGATGACGTCACCAACCTGATCGAGATCTCGTACTTTTACGGAGATATTCTGACTGACGCTGTATCCAATAATATTTTGACGACCTTCGAGATACTCATATTTTGGGTAGATCGCGTAGCCGCTTGTTTGCAAGTCGGATTCGGCTATCCCCAACCCCTTAAGAACAGAGATCAATTGATTCACTTTTTGGCTATTGTCCTTTTGCGTTGATGAAACCTCACGACCTTCGGATAACATTCCGAGTTGTACTTGCGCCAGCGTTGGAAGTGCTGAGATCTTGCCTTCACCGATCACGGTGATTGTATCGCGCCCAGCGGGTTCACGACCTACTTCTTGCGCCTCAAGCGTCGCTTTCCAGGCTTGTACTCCAAGAAAAACAATGAGCACAATCGCCACACCTGACCACGCACCGGATAATAATGACTGATCTTTTGTTTCTTTTATATCTGGCATAGATATTTTTGGAGGCATATTGTTACGAGTATATCATTTTTATTTTTTATTATCTACGTAATGTTTTTAAGCCAGGCAAATTTCCTTTTGCTGCAATGAACTCTAACATCGCTCCTCCACCTGTTGAAACAAAATCGATCCACTTAGCCGCGCTCACACCCGCAAGAACTGGCAGTGTATCCCCTCCTCCGACTACGCCAAAAGCTTTTCCTTTGGAGCGAGTGGCTATGATGCGCGCAATAAAGCGCGATCCAGCTTCGCATACCGACGCCTCGCTCCAACCAAGCGGACCATTCCATAAAATTGTTTTGGCTCGCGCAATCAACGCTGACCACTCGGCTAGTGTTTGAGGACCCACATCGACGATGATTTGCTTTTTTCCAATGGTATCTACTTTTGTACGAGTAAGCCTTGGATTTTGCTCAAGTTTTTCCGTTACGATCACATCTTTTGGTAACAAAATATTTTTTATTTTTGCGAGTTTTTTTGCCTCGTTTACCGAACCCGACTCTAGATAAGACTTACCGACTTCAAGATTTTTTGCTGCAAGAAAGGGAGTTGCCATCGCTCCACCGATCAATACCTGATCACATTTTTTTATGAGCTCTTTTATCACCGGTAATTTGGTCGTTAATTTTTTTCCGCCGATGACGGCGATGAATTGTGATGACGGTCTCTCGAGTAACCGCTCTAATTGTTCAACTTCTTCCATGAGACTCGGTCCGGCATATGATGGCAGTATTTTTGCCAACCCAACGACGGAAGCATGCGCTCGATGACACGAAGCGAATGCATCATTGATAAAGAGATCTGCCAAAGATGCCCAAGCCTTTGTAAGAGATGCGGCATTTTCTTCTTCCCCTTTTTCAAATCGAACATTTTCGAGCAAATGAATCGATCCCGGGTCAGCCTGCTTGAGCGTGCTGGATAATTTTTTTAATTCATCTTGTTTTGATACGGATTCTGGATGAAATACAATATTCAGTCCGTATCGTTTCATGATTTTGGGAAGGAATTTTGTGGAATGCAGCCGATCTTTTTTCTTAGGACGTCCAAAATGCGTCAATAAAATCACAATTGCCCCTCGTTTTACCAGATCTTTGATGCCTGCCACCGATCGCTCAAGTTTGAGCGACCCTTCCAGGCTATAGACCGATGCTTCCGGCACATTCCAATCTACGCGTACCAAAACCGGTACGCCTTTAAGCTTTTGCTTTGATGAAAGCGTTCGGAGCTGCATGTTTATTAATGTTTTAGCGAGCGACCGACATGAATAGCCATTTCTGCGAGTCGATGCGAATAGCCCCACTCATTGTCATACCAGGCAATGACTTTTACAAGATCACCATCGACAACCTTGGTCATCGGAAGATCCACGACGCAGGATGCGGAGCTTCCAATAAAATCCGATGAAACAAGCTCTTCGTCCGTGACTTCTAGAATACCTTTCCAGCGGGCATTCTTGGATGCTTTTTTGAGCGCATTATTTATGTCATTTACGGTGACGTTCTTTTTGAGAACAAACGTAAAATCGGACAGGGATACCACCGGCACCGGCACGCGGATCGAGAGACCATCGAACTTTCCTTTGAGGGATGGAATCACTTCCGATGTCGCGATCGCGGCTCCCGTTGTCGCGACATCGGAAGTGATTCCA
>Ga0214923_10006696_pt1 | contig 12839 bp, 11 predicted proteins | sample LL1510_MetaG_FD_177993 | JGI IMG/M metagenome (GOLD analysis project Ga0214923, IMG submission 177993) | Freshwater microbial communities from Lake Lanier, Atlanta, Georgia, United States - LL-1510 | ecosystem: Environmental > Aquatic > Freshwater > Lake | place: USA: Georgia | collected...
CAAGAAATTGAAAGAAGAGTTGAAGTTTCTGTAGCAAAAGGTGTTTCTGAAACAGAAGCATGGTCTCAAATTCCAGACAAATTAGCTTTCTATGATTATATTGGTAACAACCCAGCTAAAGGTGGTCTTTTCCGTTCAGGTCCAATGAACAAAGGAGACGGTATTGCTGAAGCATGGTTAGGTCACCCAATTTTCCGTGATCGTGAAGGAAGAGAATTAAGTGTTCGTAGAATGCCAGCATTCTTTGAAACATTCCCAGTTATCTTAGTAGATAAAGATGGTATTATTCGTGCAGATATTCCATTCAGAAGAGCGGAATCTAAATACAGTATTGAACAAGTTGGTGTTAATGTAAGTTTCTATGGTGGAAAATTAAATGGACAAACATTTAAAGATGCCCCAACAGTTAAGAAATTTGCTCGTAAAGCTCAATTAGGAGAAGTTTTTGAATTTGATAGAACAAGTTTAGAATCTGATGGTGTATTTAGAAGTAGCCCAAGAGGTTGGTATACATTCGGACATGCTAACTTTGCTTTATTATTCTTCTTTGGTCATTTATGGCATGGTTCTAGAACAATCTTTAGAGATGTATTTACAGGTATTGGACCAGAAGTTACAGAACAAGTTGAATTTGGTGCCTTCAGAAAAATTGGTGATAGAACAACTCCTCGTAAAGGTAGTGTTTAATCAACTCTAATTACGTTTGAACTTAATTAAAAAAATTAATTTTCTATAAAATTTTTATTAGAAAATTAATTTTAACTAAATAATCTTTTATCAAAGAATAAAATATGGAAGCTTTAGTATATACGTTTTTATTAATTGGTACTTTAATGGTACTATTCTTCTCAGTATTTTTCCGTGAAACTCCTAAAATTATTAGAAATAGTTAAGGATTACAAGAAAAAGTGCCACATCATTAATCATCATCTTCTTCAAAAGGATCGATGAGATTTTCTGAGCCGGGTCCAAAGGAGCTGTAAATTGTTAAGACGGTTAATCCGATTGTTAACGATGCAATCCCAAACGCAATTAATGCAGTATCTAAATTCATAATTATGTTTAGATTTTGTTTAATTTTTAAAAACTTATTATCTTAATTGTACACAACTTTATATGGCATTAAAAACTCGTTTAGGTGAAATTCTTAAACCTTTAAACATCGAATATGGTAAAGTAGCACCAAATTGGGGTACAACTCCAGTTATGGGTCTTTTTATGGCTTTCTTTTTAGTATTTTTACTTATTATCCTTCAAATTTACAACTCATCATTAATTTTAGAAAATGTAGATGTAGATTGGAGTGCATTAGAAAGTTAAAACTAAAAAAGGGGAGATATCAAATTTTGATATCTCCCCTTTTTTCATTAATAAATTATTCCGTAACTTCTTTTAATTCACCTAATGAAAAATTATTTGTATTTGTTCCACTATAGTTAACTGCTTCAAAGCGCACAACTACTGGATATCTAATAGCTGTTGATTTTTCTACACTAATAACAACTCCTACTTTGTTAAACCAATACGACTCTTTACGTAAAATACGTACTTTTGACCCTTTTTGTACCATAAAATATATTAAATATTTTTAATTAATTTGTGTAATTTATCTATTATTCTAATATAAAATTCCTTTAAACATTAATTTTTAAATAAATTTATTTAAAAATTAATGTTTAAAGACGTTTTTGTTTACAATAATTCTATAACTTGATGAAAAAATATAATTTTTTTCAAAATCTAAAAAATTGAGGAGAGCTGACCATTGTAACTTTTTAAAAAATAATAAATAAAATTTAAAAAAATATTTAGTAAAAAATAAATAAATAAATAAAAAAAGAAAATATGAAAAATCTAACCTTTATGATAAACCTATTAGATAATCCATCTTCTTTTTCGGGAACGTTAAATTCAAATGGATTAATCTTCGTTATTGTTGGCTTATTTTTATTAGCAATTTTAAGTGACAAAATATTATCAATTATGGAAAAAGTTTGGCCAACTTTTTCAAATCAAATTTATGATCCAGGAACAGATTCATCTGATCCTTTAGCTGATTTTACAGGATTAGATCAAAGTGTTATTTCTGTTGTTAATGACACAAATGTAAAATTTGAAGATGTTGCAGGAAATGAAGAAGCTAAAGAAGAATTAAAAGAAGTTGTAAAATTTTTAAAAGCCCCTGAAAAATTTGCTAAATTAGGAGCTTCCGTTCCTAAGGGTGTTTTACTTGGAGGACCTCCGGGAACAGGAAAAACTTTATTAGCAAAAGCAATTGCTGGTGAAGCTGGAGTACCTTTTTTAAAAGTTTCGGGTTCACAATTTGTTGAGTTATTAGTTGGAGTAGGAGCAGCAAGAGTTCGTGAACTTTTTGAAAAAGCTAGATCTTTAAAACCTTCTATTATTTTTATTGATGAAATTGATTCAATTGCTCGTGCTCGTTCTGGAAATAGTAATATGGGAGGAGGAAATGATGAACGTGAACAAACATTAAATCAAATTTTAACTGAGATGGATGGATTTGGTGCTGATACAGGAGTCATTGTTATTGCGGCATCAAACCGAATCGATATTTTGGACCCAGCAATTAAACGTGCAGGTCGTTTTGATCGTCAAATTACAATTAATAATCCAAATTTAAAAGAAAGACAATCAATTTTAAAAGTTCATGCAAGAGGTAAGAAATTAGATCCAAATGTTTCTATTGCTCAGATTGCGCAACGTACTATTGGTTTTTCAGGAGCTGATTTAGCAAATCTTTTAAATGAAGCCGCTATTTTAACAGCACGTCGTAAAAAGACAATGATTACGATGGAAGAAATTAATACAAGTGTAGATCGAATTATTATTGGTTTAGAAGGAAAACAAATTGTTAGAGTTAAAGGTCGTCAATTAACTGCTTTTCATGAGATGGGACATGCTTTTGTTGCGAGTTTAATTAATGAAAATGAAGGTGTGGAAAAATTAACTCTTATTCCGCGTGGAAATACACAAGGAACAACTTGGACAACTCCTTCTTCAAGTCAATATAATTCACGTAAGAAGTTTGTTAGTCAGGTATTAATTGCAATTGCTGGACGTGCTGCGGAAGAAGTAATAAATGGTGTCGGAGAATGTACAGTTGGGGCACAACAAGATTTAGCTCAATTGACACGTACGGTACGTAGTATGGTTTTACGCTATGCAATGGCTCGTTTACAAGAATTAAAACAACAAGCACAACAGCGTAATTTATTTTTCTTAGGAAGTGATGTGAAACAAGAATTAAATAATATTATTGACAATTTCACAACTAATTTTATGGATATAACTTATAATGAAGTTATTTCTTTCTTAGAAACAATTCGTCCTGGAGGAGAAAGATTAGTTGATCAATTAATGATTTCCGAAGAATTAACTGGAAAAGATCTTCGTACAATCGCAAGAGAATATATTTCTAGTTTAAGTTCTTCAGAAGTTCTTTACAATACAAGAAAATCTTCGTTATTTGATTTATTATTACCTGAACTTAAAAAATCAGTTAAAGATATTGAAAATAATATTGAAACATTAATCATTGAAAAAAAATTAACACCATCGGAGCAAAAAATTTAATTTTTTGTTAACACTAAGTTTTTTAACTCTTTATTTAATCTTGAATATTTATTATGATTACTAAAAAGGAATTTTTTTTTATTTAGTAACTAATAAATATTCGCTAATAACAATATGAATACAAAAGAAAAAGCACACTCTGTGGATTTTATCAAATTAATTGAATCAAAATTCTTAAAACCTAATTTAATTAAAAGTTCCACAACGAATACTAACTTAGAAGTAGGTGATATTATTCGAATTGGTTATACAATTCTAGAAGGTGAAAAAGAAAGAATTCAATATTATGAAGGTTTAGTTATTTCAAAAAATAATCGTGGTTTAGGGAAAAGTTTTACTTTACGTCGTAGTGTTCAAGGGGTTGGAGTAGAACAAGTATTTTTACTAAATTCTCCGAAAATTGTTTCTATTACTAAAAAACAATCTTCAAAAGTAAGAAGAGCAAAATTATATTTTATTAGAGAATTAACAGGAAAATCAACACGATTAAAACAAAAGTTATAAATTACACCTAACTGGATTCGAACCAGTGATGTTCATAAGAAAATGGATTATGAGTCCAGTGCCTTCAACCACTCGGCCATAGATGTGAAATAGATAGTACTGGAACCTGTGGGATTTGAACCCACGTCCATAAAAAAATTTATGTCGAATCCAAAAGGTCCCATTTTTTCTTTTATCTTTTCAAAAAGATAAAAGAAAATTTTTAATGAATTTTTAAATTATTTTGCTAATGTTTGTGCTTTAGCAATAACATCTTCAATTCCACCAACTAAATAAAACGCTTGTTCAGGTAATGTATCAAACTCTCCATTTAAAATACGAGAGAATCCACTAATACTATCGTTTAAAGTAACATATTTTCCTGATAATCCAGTAAATACTTCAGCAACGAAGAAAGGTTGAGATAAGAAACGTTCAATACGTCTTGCTCTTCCTACAATTAGTCTATCATCTTCTGATAATTCATCAATACCTAAAATTGCAATAATTTCTTGTAATTCTTTGTATTTTTGTAACGTTTGTCTTACTTGTTGTGCTGTTTTATAGTGTGTTTTTGAAACAATGTTTGGTTGTAACATTGTTGAACTTGATTGTAATGGATCTACTGCTGGATAAATACCTTTTGCAGCTAATTCACGTGAAAGTACAGTTGTTGCATCTAAATGACGGAAAACGTTTGATGGTGCTGGATCTGTTAAGTCATCTGCTGGTACATAAACCGCTTGAATAGATGTAATTGACCCTTCTTTTGTAGAAGTGATTCTTTCTTGTAATTCACCAACTTCTGTTGATAATGTTGGTTGGTAACCTACAGCTGATGGCATTCTACCTAATAAAGTAGATACTTCAGAACCTGCTTGTACGAAACGGAAAATATTATCAATAAATAATAAAACGTCTTGTTTATTTTTATCTCTGAAGTATTCTGCCATTGTTAATGCTGTTAATGCAACACGCATTCTAGCTCCAGGTGGTTCATTCATTTGTCCATAAACTAATGCTACTTTTGAATTTGTGAAATTATCCGCATCAATAACTTTTGATTCTTTCATTTCCGCGTATAAGTCATTTCCTTCACGTGTTCTTTCACCAACTCCGGCAAATACAGAAACACCACCATGTTCTTTAGCAATGTTATTAATTAATTCCATAATTAATACAGTTTTACCTACACCAGCTCCACCGAATAATCCAATTTTTCCACCACGTCTGAAAGGTGCTAATAAATCTACAACTTTAATACCTGTTTCGAAAATACTTGGTTTAGTTTCTAATTCAACGAATTCTGGAGCCGATCTATGAATTGAGTACATGTCTTCAGGTTTAACATCACCGCATTCATCTACAGGTTCACCTAAAACGTTAAAAATTCTTCCTAGTGTTGCTTTTCCTACTGGAACTTTAATTGAAGATCCTGTATCGATAACACTGTCTCCTCTTTTTAATCCATCTGTTGATGTCATACAAATTGCTCTGGCTTTATTTTCACCAATTAAATATTGTACTTCAGCAACAATAACTTCACCTGATTTTTCTTTTGTAACTTTTAAAGCGTTATAAATTTTTGGTAATGCTCCTTCTGGAAATTCTACATCAATAACGGGACCGATAATTTGTGTAACAAAACCGTTCATAATTTTTTGTTTGACTAATAAATAAAAAACTTGTTTTTTCAAATTAACAATTAACAGGGTTTCAATAGCAATTGAAAAGATTAAAATTTTACACGACGTGTTGTTTTTAACCAATTCCAAGCTTCAATATATGAATTGGGATCAATTTTTACTACTTTTGTCCAATAAAAAGTAGCTTTTTGTAAAAGTGATTCTGATAATCCATAGCATTTTTTCTCAGCAGCTTTAATGCCTTGATAATGATAAATAACTGCAATATTATTTAATGCCGAAGTAAATCGAGGATTAATAAAAATTGAAAAATAATAATATTTTAAAGCTTTTAAATAATCACCATTTTTAGAGTATATTAGACCGATATTATAAAGAATAATACTTCTATCATATAAATCTTCTTCGATTTGTAGTGCTTGATAGTAATTATTTAAAGCTTCAGCATATTCACCCTCATCTTGAGCAGATAAACCATTTAAATAGTATGAGAATGCTTTTTTTTCTTGCTGACTAGCAGGAAATACACGAAGAATAACATCCGCAATAATAGTAAAAGTTTTATCGATAAAATTGTTATTATTCCTAGCTTTTCTCATAATTAAATTTTTACATCACAAGTAAAAGGAATTAGTCCTAATGCTCTCGATTTTCTAATTGCTCTAGCTACTGCTCTTTGTTGTTGAATACTTACACGTGTTTTTCTACGTGAACGAATTTTTCCATATTTTGTTAAAAAAGCTTTTAATAATTTAATATTTTTGTAATCAATAATATTATTAAACTTTTTTAAAATTAATAAGTATTGAAGACTTTTTTTAATTTTTTTCGCTTTTCCAACTTTTACTTGATTAGTTGTTGGTAATTTTAAACTTTGATTCCAATTATTACGCTTTTTTAGTCCAGCAGAGTTTGTACTTTTCTTATCTTTATTCCAATAATTCATAATTTTAATACTTTATTTTGTTTCTTTGTGAATTGTGTGTTTATTACAGTAACGACAATGTTTTTTAATCTCTAATTTATCAGGCGTATTTCTACGATTTTTTGAAGTTAAATAGCGTGATACACCCTCTGAGCGTTTATTTTCATTTTGTCTACATTCTGTACATTCTATAGTAATAACTATACGAGGTCCTTTACTTTTTGCCATATAAAATTCTATTGTTTAATTTATTTCTTACTTAAAACAAAATTGTTCTAGTTAATATTATAACATTATAACACTAATTTATTTTCTTATCTAGATAATCTATAATAATCGTTATAAATAAAATTAAATAGCTTATTAAAATGGATTGTGTTATTATTATCCTAGAAACTTAAAAAATAATAATTCGACATGAACAAAAAACAAAGAAATAGAAAAGTTGTAACTCAAAATAAAAGAAATCGTTTAATTAATCGACGCTATACATCGACAATTAAAACGTTATCAAAATTATTTACATCAAAAATTAAAAGTTTAGTAACAAGCAATACAACTTCCGAAGAAGTACCTACCTTAAAAGTAGAAACTAAAAAACTTGTGAAAAATTTATACAGTATGATCGATAAAGCTGTAAAAAAAGGTGTAATTCACAAGAATACAGCAGCACGTAAAAAATCAAAAATTGGTTTAATGTCAAAACAAGTTCAATATTAATATTATTTAATTCCTCTTAGGAGTTAAATAATATTAATGTTTTTAATTAGTTCCTTTACCTTTTCGTATTCATTTAAAAATTATGAAAAAACATTATTAGCTAATGAATAAACTTTTTACAAATAATATTGGTGACTTAGCTGAAGCTTCAAGAGCAAGTTTTTATAGATTTTTATCAACAGGGATTACTGAAGAGTTATCCAATTTTCCAAATCCGTTTATTGCTAAAATTAAAGTAAGTAAAGAATATTTTAAAGGTAGAAAAAAGTTATTGTGTTTAGTTTTTTTAGATATTAATAAAATAAAATTAAAAGGTCCAAATCATAGCATTATTAATTGTTTAAAAAAAGATTTAAGTTATACAATTCAGTTCTATGTTGCTGGAGAATATTCTTTTACGATTAATCCAAAACCAAAAACACTTTCTAAAAAAGTTGAGGCTGTAGTTTCTCACGAAATTGAAGCAATTCCTAAAAAAATTCGTGTAAAACAAGATATCTTATTTGGTGAAATCCCTTTAATGACAGAAGAGGGAACGTTTATTGTTAGCGGATGTGAAAGAGTTGTTATTAGTCAAATTATCAGAAGTCCTGGTATTTATTTCCGAAAAGAATTTGGTAATACACGTAAAGTTAGTTATACAGCTACTATTATTTCAAATAAAGGATTATGGACAAAAATAATTTTAGATGAACCATCTAAAAAAGAGAGAAAAAATCAAGGTAAGGGGTCAAAAGATCGTATTTATATTAAATTAAATGATTTTAAATTAAAGTCATTAGATAGTAGAAAAAAAGAAGATGATGAAACAGATGCAAATCGTCTTTTTATTTTTGATTTAATATATTACTTTGGATTATCTCGTCAAGATGTTGTTGATCTTTTAAAATATCCTTTACATGTAAATAATTTACAAGTTTCTGGTCAATTTTCTCCTAATGAAATAAAATCTGATGGTTTAATTTATAATTTTCAAAACCAACAACCACAAGGGGAACTAAACTCACAAAGTCGAACAAAAACAGAAAAAGAATACAAATGGGATATTAATCAACTAATTAAAAGATTCTTTTTTAATCAGCGATCTGGATGTTTTTCAATTGGTGAAATTGGTCGTTATAAAATTAATAAAAAATTAAATTTAAATTTACCAAAAGATATTACATATTTAACACCTTATGATTTTATTGGAATTATTGACGGTTTAATTGAATTAAAATATTATGATCGAGTAAATGATGACATTGATGATATTAAAAATAAACAAATTCGTTGTATTGGAGAATTATTACAAGGACAATTAAAAATTGGTCTTTATAAGGTTCAAAAAAATTTACTGGAACAAGCTTCTTCGGTATCAGATAATCAAAAAATTAATTTTGATTTAGAAAATTATTCTGATCCAGAAGAATGGATTATTGATCCCCGTCCAATTACAAGTACAATTCGTGACTTTTTTAAAACAAGTCAATTATCACAATTTATGGATCAAATTAATCCATTAGCTGAATTAAACCATAAACGTCGTATTAGTGTTTTTGGCCCAAATGGTTTAAAACGTGATCATATTAGTGTTGTTATTCGAGACATTCATCCAAGTCAGTATGGAAGACTCTGTCCAATTGAAACTCCAGAGGGTCAGAACGCTGGTTTAATTATGTCAAATTCAATGTTTGGAAGAATCAGTTCTTTAGGCTCAATTGAAACACCTTATTTTTTAATGGAAAATGGAAAAGTTTTTTCTGAAAAACGTCCAATTTTTTTAAATCCTGAACAAGAATCAGAAACGAGAATTGCTTTTGGAGATATTAGTTTATCTAAGACAAAACAAGTTAATACTGATTATATTTCGATTAAAGAAAATAATTTATTTTCGGTTAAAAAAGTCGAAGATGTTAACTTTATTACAACTTCTCCGATTCAAATTGTTTCTTTAGCTACTGCATTAATTCCTTTTTTAGAGCATGATGACGCAAACAGAGCACTAATGGGTGCGAATATGCAACGTCAAGCAGTTCCTTTACTTTATACTCAAAAACCTTTAATTGGAACTGGTCTAGAATCAGCTTGTATTCTGGATTCAGGTATGATTATTAAATCTTATAGTGAAGGAATAGTAGAATTTGCCTCTTCTAACTCTATTAAGATTAAAGATTTCGGGAATCAAACGATTACTTATTATCTAAGAAAATACTCACGCTCAAATCAAGAGACTTGTATTAATCAACGTCCTATTGTTTGGCCTGGCGAAAAAGTATATTCTGGTCAGATTATTGCTGATGGTCCAGCCACAAATGATGGTGAATTAGCCGTGGGTAAAAATTTAACGATCGCTTATATGCCCTGGGAAGGATATAACTATGAAGATGCTATTGTAATCAATGAAAAAGTAATTCTAGAGGATTATTTAACTTCAATTCATATTGAAGAACATGAAACAACATTTAGTTATTCCATAATGGGTAAAGAAAAGTTAACTAAAGATTTACCACATTTAACAAAATATATTCGTCGCAATCTTGATGCCTCTGGAATTATTAAAATTGGTTCATACATAAAAGAACATGATATTTTAATTGGTAAGTTAACACCGTGTGAAGAAGATTCGTCTTCAGAAGCAAAGCTTCTAAGAGTTCTTTATAATGTTAAAAAGCCTAATTTGCGTGATGCCTCTTTGCGTGTTCCACATGGAACTGAAGGAAGAGTTATTGATGTTCGTGTATTATCAACAACAATTTTAAACAAAGATGAATTAATCTCAACAGGTTCGCAAATTTTTAGAATATATATCGCTCAAATTCGTAAAATTCAAATTGGTGATAAACTAGCAGGTCGTCACGGAAATAAAGGTATTATTTCACGTATTTTACCACAACAAGATATGCCGTATTTACCAGATGGAACACCTGTGGATATTATTTTTAATCCTTTAGGAGTACCATCTCGAATGAATGTTGGACAAGTTTTCGAATGCTTATTAGGTTTTGCAGGAGAAAAATTAGGAACAAGATTTAAAGTAGCGCCCTTTGATGAAATTTATGGAAATGAAGCGTCTCGTGTTTTAACAAATCAAAAACTAAAAGAAGCGTCGTTACAATCAAATTGTTCTTGGATTTTTAATCCCTATTATCCAGGAAAAATTTTATTACGTGATGGACGTACAGGAGAATACTTTGATAATCCGATTACAGTAGGTAAAAGTTATATTTTAAAACTAATCCACTTAGTTGAAGATAAAATTCATGCACGTGCAACAGGACCATATTCAATGATTACCGAGCAACCGTTAGCTGGAAAATCACAAAAAGGTGGTCAAAGGTTTGGGGAAATGGAAGTTTGGGCTCTAGAAGCTTATGGTTGCTCAAACACTTTACAAGAGCTTCTAACAATCAAATCAGATGATATAGATGGACGAAATGATATGTATGAATCAATTTTAGTACGAAGAGAAATTGAAAAACCATCTCCTTCTATTCCAGAAGCTTTTTTAGCTTTAGTTCGAGAACTAAATGCTTTAGGTCTAGATTTTACTTTCAAGAAATTTGAGGGAGGAATTTATTCAACAACGGATATGCATGAAATTGAAAAAGATATTTTTAAAGATATTGAAACACGTTTAATGTTACGCGCCTTATTAGCTCGTAAAAAAGCTGAAGAATTTGCTAAATCAAATACTTTAATTGATAAAACAGATATCTTTGCAATTGAAAGATTAATTGAAAAAAATAAGATTTTTGAACGATTTAAAGAACCAAAATATTTTGAAAATTTAAATAATTCTTTTTAAGAATAAAAAAGAAATTAATAATGCAAATCAAAGACTTTTATGAAATCAGATGAAAAAATTTTACAGTTAGAAAAAACTTTATTAAAATTAGAAAATTTACATGCGTCTTTTGATTACTTAAGAGTCAGTATTGCATCTTCAAGAAGAATTAGAAGTTGGTCGCAACGTATCTTACCTAATGGTGAAGTTATTGGTGAAATATCAAAACCTGAAACTATTAATTTTCGTACACATCAACCAGAATTAAATGGATTATTTTGTGAAAAAATTTTTGGACCCATTAAAAGTTGGAAATGTCGTTGTGGAAAATACAATGGTTTTGTTTTAGATAAAATTTGTGAAGACTGTCAAGTAGAAATTATTGAAGCACGTGTTCGAAGATATAGAATGGGCTACATTGAGTTAACAGCACCTGTTACTCATCTTTGGTATTTAAAAGGAGTTCCAAGTTATTTATCAATTCTATTAAGACTTTATAAACCAGAAAGCGTTAAAAATTCTTTAACTGTTAAAAATTTAGAAGAAATTGTTTATATGTTGGATGGAGAACGTGAATTGGATGAAAATCATCCATTTTACTATTTCTCAAAGTTTCGTTTTGATTTTAAAAATAATGAATTAAAAAAGATTTTACAAACAACATCAAAAAAAGAAAAACCTCTTTTTGGTCCAACAAGAAAAAAATTATTGCAAGTTGCTGCTACTAAAAGAAGAGTGGGTTCAGAAATTATTAAAGCAGCACTTGAAAATATTAATTTAAAATCAGAAATTAAAAAAGCTAGAGCATATTTGCATTTTGCGTCGTCAACAAAATTATCTAATCGTCCTTCTATTACTGATAAAGATAAAAGTCGTTTACGTCGAATTCGAATTATGGAAAGTTTTTTAGCAACAAAAACAAATCCAAGTTGGATGGTATTAACAACTTTACCTGTATTACCTCCGAATTTAAGACCTCTTTTAGAATTAGAAAGTGGTAGATTAGTTGCTGCTGATGTTAATGAAATTTATCGTTTAATTATTACGAGAAATCAACGTCTATACGATTTCATGTATAATTATAAAGGATCTCCGGAACTAATTACCGTTCATAGTAGACGATTATTACAAGAAGCAGTTGATTCATTAATTGATAATGCAAAAGTTAAAAAAGACAAACGTTTTTGTTTAAATAATAAACCTTTAAAAAGTTTAACTGAAATTTTAGAAGGAAAACAAGGTCGTTTTCGTCAATCACTTTTAGGAAAACGTGTTGACTATTCAGCTCGTTCTGTAATCATTGTTGGTCCAAGTTTAAGACTAAATCAATGTGGTTTACCTTATGACGTAGCAACAGAATTATTTCAACCATTCTTAATTAATGAATTATTAAATACAAAAATAAAAATTCCAAGTCACAATACAAAATTAGCACATCTAATTATTAAAAAAAATAAACCTTTTATTTGGATGTTGTTATCTCGTTTAACAAAAAAATATTCAATTCTGTTAAATCGTGCACCTACTTTACATCGTTTTGGTATTCAAGCATTTGATCCTGTGATTGTTTTAGGCCGAGCTATTCATTTACATCCTTTAGTTTGTACTGGTTTTAATGCAGATTTTGATGGAGATCAAATGGCTGTACATTTACCTCTTTATGAGACAAGTCAAGCTGAAGCACGTACTATGATGAGACCGTCTT
>Ga0214923_10006698_pt1 | contig 12837 bp, 4 predicted proteins | sample LL1510_MetaG_FD_177993 | JGI IMG/M metagenome (GOLD analysis project Ga0214923, IMG submission 177993) | Freshwater microbial communities from Lake Lanier, Atlanta, Georgia, United States - LL-1510 | ecosystem: Environmental > Aquatic > Freshwater > Lake | place: USA: Georgia | collected 2015-10-15
GGTAGGAATGGATCTTAACCTAGTCACCCCCCGCATCTATGTGGCGGCGACCCGGCAGGATGATGGAAAGACGACCTGCTGCTTAGGGCTGTATGCGGCCTTATCGTCAAAATACAAAAAAATCGGTTATATTAAACCTGTTGGTCAGAGATTTGTTGAGGTTGCGGGCAAAAAAGTGGATGAGGATTCCGTTTTGGTTAGCAACACCTATGGGGTGAACTTGCCGATTGAGGCGATGTCTCCGATTGCGGTGGATCGAATGTTTACTCGAGAATATTTGGAGCGGGGCAATCTGCCTGCGATGAAGGGAACTATTGGTGAGGCTTTCAATCGGGTGGCTTGGGAGCACGATTTTGTTTTGATTGAGGGCACAGGGCACGCGGGGGTGGGCAGTGTGTTAGATCTTTCGAATGCCCAAGTGGCGAAGCTTTTGGGGAGTCAGGTTATCATTGTGACGACTGGAGGTGTGGGCAGGCCTGTGGATGAGGTGAGTCTGAATTTAGCGCTTTTTGAGAAGCATAAGGTGAAAGTGGTGGGGGTGGTGTTAAACAAAGTTCTGCCAGCGAAGATGGAGGCCTTACGGCCCTGGGCAGAAAAGGCCTTTCATCGAATGGGTCTGCCTATTTTGGGTATGATTCCCTACCACGGAGAGTTGCGAAGGCCGACCTTGGGTCAGGTGACCTTGGAATTGGGCGGGGTATTTCTTTCTGGCGAAAACATGAAACGAAGGAAGGTGAGATCGGTCGCCGTGGGGGCAATGACGGCGGCACGATTGCAGGATCAGCTCAATCCTGGTGCCCTGTTAATCACTCCTGGGGATCGGGAGGATCTGCTTTTGGCAACTTTGGAGGCTCAAGGAAAAGGGGGCAATGAGTCCAAGCCTGCCGGAATTATTTTAACCGATGGCCTGAAGCCACAGGTGGGGTTGATTAAAATGCTCCAAGAGAGAGGGCTTCCGACTGTGGCAGTTGCTGGAGATAGCTACTCCGTGGCTGCGAAGATTGAGAGGATGACCGTAAAAACAGATCCTGGGGATAAGGAGAAAATTTTGATGATTCAGGAGGTGATCGCGAAGCATCTCGATTTAAGTCAGATCATTCGGGGCAGTCATCCCGCCAAACTGGTCGCTGCTTAAGCGGACGCGGGGTGCGAGGAGGCGGTGGAGGGCCGAAGGGCGGGGGTGATTTGAGGAATGTCGGAGGGAACCGGGTTGTAGTGGTGGAGGAACTCCTCTTGGACACGACGGGAGGGTGTTCCTGAGGGGATTGGTGCACGAGTGGAGAGCCCGTCGGGGCCTAGGAGGCGAGCTTTGCGGTTGTCGTTGAGATAGGCAGGAACAATCTCCTGAACAAATTGGCGACGTAGTTCGGGGTCGAGAATTGGAAATACAACCTCAACCCGACGATGAAGGTTGCGAGGCATTAGGTCGGCGCTCCCCAAGTAGACAATGGGGTCACCTCCGTTCGTAAAAATGTAGATGCGGCTATGTTCGAGATAACGATCCACGATGCTGCGGACGTGGATATTTTCACTGAGGCCAGGAACGCCGGGTCGGAGGCAGCAGATTCCACGAATCAGGAGCTGAATCGGGACGCCTTCTTGCGAGGAGGCGTATAGAGACTGAATGATCTCAGGATCCACGAGAGCGTTTGCTTTGATAAAAATTCCAGAGGGTCGGCCTGCGCGATGATTTGCAGATTCGCGATGGATATGTTCGAGGAGGCGAGGGGCAAAGTTGAATGGAGCGACGAGGAGTTCGTCGAAGTGGGCAGTCTCGGACATTCCCGTGAGGACATTGAAGAGGGAAGCGACTTCGGATGTTAGGGCGGGGCGGCAGGTGAGCAGGCTGAAGTCGGTATAGAAGCGTGCGGTACGGGGATGATAGTTTCCCGTTCCCAGGTGCAGGTAGGAGAGGAGGTGATTTTCCTCCCTACGTACGATGAGGAGGACTTTGCAGTGTGTTTTGAGTCCCACGAGACCATAGACGACGTGAATGCCTGCCTCCTCCATTTTCCGCGCCCACGAGATGTTGTTGGCTTCATCGAAGCGAGCTTTCAGTTCAACGAGGATCGTGACCTGTTTTTCGTTGTGGGCGGCGGCAATGAGGGCGTTCAGGACTGGGGAATCACCGCTCGTTCGGTAAAGGGTCATTTTGATGGCGAGGACTTGAGGGTCGGTGGCTGCCTGTTCCAAGAGGGAGACGATCGGTTGGAAACTTTCGTAGGGGTGATGTAGGAGGATGTCATTTTGGCGGATAGCCTCGAAACTCCGAGAGGGCAGTTGGAGAGGGGGAGGGATGGAGGGGGTTGAAACGGGATCGTGAAGATGGGTCAGGCCGCGACCGGATTCGGTCAGGGCAAAGAGTTGGGTCAGATTCACGGGGCCTGGGACGCGATAGATATCTTCGGGGGTGAGATGGAGATGTCCGAGGAGATAGGTTTCAATTTCGATCGGGCAGTCGCGGGTCAGTTCAAGTCGTACGGCGGCCCCGCGATTTCTTTTTTGAAGTTCCTCTTCGATCGTCAGGAGGAGGTTGTGGGCTTCCTCCTCGTCAATATAAAGCTCGCTGTTTCGGGTGATCCGGGTGGGCCAGGCGCCATGAATTTTCATTCCTGGAAAGACCTCGCCCACAAAGTGTCGGACAAGCTCTGAAAGAAGAATAAATTCACGGGGGTTACCGCTTTCGCGGGTCAGTGGGATGAGTCGGGGAATGCCGCGTGGGATTTGGACGAAGGCGTGCCGAGAGGTTTCTTGGTGGCCGGGCTTGGAGTAGAGGATGACGAGGTTAACAGATTTGTTAAGCAGTTGGGGGAAGGGGTGACTGGGGTCTACGGCGAGGGGAGTGAGGATGGGGAGAATGTCACGTTGGAACAGTTCCCGTGCCCAAGAGGACTGGACTTCGTTTAGCTCCTGTACTGGTCGAAGGTGGATTCCCTCTTGGGATAGGGCGGGCAGGAGGGTTTGGTGGAGTAGTTGGTACTGGTCATCGACCATTCGGAGGACGCGTTTGCGGATCGCAGCGAGAACTTCGGCTGGTCGAAGGCCATCCGGCCCGTGAACATCGCTACGATTTTCTACCAGTTGCTTGAGGGCAGCGACGCGGATTTCAAAGAACTCATCGAGGTTGGAGCTTACGATGGTCAGGAATTTGAGCCGTTCGAGAAGGGGTTGGGTGGGGTCTTGGGCCTCTTCTAGGACGCGTTGATTAAACTCAAGCCAGCTGAGCTCGCGATTCAGGTAAGAAGATGAGTCCAAGGACATGAATCCATAATATCAGAAAATGGAAGAGAAGACTAGGCAGGGTAATTGTATGGCACCCATACAAATGGGTGTGTGTGGGTATTAGATTTTTTCTCTAAGCTAAATAGAACGACAACTTGACACCTATAATTAAACCTTTAGGCCTGAGAAATGAGTTCCCGTTTTGGCTTTGGTATTTTGGTGATTACTTTTTTCTCCTTTCTTTCTTTTGCGTCCCTTGGGCAAGCGCAAACATATCAAAGTTTTACTTGGGCCTCGAATGGGGTGAGTAATATTGTGGTTCCGGCAGCTGAAGTTTGGGAAATCATCACGTGGGGTACTAAAACATCCTCCGCGAATGGCCTTAATACTCTCTATGCGCTACCGGGCGGTCTTACGCTTTCCTATACGACAAACGTTTTTTATACAAAGCTTAACAAAGCGGATAGTACTGAGAATCCCTGTGGAACGGTCCTTGTTGGCCCAGCTACGATCACACGTATAGCCAATGCCAAGGCATCAGATTATGTTTTGGTAATTCAGAAATTGAGCACAAATAATACGACGAATAGTACAACAAATCAGGTAAGGCCCTGATTGACATTTTTGGTCTCGGAGGATTTTCGTCTTATCGTTCGGATAGGATAAGTCGCTAATCATCAATACAATAAAAATCTGAAAGAAATGCAGCGAAGTATCTGCATAAAGATATCACCAAGGATTCGCAAGTTCTCTCCGCCAGGTTGGAGTAAAAATAGGAAAAAGATTTTAAGATACATCAAGTTCTCTTAATTCCAGTAAATGGGTAAAAGTGGATTCTATGCGCCCCCAATCTCATGGGGTTTGTTGGGGTTAGGTATATTTTGTTTTAGTTCAACTGCATCTCTCGGTAATCCAGAGGGTGGAGTAGTGGTCGGTGGGCAGGCGGCGATCTCGCAAGCAGGAACAACGCTCCAAGTTTTGCAATCCAGCGATCGGGCAGTGATCAACTGGCGGGATTTTTCTATTCAGCCGAATGAGACGACCCGATTTGTCCAACCTAGCGCTTCCTCGGCAGTTTTAAACCGAGTTACCTCCAGTACGCCTTCTCAACTGCTAGGTACTCTTCAAGCGAACGGTCAGGTTTACCTGATGAATCAGAATGGAATCTTTGTGGGGCAAGGAGCAGTGATTAATGCCTCCAGCTTTCTTGCGACTACCGCTGAAGCCAATCCATCTAGTTTTATGAGGGGAGAAGCACTTTCTATGGAGGCAGTGTCCGATGCGGGGATTCGGAATGAGGGGACGATTCACGCTGAGGGTGGATCGATTCATCTCCTTTCCAAGCATGTGGAGAACTTGGGTACGCTCGAGGCAACCGAAGGCACCGTCGGTCTTTATGCGGGAAGTCGATTTTATCTAGAGCAGGATACGGGCGGACCCATTCGCGTGCGAATCGATATGGACCCATCCGCTACAGGTAGCCGAGCAGGTGTTGGTGTTGATCAGCAGGGCATTATTCGTGCCACTCGAGTTAACCTTGAGGCGAATGGAAATATCTATGCTTTAGCGATTCAGCAGAGTGGGCTTGTAGAGGCCACTGGGTTTGTCACGAGGCAAGATGGAACTGTGGTGCTGTCTGCGCCGGGTGGAAAAATTCTGCAATCCGGCACGATGCTGGCCAAAGATAGCGATGGGAGTGGCGGTCAGATGGAACTGCGAGGGGCGGACGTGGAATTAGATTTAGGCTCGATTTTGACGGCATCCGGTTCAGGGGTCGGGTCTGGGGGAGGCGCGATCACAATTGATTCGCAGGGAACTTCACTAGTTCGAGGAGAGTTGGATGTTAGCTCCGTTTCGGGCCAAGGTGGGCGCTTGGTTGTGATGGGGCAACGCGTGGGGTTTCTGGAGGGAACGATGAGTGCATCTGGGGGATCGGGAGGTGGAGAAGTTTTTCTGGGTGGAGATTATCAGGGAAAAAACCTAGAGGTGAAAAACGCTCAAGCTACTGTCATGGGAAAGGATGCGGTGATCGTGGCAGACGCAACAGTGAATGGAGATGGTGGGAAAATTATTCTCTGGTCGGATGAGTATACCGGTTTTTATGGGGAATTGTTTGGAAGAGGCGGAGTGGAGGGCGGCAACGGTGGACTCATTGAGACCTCATCCAAAAATAATCTTCAGGCCTTTGGTTCGGCCAACGCCTCAGCTTTGGTCGGCAAGGCTGGGCTGTGGCTTTTGGACCCACAAAATGTCAGTATTATCAATGGTGGTGCGGGCAATCTGACCGACGGAGTTTTTGATCCCTCAACGCCTGACGCAACAATAGCTCCGGCTACAATCGTTGCTGCCTTGGACGGGGGAACCTCTGTGACCATTACGACGGGAAGCACGGGGACTCAGGTCGGAAACATTACAGTGACTGATGCTGTATTGACTGCGGCGAGCGCTAACACCTCTCTAACTCTCAGTGCGGCAAACAATATTATTGTTAATAATGTAATCAATCTCTCCTCCAATACTGGGGCTGCCAACGTTTTGTTTTTAGCGGATGCGGATGCTTCGGGAGGTGGGACAGTCACACTGAATGCCGCGGTTACCTCTGGAACGACCGGTACGGTGACTCTGCAGGGCGCCAGTAGAATCCAGGTGGGCACGACCTTGACGGCTAGAAACGTGATCTTTCGTCAGAGTACGACCGGAACCACCATGGGCGTGGCTGACCCCATCGGAACGGTTCAGGTCGCTCTAAGTGACCTGCAGAACCTGAGCGCCAATGGGACCGTGACCTTAGGGCGATCGGACAGCACGGGGACGATCCGGATTGGAGGAACGGCGGCTTTGGATCTTAGTGGCGAAAGTTATGGATTGGATGTTCTCACGGCTTCCGGGGGGCAGACGCGTCTAAACGGCAACATTACCACCGCTGGAAAGGCCATCACCTTTGACTCTGCGGTCATCATCACCGGGGATCGCACATTGAAAACCGACCAAGGAGTCGCCACCGGGGCCGCGATCAACATAAACCGGGCGTTGGACAGTGACGGCCTTTCGGGAGTGACCGGAGCCTTTTGGGATTTGACCCTAGTGGCCGGGACGGGTGGGGATGTGACTTTTGCCCAAGCGGTAGGGGTGGGGGCACGACTGGGCAATATCACGATCGGTCCGGCTAACAATCTCAGCATTCAGGGAGCCTTACGGGCGGAGTCTTTGGCAACAGCAAGTCTAGCTCCGCTAGGTGGGAACGTGACCCTGAATGGGTCATTGGATTTCTCCAATCATGGAATCGCCAGCACCACAGTGGGGTTGAATCTGGTTGCGGTTGGGAAGATCACGTTAAATGCCGGAGCCGATGTGACCTCGGGCGGAGCCGTCACCCTCCAAGGGACGGGCGGAATCGAGACAGGGGCAGACTTTTTGGCTGTGGATTCGAGCATCACCTTCCGTTCCCCGGTGACTTTGACTGGCCCCGTAGCGGTAACGGTTCAAGGGGCAACGGCGGGTGGGGGGTTGCCTACGGAAATCCGTTTTGAAAGCACGGTGGAATCAGCATCGAGGAGTTTATCTGCCAATTTGACCTTGGATGCTGGATCTTTCGGTGATGTTGTTTTCGTCGGGGGAGCGGGCCAAAGCAATCCGTTAGGGACGGTTCAGGTGGTTTCGGCCAACAACCTCACGGTGGCGGCCATGCAGGCCAATAGTTTTCAGCAGAGCGCGGGGTATGGGCAGACCACATTCAACGGGCCGCAAAATTACAGTGCCGCCAACGCGTCGAATTTAGGGTTGGGGGTAACCACCTTGGGCAACATAGCGGTGGCGGCTGCTTCGATTACCACAGGCAACGGAGGCACCGTAACGCTGGATGCCGGTCAACGCATCGACATCGGCTCGGGGGGTGATATCAGTGCCGATGGGGTTGTGACTCTGACCGCAGGAAGCGGAATCACGACGGGTGGAGATATTGCGACGAGCGGGGATGCGGTTCAGTTCAATTCATCGGTCCTGTTGGCAAGTGACCTAACGGTTGACACGAGAGACAGCTCTGCAGTCGGGAATGTGACCTTTTCGTCGACCGTGGATGGTCCGTACGGCTTGGAAATATTCGCGGGGCAAGTGGTCGACAAGGTGGCGGTAGTAACCTTTACGGGAAACGTGGGGGCTATAAACAGTTTGGCCGATCTGGATGTAAAGGCCGAAAGCATTCAATTGAATGGATCAACTTATCGTATTGATGGGTTGAACCCAGAACTGAACCCGACGGTCACCTTCGATGGCTCAGTGATTTTGGGGGCGGATGCTGTTTTTGACTTGGATGGAGTTGCGGCCGACAACTCCCTCTCATTTCTCGGCACCGTCAATAGCGACGGCACGGCCCGCTCGATGCAAATCACGGCCGGAACCGGAGTTCTCCGCTTCGACGGAGCGGTTGGATCCCTGTCCGCCTTGAAGGACTTTTTTGTGATCAGTGCTGGTTCGTGGGCCTCGACCGGCGTCATCAATCTCACCGCCGGCACAGTGAACATCAGGCAGGCCATTCAAGTGACGAGCCCCGTCGTTGGAATGTCGATTCAGGCCAGTGGGTTGGTAACGATCTTCGGAAATATCGGAACCGCAGGCACTCCGTTGGCTTCTTTATCGATCCAAGGCAGTTCGATTGAATTTGGCGGAACGGAAATACGTACCACGGGGCAACTCAACCTAGGAACCAGCATCTACACCACGCCTAGTGTTGAAGGTCCGGGTGGCAACCTCGCTTTGTTAGCCACCACGGGTGACATCACCGCTACAGGATTGATCGACACCCGAGGAAGGACGGGGGTCTCCCAGCAGGACGGTGGAGATGTCGCGATTACTACGGCCGGCAACATCAGTGTCGCCGACATCAATACTTCTGCCGGAACAGGGAAGGACGCCGGCCTGATCTCATTTGATTCGGGCGATAGCAAAACCATCACCCTTAATGGTACCCTGACCGCGACCGGAGGTCGCAACGGATCGGCGGTGATATTCAACGATGATGTGTCTTTGGGGGCGGCGGTATCGATCCTGACCAGTGGGGGAACAGGGACTTCGGGAGCCATTACTTTTGCGGAAACCATCGGAGGATCGCAAAGTCTCACTTTGAATTCCGGTAGTGCGGACATCACATTTTCCAAAGCGGTCAGTATAAGTTCTCTAACGGCCACCAGTGCCGGATCCGTAGAGATCAATGGAGCCGTGGCAGTAGCGGGTGCGGGAACCGTTGCTTTGACTGCAGATACGATCAATCTGAATGCAGCACTTTCTTCCGTTTCGGGAGCCATTGGTATGAATGCAGATACGATTAATTTGAGTGCGGCACTTTCTTCAGTTTCCGGGGATATTACCCTCAAGCCTTTGACCTCAGGATTGGGCATGTCGATCAGCGACTCCTCGGCTGTTGGTTTAGTTTTGACCAAGGCCGAGACGGCGAAGATCTCCACTTTGGGACAGGTCACATTTGGTGGGACTTCGACCGGAGCGATCGAGCTTGCAGGGACGGCGGGAACATCCTTTGGATATGACACGCGTTTTGTTTCAGGAACCGGCCTGAACCTCAACGGAAATGTGGATGGAAGAAGCACTATCGTGGCGCTGGATGTTCCGATTTTCAACGTAGCCGCGGATGCCACCCTGCAGGCGGGAATCCTTACTTGGTCGGGAACCACGATGAATGGTTCTAGCCGTACCTTGACACTCAGCGTCCCCGAAATCGGTCTGAACGCGGCGGCCGACTCCAATATTTTTATCGGGCCAAATCTTATTTTTTCCCAAAATACCACATTGACTGCCGATGGCCTGAATCCGGTATTTTTGGCGAGTTTGGGAGGTTTAGCTGGGGTTGAAAAGTTCGTTGTCACCTCCGGTACGACTGGAAATCTTTCCTTTCTTGCGCCTGTTGGCCAAGGAGCACGTGTTTTTGGGGATCTGCTCATTCAGGGTAACCGTGTGCTCGTTGGCTCCGGGGTTTCCCTGAGAGCAGGTGGAGTGACGGTGGATGCGGGCGTCTTTGAAAATCAGGCGGGGTCAGGAGCCTTGGTCTCAACCTCGGGGCGGACTCTGCTTTTTTCCCGAAATCCAAACTATAACTCTCCTACATCCTACAATGTGGGATTGGGTGGACTGAATCCGGTATTTAACCAGCCGGCACAAATCCAGATTGGATCAGCGCCTGGAACTTATACGGTAGGTGGCTCTCTTCCGAATGGGTCCCTCGCTGTGTTCTCTGCTCAACTGGCGGACGTATTGCCTGCAGCAGACTTATTCCAAATCACGGACCAACAGGCCTACCTCGCGGCTGTGCCTATTACAGGTATTACTTTGCCTCGGCCCTATTTTGGTGAGGTATTAATTGCGCGTTCTGGCGAATCTGGGGTCTCTGATATAAGAACGGCTAATCAGTCGACCCTCCCTTCCAATGGCGATTTGGGAAGTAAAGCCAAGCAAACGAAACCTTTGACGAGGTTGCCCATTAGTATCGATACGCGAAGGGGTGAGGCCTCTTCGTCTAAAGAGATCTCCAAGAACGAGGTCCGTGCAAAAGGGGAATTAAGTTATTCCCAATATTCACAAAGTTTTAATTCTCTAAGCCAGTAATTCGAGTCTTTTCTGGCCTGTGCCAGAGGTCGGTGGGTTGTAATGAATTATGGCATATTTCGGATATTGGGGTCCTGCGAGGGCTTCCCCGGAAGCACGGACGCGCTGGGCGATGACTATGTTATTTGTCTTATTGGTTGGAGTGGGATTATTGGCGAGGGCTGGGGCAGAGTCCTCCGATAATGGAACCCTTTATGCGATTAAGGAGTATCCTGATGGCACTCGCTACAAAGTTAAATGGGAAGACATTGGCAAAAGAATCGAAGAAGCCAACCGACACGGAGGACCCCCGCGATTTCGTGCGCCTCGCCAGGGGGAGCTGGAGAAACTCCCAGAAGATGGCAATCAGACTGGCAATCAGACTACTCCAGAACAAAAAATGCCTACTCCGACTACTAAAGTAAATCTGGAGCAGAAGGCGGTTCTAACCGCAAAGCCTGCTCCACAACCCCCTGGAAGGATGGTGGTACTGCCCAATCAAGCAGCACCTCCCAAGGAAAGAGTATTTCGCAGGCGGCCGGAGGGATCATCCCTTCCTGCCCGTATGGGACCCTCTTTGGAATATGGACAAGCCTATCAAGATTATGGAACGGATCCGTTACGCTTGGATCCGCATCCACCTATTTTAAGCGTCGATGAACAACCTTCACAAAAGACAGAAAAGGCTAAGCCCTTTGCCGCCTCCCTTCGGGGTTTGGTCTTTCTTGGTGATCCCACACAAATTCAATCTTCGGGGATTCCCGATTTTCAAGGGGTGGAGAGCAGGGTTCCGTTTTTGAGTAAGTCTCAAGCCGAGAAAATTGCATCTCCATATTTGGATAAGCCAGTCTCGATGAAGACCTTGAGTGAAATTCGAAAAAAGGTGAATGATTGGCTTGCTTCGACGGGAAGGGTGGTCGCAACCGCTCTCGTTCCCGAGCAGGAGATCCGTGGCGGGGTGATCCAAATTCTGATTTTATCCGGGCGCTTGGGCGAAGTACGGGTTGAGGGGAATCGTTATTTTAAATCGGAAAACCTGAGGGAAGAAATTCGTCTTAGGCCTAATGAAGAGATCGGCTTAGCTGAGCTTGGAGATGATGTTGCTTGGTTGAACGCTAATCCTTTTCGGCAGGTTCAGACATCCTTGGCTCCTGGCTCAAAAGCGGGCTCCACGGACGTGGTTTTGGAAGTTACAGACCGCTTTCCTTTCCGGCCCTACATCTCCTATGACAATTTTGGGGTATCGACACTTGGTTATGATCGGTACTCCACTGGCTTTACATTGATGGATGTATGGACGGGGTGGGATCAAAAGATTGATTACCAATACCTAACGAGCGGTGGCTTTTCAAAGTTACAGGCTAACTCGGGATCTTGGGCAGCAGCTCTTCCTTGGCGACATACGGCAACGGTTTTTGGTAGTTACTCAAAGGCCGATCCAGATGCTGTCGGACAGTTGGACTTATCGAGCTACTTCTGGCAAGTCAGTGGACGATACAACATACTTTTGCCTACCTTTCCTTTTAAGGACAACAAGGGTGATCTTCGCCACCAAGCCTATCTTGGATTCGACTTTAAGGCGGCCAATAGTGACGTCTTTTTCGCGGGGGCACAGCTAGAACCCAGCACAAATGGTCTGGCGGGTTTGTATAACATATTCCAACTTGTTTTTGGATATACAGGTACGATGACGGATCCTTTTGGGTCGACTGCGTTGGAGCTAGTTGGATTCGCTAGCCCGGGCGGAGCGACGGGGGATAATTCCGATGCTAGTTTTCAGCAGATCAATGGCGGAGCGACAGCTAATTATGTGTATGGAAAATTTCTACTTAACAGAGTATTTCGTTTGCCGGAAGGCATCAGCCTCGTGGGCAACCTCCAGATCCAGCAGTCCAGTCAAACTCTTATGCCAACCGAAAGTTTTGGTATTGGAGGATATGATACTGTGCGTGGTTATGATCAACGGTCTGCTAACGGGGATAACGCTTACTTAACGAATGTTGAGATCCGGTCTCCTGCATTCAGTTTCGGGCAAATCTTTGGAGAAGGTGACTTTCCTGATCAACTAGTCGTTCTTGGATTTTTTGATTATGGGCAAGTTCTTCAAGAAAACTCTGATACAACAACTTCAGTAAATTGGCATCTGATGAGTATTGGGCCGGGATTGCGTTACTCTATCGGGCCTTATTTCACTGCACGTTTTGACTGGGGATTTCAGCTTCAGCAAGCACCTCCAGGAACAACGGGTGGTGTTGGTGGAAGAGCTGGGACTAGCCAAGCTGTGGTTAGCGCAACATTGGCATACTAATATGAGAAACGAGTCTGTGACCCAGGAGGTGGAATATTAGGGGTAGGGAAGCAAGTGACCGCGGGAGAAGGAGACGATGGATTGGTCAGAGGGTTCGTGCCACTGGACGGCAGGATAGGTTTTTGCTTTCAGGTTTTGACCTGCGAGCAAGCTGTGAAGCACCCCCACGCCGTCAAAGTAGAAAGCGTTTTGGTTGGACCCCAGGTGCTCAAAAAACTCCGGCAAGGTTTTGCTCGAAGCAAAAGTCCAAAGCTTTTTTTCCCATTCCGCAACTTGGGCCCGAATCTTTTTGTCAGCAGCGAAAGGATGCTGAAATCGAGGACCTACGTGGCATCCGTCGATACTTGCCACCACGGCTGTATCCGATTCCTGAGTTATCTTTGCCAAGCCCCGAGCAAAGGCTGTTTCAGCTGAGTTGGAGGATGGAGGAGTCCTCGCTTCAACAGCACTCTGAAAGCCACCGCATAGGATGGGTAGGATGGTGAAGGAGCGACCTGGAAAAAAGAGATCGCGAAGGGCTTGTAGCCAGATGACAACAAACTCGATTGAGTGCTCTCCTTGGAATCCACGCGTTTCCTCGTCGACAGGAAAAGGGCAGGAAGCCGTGAGGGACGAGAAAAGATCGCGATCAGGTAGGGTCTCCCCCAATTCCGAACGAAATCCAAATGGATGGCACGCAATTTCTGCAGGGCATTTGTGGCCGACTCCTAGGATCA
>Ga0214923_10006699_pt1 | contig 12837 bp, 18 predicted proteins | sample LL1510_MetaG_FD_177993 | JGI IMG/M metagenome (GOLD analysis project Ga0214923, IMG submission 177993) | Freshwater microbial communities from Lake Lanier, Atlanta, Georgia, United States - LL-1510 | ecosystem: Environmental > Aquatic > Freshwater > Lake | place: USA: Georgia | collected...
ACAAAATGCAATTAATAATTTTGTTTTGGGCGTAAAAAGTCTTGGCCTTTGGAGTAATATGGTTTCTTGGCTTCTCCGCTCAACTCAAAACGCTGGAACTGGACTAACTGCTTATAGCTTGGGTGGGTTGGGAACTTTCAATGGTACTTTTGCTGGTTCAACTCTTCCAACTTGGGAAACAAATGGAGTTAATTTTACAAATGACACGCCAGCAAAAATAACCACATCCCTAGCCCAAGGCTCATCAGATGATATAAATATATTTGCAGTAGTTGAGTGTAATGCTTTTGTGAGTGAACAAAATTCTATTTGTGGAACAAGAAACTTAAATTCTGCTGGTTTTAGTTGTTCTCAAGATTGGTATGGACAAGGAGCAGGTCCGCTACTTTGGGTCGCAGGCGGAGGCGCCGAGCTTAGTGTTTTTCTATCAAGAATAACTGATGGGTCATTTAATGCATACACACAAAGGTTTTCCGTTTCAGGTGCAACAAAAACTATTGGAGTAAAGCTCAATACTGGCACTGAATCCACGGCTTCTGGTGTTAGGACTTATAATGCAGGGTTTAATTTTACAATAGGCAATCAGACTCCTACTGATGCCGCAGGCTCTCTTGGTGGCAAAATGCCATTTATTGCTTACTTCAAAACAGCCTCACTATCTTCTAGCGTTTACACTCTCTACAAAACCACTATGGGAACTGGCCTAGGATTGCCATAATTAAAAACTAGAAATCCTATTGAAATCCTAAATGAAACACGACATTTCAATTTATCTTATAGCTGGAAATGAGGAAGCCTATATTGCCAGGTGCTTGGAGTCGTTTAAGCCAATGGCAGAAGAGTTTATTGTTTGCATCTCTAGGGGGAGCCTTGAGGCAGACAAAACAGAAGAGATTGCATTGGCTCACGGTGCTAGAATTGTTCATTATAAAAATAAAAACAATGGCTGGAATCATGTAGATGATTTTGCCTCTGCCAGGAATACAGCCCTGGAGGCTTGCAAGAATGAATGGGCTTTGTGGGTAGATGCTGATGATGTGATGCAACCAGGGGCAGAAGCTTTGGTGGATAATGCCATTGAAGAGGCAAATAAAAGAGGGGCAGATTTGGTTGCATTCAGATACGATGTTCAGAATGCTGGACTTATACCATTGAGGGAAATGGCCAGCAGAAAGGGCAAATGCAAATGGAAGAACAGGGTTCATGAAGCTTTGATTGCCAATGAGCCAGATAAACTTTTTGGGGTGGACAAAGTGGTTAGGGTTCACAAGCCACATGGCTATAAAAAAGCATCAGCAGATAGAAACCTTGCAATCCTAAAAGACACCCTAGAGCCCGCCCCCAACTCTCTATACTACACCCAGCAAGAGCATTTTCTTTCCATGAACTGGGAGAAGTGCCTGGAGTTTGGTGAAATGGCCTTAATGTTCAAAGACCTTGAGGACACATTAAGATATGATGTTCTTTGCAATATGGGCAGATGTGCAAAGCCAGAGAACAGGCTGAAATATCTTGGACAGGCAATTACACTCCAACCAGACAGGAGAGAGGCACACTACTGGACAGCATTGGAGTATGCTGGAAGGGGTCAATGGGTTAAGGCATGGGGTTCAGCCAGGGCGGCCATGAGCCTACCCAGACCATCCTCACACTACTGGAACCAGGTTGAGGCAATCTATGGTTGGCAATCAATGGACTTGTATGAGACTGCCTCTGCTTGTGTTGGCAAGGCTGATGAAGTTACCAAGATGAAAAAGTTAAAGCCAGCCCCAAGAATCACCATGGTTCACGCAACTAGAGGCAGACCACAAGTTGCCTGGCAGAGGAGGTTCCAATGGCTTTCATTGGCTGATAAACCCATGGAGGTAGAATGGCTTTTCATGGTAGATCATGACGACTCCACTGATTACACCCCACACCAGGCTATTAGATGCAATCCTGGTGGCATTATCAATGCCTGGAACCAGGGGGCAAAACTGGCCAATTCAGACATCATTGTGCAGATGTCTGATGATTGGGCTCCACCAAGGCACTGGGATGCCTCTATTTGCTCCTTAATTGGCTCTAAAACCACAGATCAAGTCTTGGCAGTATCAGATGGCTACAGATCAGACAACCTGCTCTGTATGGCTATTCTAAACAAAAAGAGGCTTGAGACCCAGGGAGGATGGCTATTCCATCCAGATTACCAAGAGTCCGATGGGCTATATTCAGATAACGAATTCACAGAAAAAGCCTATGCCGACCAAGTTGTCATTGAAGCAAAAGATTTGAAGTTCACTCATGAGAACCCAATCCACACTGGTAAAGAAGCAGACCAGCAACTTGTTCACCACAATCAGCCAAAGTTTTATGAGAAAGGAAAAGCAATATATGAAAAACGCAAAGCAAATAATTGGATGTAGGAAATCAAAGAAGGGCGAGGATACCAAGGGGCTTGGTATAATTAGATTTGGCAAGTCTCTCCCCGACCCTACCAAGTATGTGAAGGTTGATATTACCTATGATGAGAAGGCAGGGAGAGAATTGTATGAGGCTGGGATGCTTACCCTAAAGCACGACCCAGAAGCTGTGATTGAGTACGCAATCAAAAAAGCATTAGCGGAAGCGGCAAAATGCAAGAAGTAACCATTCATGATTCATTTGGCAAAGCCCTTGCCAAGTATAGTGAGGGACTAGATGTTGGCCTGGAGATTGGTGGTGGAACTGGGGATGGCTCGACTCAATGCATTAGGACAAAAAGGCTATTCAGCATTGAGAACCACCCAGACCGCATTGGTAGGCATTCAATGAACCTATCTGCAAGAGGTGGTGTTGCCATCAATGGCACAGCAACCCTATCAAAGTTCTGGATGAACAAAAACGATATTGAGGAATTTTATCGAACTACTAAAACAAACCTTAACCAATACCCTATAGAAACAATTCTAGGCTGGCACAATGTCTGCCTGGAGACTGCCTTCCCCTATCCAACCAACGCAATTGAGGACATCCATTTTGAGCATAATGTGGATTTCAATTTTGTGCTGATTGATGGCTCTCCTTTTTCTGGTGAGGCCGAGTTGCGTTGCGTTCGTCCATTCCTAACAGAGAAAGCCATCATCGCCTTGGATGATATTAACGATATTAAGAACTTGGCGAACTATAACAAGCTCAAGGGATTTGCTAAACTTCTCTGGGAGGATTGGTCGGTGCGTAATGGTGCGGCCATATTTCAACTATGATTAAAGGAGTAATTACATCAGAAGCCCCTCAGATTCATTGGGAACATCTCAATGTTGCTGGGGGAAGAGTTCTAGATTTAGGCTGTGCATTCTGGACTCAAGCAGAGAGGGAGGAGGGAAATGGAACAGCAAAGTATTTCCTATCTCAAAAGCCAGAATTTTACATGGGTGTGGACATCAACCAGGGGGACATCACAACCCTTTCACAGCAATACCCACAAGGAAAGTTCATCTGTGAAAAGGCAGACTCAGCTTTTCAAATGGATGCCTGGATAACTGAAAATTCAATTACCCATGTTAAATGTGATATTGAAGGAGATGAGGCTCACCTTTTGCAAATTGGGAATGTTCACAATCTAAAGGAAATTGCCATTGAGCTACACTACTCAGATCGTTGGCTTGAGGAGTTTAAGGATTGGTTCAAGTCTATTGGCTTTGAATGCTACAGATATGACTCTGTTTCTTTCTGCTCAGAAATCAGTGTTATCTATGGCAGACTAAAATGCTGACAATCTTCACCATTGTTCTCAATGGGATGCCCTACATAAACAGGCATCTTGATGAGTTCAAGAAGTTAAAGATTCCCTGGCAGTGGAGAATTGTAGAGGGAGTTTCAGAACCCCTGGGATGCACCAGGTGGTGCAAGCAGGTTTCAGATAAATGGCACAAGAACTTTGTGAGTGTGGATGGAACCCATGAATATCTGAACAGCATTAAAGAACCCAATGTTGCAGTCTATTGGCAAGCCAAACCGTTCGCAGGAAAGCTTGCCATGATTAAAGAGGCTTTGAGTGGAGTTGAAAAAGGTGTGGTTATGGAGGTGGATGCTGATGAAATTTGGAGAGCAGACCAGCTTGATGCAATCTATGGGCATTTGAAGGGATGTGAAGAAGGCAGGGCAATGCAGTTCCATTGCAATTACTATGTTGGACAGAATAAAAAGGTTGTTACCAGGGAGGGCTTTGGCTCCAACTGGTATGAATGGTTTAGAGCCTGGAAGTGGGGAAGGGGTATTGAGTTTATTAGCCATGAGCCACCCAAGCTGAATGTGAATGGGCTAATGATTCCCAGGGGAATGACTGAAGCCTGGGGCTTGACCTTTGAACATTTTGCCTATGCTACCAGGGAACAGGTGGAGTTTAAGGAAGATTTCTATGGATATAAAGGGCTTGTTGAGGGATGGGAGAAGCTACAACAAACCACCAGCCCAGTTAGATTAAGAGATTACTTCTCATTTATAACAGACAAGAGCGTTGTTGATGACTCAGCCTAGAACAATCAAATACAGCCAGAGGCTTGGGGATGTGCTTAGATGCCTTCCAGCTTGTAAGTATTTAGCAGACCAGGGGCATGAGGTGTTCTTTGATTGCTATGCCCAATATCATGGAGTCTTTGAAATGGTTTCTTATGTGAAGGCTGGCCACAGGCAGGGAGTCACTATTGACCTGGAGATTTGGCCAGCCAGGTATGAAGAGTTTATAAACAGCAAAAAGACCTGGCATGACTTTGTTTATTCCCACAACTCAATCAAGGACGCAGATAAAACCAATATCATTCTGGACAAGCTAGAGAAAATACCAGCAGAAGGGCTCCCTTCAAATTATGTCCTGGTTGCACCATTTGGCATAAGCCAATCATACAAAAGAGACCCCACCCTAATTATACAAGATGCAGTAAGAGAGTTTGGAATAGATAAGGTTATTGTTTTATGCCCACCAGAGGTGACCATCCAAGGGCTCAGAATCTATACTGCACCAACAATTCAAGATATGGCAAAGGCAATTAGGGATGCAGAGGAGTTCTTGGCTGTTAATTCAAGCCCAATTATCCTGGCATCTGCTGTAAGGGATGGGAAAACAAGCAGACTCTATGGAGAGAAATTTGAGCATAAAGTTCAGAATGTCTTTGATTTTGAGGGGCTTGTAATAATAGATTGACAGGGGTGGTGGGGTGTGGGTGGCTTAATCCAAACTTCCTATTTCAGTTCAGACTTGAACTACATGATAATAGACCTGTGGCAATCTGTCACTGGTCTTGGTTCAAATGCTGTTTCTGCCAGTGTAACAGACCTGGCAGTGTCATCTGAATTAGATGTGGGTGGAGATGTTTTTAGAATCACACAGAGTGCAGTTGTCTGTGCATCCATGATTTCTGCCCCTGTAATTGGAAGCCTTTGCACGGTATCTGGTATTGAAAGGATGATTGCTGGATTCTCACAATCCACAGACGGCCTTTCCTATACAATAGACCTGGCAGAGATTACAACCTAAAGCCATGGCATCCATTGAAAGAGAGGTTGAGAATGGGCTTCTCAATGCTGTCTCTGCTGTAACTGGTCTGAATGCCTACACAAGTGAAAGGGGAGATGCAAGACTGCTCCCCAACATGGTGGCACAAGCCCAGATTGGTTCTGAAATTCTCGGCCCCTTTACGGGTGTTTTTAGTGTACCAGCAACCATCACCTACACAGCCAGGGCTGATTCCACAACCAGGGTGGCATTTGATGCCAAGTTCCAGGACATCATGAACCAGCTTTACAGAGCTCCAGACCTGCCAACTTACATGACAAATGTTTCAAGCATCTCTGTCTATGTTGCTAAAGTAACAAGTGAAAGCCCACAGATCATTGCCCAGAATAGAACCTGGTCAAAAACAATCACATTGGACATAAGCGCAACAGCTAAAAAATGAGCCAATCAATCCAGCTTAACCTAGAGAATGCAATTGCAAGCATTCTTTCCAGCGTATCCAATGTTAATGTTTATACTGCCAATCGCGTTGGAGGTAGGCTTTTCCCATATATAACCATCCAGGCATCAATCAACTCCCAGCTTCTTGGCAACTATACTGGTGTTTATGATTTGAATGTTATGGTGAATTATTCAGATACTGCCGATAAGATTACTCAAGAGAATTTTGACTCAAAGTATTGCGACATATTCAATGCATTCTATGAACAAACACCAACCTTGGTGGTTAAGATTCAGAATGCAATATCAAGCACAAAGGTATTCATGGCCAGGATTGTAAGCCAGACCCCATCCATAAGAACAGATAAGGATGCATGGCAAAGAGGTTTAACATTGAATGTGTTTGCAACACCACAATGATTGCTATTTTGCTCATCTCTATTTCTTTTGTTTTTTGCTCATGCTCCCCAGTTGAGGTGCAGGGAGACAATCACCCAACTAAATACCCAAACACCCCAACCATGGGAGATGCTGACAGAGCTGGAGCCTTATGAGTTCTGAGGTTGATTGGTCAAAAGTATCCGATGAAGAAAAGATTGGGGCATTATCTTATCTTTTTGATGAGGGATTTATTGAGGCTTACCAAGATGAAAGTGGTGAATGGTTCATTAGAGTCACAGATGCAGGTTCAGAACTATGAGTGAAAATGACTCCAGTGAGATAAAGGAGCGCCTGGCCAGGATGGAAGAACGCCAAAAGAACATTGGAGCCATGCTTGAAATGAGCCTTTCCAGGTATGCAGACCTTGTGAACAGGGTAAATTCCCTGGAGATTCTGAAGCACAGAATGCTTGGAATGGTTGCTGTATGTGGATTCCTATTCACCATTGGATGGGAAATAATCAAATCAAAATTTCTTACTAAACCCTAACTTGACATAAAGGAGACATTACTATGCCCGCAACGACTATTGGACAACCTGGACTTGTATTCGGTGCAACCACTGAAGGAATTGGATTGGTTCAAAGCTTCAGTGAAACACGCAATGTTGAGAAAAGTGAAATTCGCGATCGGACTGGCGACATCGTTGGTATTGCATATTACAATGCAACCACTGGATATAGCCTCTCTGTTGCTGTAACTGGTGCTTATAATGTGACTGCTGGAGCCGCCTTGGCCGCCCTTGCTAATGCAACCACAGCGGTTGGTACTGGTTCCCTCCGCATTGATTCCATCACAATTAACAAGAGCAATGATGCCTTTGTTACCCTGGACATCAGTGCCACTGGATACCCTAACGTAAGCTAATTAAAGAATACTGGGTTCAATGCCCAGATCATGAAATCCTAAAATGGAAGGCCATACTTACTGGGGAACCACAAATCTAAAGGTTGCATCTGCTGTTGCGGCTTTTGGTGCAAAGCCTAGACCTGTCGACCCTGTAACCAGGGTAATTAGAGATGGACAGCAACAAGTAACATTTTGGTTCATATCTGATGGCAATGGAGACATTGCAAGGAATGAAATGGAGAGAACCTGGGCAGATATGCAGTCTGACCAAGAATCACCCATTAGATATGTTAGGGCGGCTCTCGAAAATCGTGAGACACTTCTTGGTCTTGTGAAGCGTGCAGAGCCGATTAGAATTATCCAGATAGGCGGGCAAACCCTCATGGTGCCGGAGAATGCCAGCCCAGAAAGAAAGAAGGCACTTTTAAGACATATATGAACGACATCCTAGAAGAAGCATTAGAGTCAGCCTTTGTGGCTCCACAAAAGCAGTTTAAGGGTGAAACCCTTGCACCATATACAGAAGGCTCAAGGCTTCTGATGATACAGGCCAGGAGTGATGAGGACTCAACCCCATTCTTTGTTTGGGCTTTTGTGTTCCTTCATATTCAGCTTCAGAAGAACAGGAAAGAAGCAATAAGGCTTTGCTGGAATAAGGAACTATTCAGAGAGTCCATTCTTGATTGGATTGCAGACAAGACAGAGTCAGACAGGGAGAGTGCAAGCAGTCTTGTTGCATCTATTCTTGATGAGGCAAACAGGGGACAGGTTGAGCCTATCCCAACCCCAGGGGCAACAATCCAGGGAAACTAACACCGCCAACTGGAATAGCGGCATCTGTATTCTCGTTGGCACAAAGAACAGGCTGGAGTATTGACTATATTATGTGGGAACTTCCAATGAGCTTATTTCACCAGGCCAACCATGTTCACCTGTGGATGTCTGGAGTTAAGTTGAGAAGGAGGGGCTATTTGGAGACTTCAAGCATTAAAGACCTTGAAAAACAATTAGGCTTATGAGCTTCAAACTAGATACCAGACAATTTGAAAGAAGGCTAGAGCAGTATGTTCCCCTTGCCAGAAAAGATATAACCAATGAGCTTAATAGGCGTTCTGCCAACATCCTAATGAAGGCCATTGCAAATACAGAAAAGGCCAGCCTGGGGGCTCTAAGATCATTATTCTCTAGGAATGCTACGGTTATGAGGGCAAGGACAAACAAGAAAACAGGAGTAACAAGGATAACAAAGCCAAGGCAAAGGGTTGTCCATGGAACTATGGATGGCTACAGAATAGCCAACTACAGAAGGAACATAAGGCTAGGCAGAAGGCCAACTGGCAATCCTCCTGGGGGCGGGCTGGGTGGTGCTTCAATGAAGGCATATATAAGGAAAACATTCAAAGCCCTGGGCAGTGCAGTTGGATATTTGAAGTCTGGATGGTTGCCAGCATTAAGAGTTTTTAAGCAGTCTGGAGGGGCAAAGGATTCTGCAAAATTAAGGGGCAAAAAGGGAACAGCAAGCTTTGGTGGAGGCACAAGGGCAACCCCTGCTGAAACAATTAGGACTTACTTTTATTCCACAGCCAACCCAAGGACATTTGCAAAGGGGCCGGTAACCATTGAAGCCAGGCTAAATACAGCACTGCAAAAGGCAGTGGATGAAGAGACACAGGACATGATGGTCTATATATTCAGAAAAATACAGGAGAGGGCTGACAAAAGCCTAATGTCATGAAGAAGATTGCAGAAGGAGAGTTGATTGTCCACACGCAGAAGTCTGCCAAAAATGTAGATAGTCTCAGATCATACCTGGCAAGTCTTCGTGCTGAATCCCAGAGGGCAAGTGTAAGCATGGACGGCCTGGCTAAAAGCATACTACAGGCTGGGGCAAGGGGATTGTCTTTGGGCAAGGTGGTTAAAGGCTTGGCTGGTGCGGCTGGTTTTGGTGGCTTTGGGGTGGCCGCCTATCTTGCAATTGATAAAATGACCAGGGGGCTGGTGGATGCCCAAGAGGAGTCAGACAAACTTGCAGAGACATTGAACAAAGCTGTTGGTGCAAAGGCTGGAGACAGCATCCAGGGAACCGTTCAGAAGATGCAGTCTCTCACAACCGCAATCAATGAAACCAAAGAGGCAATTGGTAAGCAGGGAGCAACCAATTCCATTGCCGCGTTCTTCTTCAATGATGATGCAGACAAAGCGGCCAAGGCATTTGTTAGGGCTGTAGAAACCAGGATTTCTCTTGGAGATAAGCTTACAAAACAAGAGGCAGAGAGAATTGCACAGCAGAAAATCATCATGGACTTAGATGATGAAATGGCTGATGTATTTAAGATCAACATTGAAACAAGGAAAAAGCTTGGAGAGATTGAGGCTAATGATGCGCTTACTTCACAGCAAAAACTTGAACAGGCAAACCTTGCTAAAGAGGAACAGGCAGACAAGCTGAGAGCATTAAGACTCAAGAAGGAAAAGGAAGCTGATAAAAAAATCTTTGAGGAAAAGAAAAAGAATGATGAAGAGTCTGCAAGGGTTGCAATTAAAATTACAGATAGTCTGATTAAGCAAGAAGAGGCATTGTTTGATAAGGGTGCTAAAGATTTTAAGGATGCCCAAGAAGAGAAGATAAAAGCGGCTGAAGAGGCAAATAAGAGGATTGTAGATGCATCCAAGAAGGCGGCTGAGACAATTAAAACCCAGGATGAACAGGCGCAAACCAGAGGGGAAGAAGCTGTTACTGGAGATATTGGTGTTCTGCAATCTTCCAAAGCTGGTCAAATAGCTTTACAGCAAGCCAGGAAATCCAGAAAGACCCAGGTTTCAAAGGAAGATTTTAGAACCCAAGAAGGAATACTTAGTTCAGAGGCTGATAGGCTTTCTAAGGCTGAAGGCCAAAGAGTAACAATGCAAGATGTTAGGGTTAGAATGGCAACCAGGGCGGCGGCCTCAGAAAATCCAACCCTGGGGGAAAGACTTGCTGGAACGGCGGCTGGAATTGAGCCAGCACAAATTGCAAGAAGCAGGGCTGAATCACAAATGAAGGATTTCAGCGGGAAACAGCAAGGAGCCCCAGACATTATGAAGAACATTGAAAAAATCCTTAACCAGCTTTCATCTGCACCACTTGTGACATCTGGTGCTGGAGGTTCATAATGAGTGCAGTTATTATTGGATACCCCGTCCCCGCACTTTCTTCATCAACTCTAAATGCAAAAGTATTGCAAAGGCAAAACTTTCAAAGGGACATCAATGGGCTAGAAACTCTTACAGAAAACTACATGATCAGAACTGCTGATAGGGCAATACTTGCCCCAGCAAAAGACACTCTTCATTCTGCATTCTCTACAGCAACCCCTAAATATGCCAGGATGGCAGTGGAAACAATTACATTTGATGAGGGTGATGGCGGGCTGACTTCAATGAGTGTTGTTTATGTTGGGCTGACCAGTTCAAGTGGGTTGCCACAGCCAGTTGTAAGAATGATTCCAACCACTGGTGCTGGAATTTACGGGCCGCCATTGACTATTGAACTTGAATTTGTTACTGATGTTAATGAAACACAAATTGCCACTGGGCAAATAACAAACACATCCTCTGTTGCAAAAGGCAGTCGTCTTATTGGAATACCAGACACGCTTAACGGCTTAAAACTTCCATCTAATCCAATTCAGCCATTTACTAGGCAAATAGGGAATATCGGCACGGTGTCTTATCTTGGTTATTGCCAAGATCAAGTTGATTGCACGAGGCGTGGACAATTCCTGGTTGCCAGGGTTGTGTATAGAGAAAAGCAAGACGCATCTGGAGATATCGTATTTGTTCGAGCATTTAGAATACTATGACCAAAGAACCTAGACTAACAGAACTAAGGGGCAATTGTAGGCTGGCTCTAGGGTTCTTTAATAGCATCATCAGAAGAATTGAATGCACTAAGCCAATAGCTGGAGATGGCATTACACTAACTGAGAAGGAGGATGGCATTCAGATTTCATCTTCTGGGGGCATTGCAGGTGGCTCTGGGTTCTCTGAAGTGACCCTAAATGTTTGCTCCAATGGAGTGCCAGACACAATCACGGTTTTGGCCAAAGCCTAGAATTGACATAAGGGGCAGTTAAAATGGCACAAAACATCGACTTCTTTATTGATGTTACCAATGGAACCCTGGTGGCGGCTGGCTCAGTTAAAAATGGGATTATTCCCACATTTACAAGGAACGATACCTATAACTTTAGGCTTCGTCTCCAAGAAAGAGATTCCAGCAATTTCCTTCGTGATTTAGATACCACCGGCTCCTCAGTTAAGCTTGGCATTGGTGGGATTGATGACGGCCCCAGTGATGGAGCCTTTAAGCTTGTAATCAATTCTGTAACTTCAAATGCAATTACTTGGAACTCTGATGAGGCAACGGTTGCATCTAGGATTTTTACAGCAGTTTCAAACAATGTTTCTACCTGTGGAGTTTATGGCTTAGAGCCAGATGCATACCTACTTACTGCAACCCAGCCCAATACTGCCATGTCTTTTGGTGGTTCAAGCTTCACTCTTTTCCCAACCAGTTCAGTTATCATAAGCACCCGCCGCTACCCTGCACCCAGTGTGCAAGCCCAGCAGGTGGTTAAGCTTCGCAGGAATCCAGCAGTATATTCAGATTCATTTGTTGCATCTTCTGTTTCTGGTGTTGTCTCCCTGCAAAGAACCCAGGTTGGTTCTACTACATTCCCAAGGAATGAAACTTACAACCTTGCCATTGGTTCAGATGCAGAGGGTGGTTCAATTGTTTTGTCTTATAACAACAACACAACCACAGCCATTCAAATTGGTTCTACTGCCGCAAGCTTTGCAGAAGCCCTAACAGCAGTCACTGGAATTGGTGCTAATAATGTTTCTGTTGATTCTGGAAACAACTCTGGAGATTACTCTATTTCCTTTGTTAGAGCCCTAGGCTCACAGGCATTGACCTATAACCTGGTTCTTGATTCTACTGGTGTTATCTATGGCAATTATCTTGGCACGTCAGTGACCATGGCCACGGCCGAGCTCGATGAGCTTTTTGCTGAAGCTGGAACTGATACCATTACGCCCACCATTGAGCTTGAGCTTACCCAGGGAGGAACCCCCAAGACCATCTACCAGGGAACAATCAGTGTTCGCCGTGACCTTATCACCACAGGGGCTGTAGTACCAGCAGACCAGGCATCGTACTATACTAAGGCAGAAACCAATGCCCTTTTTGTTGAGGACTCAACTTCCAATGTTGATGCAACCAATCGCAAACTCTACAACTCTAGTGGTTCAGTATTCCTGGATTGGCAGAACAGCACCATTGGAACTGGAGCAACCATTCTTGATCTATCTGGGACAGCCGTCACGATCACAGACGGATATAACCTCGGCGTTGGCACAACTACTGGAACGAAAATTGGCGTTAGCACAAGTTCAAAACTTGCTTTCTTTGGCTCTACCCCAATTACACAGCCAGCAAACATCAATGTCGTTTCTGGTCTTATCAATACTGGCCTATTTGCAAACGGTGCGACTTATGGAGTGTTTCCGCAATCTCCGAGAACAGTTACGACTCTTACCTCGGTCACCTTTGGAACAGTAGGTGCAAACGATCAGCATTATCGTGATGTG
>Ga0214923_10006701_pt1 | contig 12835 bp, 10 predicted proteins | sample LL1510_MetaG_FD_177993 | JGI IMG/M metagenome (GOLD analysis project Ga0214923, IMG submission 177993) | Freshwater microbial communities from Lake Lanier, Atlanta, Georgia, United States - LL-1510 | ecosystem: Environmental > Aquatic > Freshwater > Lake | place: USA: Georgia | collected...
AGCGCTGAGCAGCGGTTCGGACCATAGTCGAAGCCTATCTTTGAGCGATCGTCAGATGCAGCAAACGGTGGGGCAAGCCGGACTCAGCCGATCAGGCCAAACCTCGTTCGATGTCTTCCTGTAACCACTGCTTGAAAATTGCCGCGACCACCCGAGGATCTTTTTGCACGAACTCTTTGGCGTAGGCAAGAAGCTCTTCGTACTCGGCCGCTTTTTCCTCTTCCTCGCGCTTTCGCTTGTCTTCAAGAATCTTGCGCTCTTCCTCAAGCCGCTGGCGCTCTTCCTCTTCCTGAATTCTTCGACGCTCGCGCTCAAGTTCAAGCTCAAGGCGTCGTTTTTCACGCGCTGCAGGCGACATGGCCTGCAATTCCGCTTTGACCCGCTCGTCGAACTCTTCCTCAATCCGCTGCTCTTCCTCAACCACTTTCGGCGGGGGCGGGAAAAGAATCGGTCGAACCAGAAACACGGTTACCAATCCAAGTACGGTTGCAATAATCAGGAACTTGAAAAACTCACGCATCACGCTGGCAAACGTCGCCTGCTTCCAAAAAGGTGGCTCATCAGACACGGGCGGCGAGAAGGGGATGCTCACGACCGAGACCGAGTCACCGCGTTGCTGTGAAAAACCCATGGCATCGCGGACAAGCGAGGTCATTTGCTGAATCTCCTGCTGCGTATAGGCCGTCTCTTTGACGTTTCCTTCAGCGTCAACTGTCTTTTTGAAGTTGACGATCACCGCAGTCGATACCCGCTTCACGCTCGCACGGGGTCCTCGGACGGTTTGAATGGCTCGGTCGACTTCATAATTGACGGTTTGTTCTTTGCGGTTGGCGTTGGTTGACACCGGGCTTTGTGTGCCCGGGGGTTGGGCCTGACCCTGCCCGGGTTGCCCCTCGATCGGCGCCTGACCGCCTTGAGGCGGCTGGTTGGTAAGCGCGCCGGGAATCCCGCCTGCGCTGGTGACCGGACCGCTGGCTTCAAGGTTTTGCTGCGAGCGAATGCTTGCCGGGTTTTGACCTGAATTCGGCTTAAAAATTTCCTCGGCCCGTTCGCTCTGGGTAAAGTCAACATCAACTGCGACCTGGGCGCGTACGTTGTCGCGGCCGGTGATCGGCTCAAGAATGGTCACAATCCGTCGCGCAACCTGGTTTTCAACTTCACCGACATACTTGATCTGGGCAGCATCCATGCCACTGGCCCCGGTCTTGTTCGGGTTTGGCGCGAGCAGCCCGCCGTCGCTATCGACCACGGTCACCATGGCAGGCATCAGTTGCGGTACCGAAGACGACACAAGATGCGTAATCGCGGTGGTTTGCTGCTCGTCGATCACACGCCCAGGGTGCAGGGTGAGAACAACCGACGCGGTTGGTTTGGGCTGATCCCGAAGAAATGCTGAGGTTTTGGGTATTGCAAGGTGAACACGTGCATCGCGAACTTGAGCGAGCGTTTTGATCGAACTCGAAAGCTCAGACTCAAGCGCGCGCTGGTAATTGACCTGTTCTACGAACTGTGATGTTCCAAGTTTTTGATTTTCAAGCACTTCAAAGCCGACATTGCCTGCCTTAGGCAAGCCTTGACCTGCGAGTTTGAGTCGTGCATCGTGGACCTTGTCACCCGGCACCATAATCGCCCCACCACCTTCGGTGAATTTGTGAGGCACTTTCATCTGCTCAAGGGCGGCAACAATTGCAGCGCCGTCTTTGTCGTTAACGTTGGAAAACAGGACTTTGTAGTCGTCCTTGTTCTCGCCCGAAAGCGCGACCAGAACGACGGTAACCGCAACCAGCAAAATCGAAATCGCAAGCAGAAGCTTTCGCAAAGCGGTGAGTTCGCGAACCCGTTCAACAACCTCTTCCCAACGCTCTCCCAGGGTCTTCGGTCCGCCCGGACGGCTCACCCGTTCGGCGCGCGGTGGTGCCATTTCCTCCTGAACGATGGCGTTAGGGTTTACCCCGATGACGGTCGCACCGTTTTGGGCCTGTGCTGCTAATCCTGGGTTGACGTCAGCCATTTGTTCTGCTTTTTCCTGTGTACCTTAAGACTCAAAACAACAGATCGGCAAAATTTGCCTCATTTGGTAAACGAGAATCTAATCCCCAATCGTCTGGTCGGCATGCAACTTTGGTGGAAGCTTGCCACAATCGGAGAAACGGCCGTATACCTACCTATGGAGATGAACTCGTTACCCACTGAAACGCGAGTCGACAGGCTACCGGATGCCGCAAAGCCCGATCACCTCGAGGCTGCGCTTCGAGACTTCGTGGAGGCAACAAGGGAGTTAGAAGTTTCCCAGAAAAGGCTTTCGGAGGAGGTATTTAGGCTCACGGAGGATCTCGCTCGCAGTAACGCGAATCTCAGAGTGCAAATGGCCGCAAAAGCCAAAATTGCGCAAGATCTAGCTGCGTTGATTTCCGCACTACCCACGGGCGTGATTATTCTTCAAAATGGGGAGGTCTTTGCCTTCAATGAAATCTCATCGCAGATCGTGCCAGATTTGGAGCCAGGGTCCGCGTGGCAAATTCCTCGAAGTTGGAGCGCAATTGATGACTTTCACTACCGAACCCGTCCTGGCGCTTATGATCGCGTTGGAGCGGTTGAATTTATTTTGAGGCCGGAAACAAGGCAACTCGACGATGAGCGTGAGCTGCTACTGATCCATGACGTTACCGCCACCTTTCGCGCTCGTGAGGAGGCAGAACGCGAAGCAAAACTCGCTGCGATGGGGCGTATGGCTGCCGAAATTGCCCATCAGTTGCGAACACCCCTTGCAACTGCAACCTTGTATGCATCGCATCTAGCCGACGAAAGCATCGATCCTGCCACCCGATTTTCTTTCGTCACACCACTTAATCTGCAACTCGGGTGGCTTGACGGATTGGTGTCAAGAATGATGAGTTTTCTGAGGAATAAGCCAGGCTCGCCTGAAATGATCTCCGTTAGCGAGCTTGTTGACGACTGCTGCAGCACGATCGAGCCTTTGTTCAAGTCTCGCAAGGTTTTGCTCAATCGAAGCGTACAAGGGGGTCATCACTTGCTAACGGCTCAGCGCGATCAGCTCAAGGGAGGCATCATCTCACTGCTTGAAAACGCTCTTCAGGTTTCCTCCGACAACCAGCGGGTTTCCGTGATTGCGGTAGCCGCTTTTTCCCGTTTAACAATCACGATTGATGACGAGGGTCCAGGAATTCCTGAAGCTATCCTTCCGCGAATTTTTGAACCTTTTGCCAGTGGTTCAGGGCGAGGTACCGGTCTGGGGCTCGCCATTGCAAAATCGGCAATCGAGGGGCATCGTGGCCAGTTGCATGCTGAAAATCGCACCTCAGGAGGCGCAAGCTTTAGCGTTGTCCTCCCCGTCTTCGAGCCGCTATGAGCACGCGCAGCAACGCCGACGACGAGGGCAATCAAAGCCTAGATCCACAGGTATTCCTCATCGAAGACGACCCCGCTTTGCGCCAAGCCCTAGAAACAACGCTCGCAATAAAACGTATACCTTTCAGGTCGTTTCCCGATGCCGAGGCCGCCCTTGAGGCTCTTCAAGCGGCCAACTGCTGCACGCTGATCTCCGACATCAGGCTACCCGAAATGAGTGGACTTGAACTGCTGTTCAAGGTCAGAAGAGAACAGCCGGATTTGCCGATCATCCTGATGACAGCCTATGCAGACGCTCAGACTGCTGTGCAGGCACTTAAAGGCGGAGCACGTGATTTTCTGATGAAGCCTTTTAAGCCTGACCAATTCATAGAAACCGTTCGGCGCTATTTGAAGTCCAACAATGACCCGACGTCCTTCATTGATGGACCGGTGGTTGTCGATCCGCTCAGTCGAAGACTTGTGCAAACCCTCGCGAGGGTCGCGCAAAGCGATGCGAGTGTGCTGTTGCTTGGTGAATCTGGGGTGGGCAAGGAGGTGATGGCCCAGTTCCTGCACCGAAACTCGCAACGTAGGACACAAGCGTTTGTGCCCATTAATTGCGCTGCGATTCCTTCAAGTTTGCTCGAGGCGACGTTATTCGGCCACGAACGCGGTGCATTCACCGGTGCGAGCAAGGCCCAGCAGGGAAAATTTGAACTCGCCCAGGGAGGAACGATCTTTCTTGATGAGATTGGCGAAATGCCCCTTGAGCTTCAAACCAAGCTTTTGCGTGTGCTGCAGGAGCGCCAGGTGGAACGCGTCGGGTCTAACCAGACCATTAGCCTCGATGTTCGACTCATCACCGCAACCAACCAAGATCTCCTCAAGCGAGTTGAGGAAGGGTTGTTTCGCGAAGATCTGTACTACCGCATTAACGTGTTTCCGATCCGAATTCCCGCCTTGCGTGAGCGAATCGAAGACATCGCCCCGCTTGCAGACCGTTTTTTGCTCAAGTACCGCGCCAGTATGGGGCAGCCTGAAGCGAGACTCGGTGATGAAGCCAGAGAGTGTCTCAGGAGCCATACCTGGCCGGGCAATGTCCGCGAACTGGAAAATGCGGTGCAACGTGCGCTGTTGCTTTGCAACGGAACCCTAATCTACCCAGAGGACTTCGGTATCGACTTCGCGCAACGCCAGTATGCCGTGCCAAAAACCGGTCATGGTAGCGAAACGTCATCAGCTTGGCGATCTGCTTCACCACCGCAGCTCGACGCGGGTCGTCAGACCACCGACGAAAAGCCAGGGGGTTACCCTAAAGACACCACGGCGGTTAAATCCGGCAACGCCTCTGCTCCCGGCGACTTGCCAAAAGTTTCAGACGTTAAGTCAATCGAACGTGATCACATTTTGCAAGTACTGAAGGACGTTGGTGGCAATCGCCGGCGCGCAATCGAGGTCCTGGGAATCTCAGAACGCACGCTCCGTTACAAGTTAAAGCTGTGGCGTGAGGCGGGATACGATGTGCCAAGGGCAAGAGACGGCGGCCGAGATAGCAATCTATTGACCTAGGGGCCCTCGCGGTGTATCGTCCTCCAAAGGATATATAAATGGCAATTAAACCGATCTCCCCTGAAGAAGTAGTCGCGCGCATGCGTGATTTGTTATCTCGTGCTCAGGCCGTCCAGTCAGACCCCGCATCTCACTTGAGTTTGACCCGGAGCATCGGAGGTGAGCTTGCTGGTGTTGGGAACGGGAACTACCCGGACCGTTTGGATTTCCAATCTGTTCTGAAAGATGCGGTTCGGGGTGTGTCGGATGCCCAGAACGTTGCGCAATCCAAAGCTCAGGCCTACCAGTTGGGTGATGACTCAATCACGCTGGAAGATGTCATGATTTCAATTCAAAAGGCTAACTTGGCGATGCAAGGTATGGTTCAAGTTAGAAACCGGCTTGTCGAAGCCTACAGAGAGGTTATGAACCTTCAGGTGTAACCTCGATCTAAATCGTTTTTAGATCGGTCCCAAGACATCACCATACGACTGTCATCGGTAGTGATTACAAGTCGCTCCGGCTCTTGGTCCCCATTTGCTCATCAACTTGGTAAGCCCAAACGAGTATTTCAGCAATCGCGCCGTATAAAGCGGGTGGGATAAAGGCGTCGACCTCAAGTTGCATCAACAAGGAAACGACCTCGGGTTCGACCTTCAACGGAACGCCGTGTTCCTTTGCCCGAGCCAAAATGGCTTCGGCCATAACGCCCTCACCTTTTGCCAAGACGCGCGGTGCAACTGAATGGGCTTCATAGGCTAGTGCAACCGCTCGGGGTCGGGCCTCGAAGCCTGACAGCGACTTTGGCCACTCCGAATTAAAAGGGGGGTCAGGATTGCGGCGCGCCATCAGAGGCTGTCGACAAGAACTTGCGTTCCGGCCAACCCTCGAGCCTTCAGGCGAGCTTGCAAATCAGGCAGCGCATCCGCCACTGATGCAGTGACTCCAGAATCCGCATACAGCCGAACGGACACCTGCCCACCGAAACCCATAGCGCGAACTTCCAAAGGTCCGATGTTGGGTAAATGTAACTTAACCTTGAGTGAGGTTCCTTTCTCCATGCCGCCTAGCGATTGCTGGTTTGTTATCCATGCATCACTTCGCTCGAACTGCATCGGCACGCCGGGCGTCAATTGGCCCTGCCATAGCATTCGCCCGTCCATGATGAGCCGCAGACCGTCACGTATCGCCGCTTCGGTGAATTGTGGCGAGAAGCTGACGCTTCCGCCGTGAACTTCAGGACTTCTACCGTTTAATGCTTCGAGTGGGGACGTTATCGCGAGGTTGGTGAAAGTCCGTCCAGCTTCCCTTTCCACAGCATCTGGAGCTTGCAACAAAACCCCACCAGTCCCTGGCATACCAACAGATTTTTCACTCGTGCTCGTCAGACTAGGTTTAACAGTCTGCTGAGTCGAAACCTCACGTCTCGACTCATCCGATGTCGACTGTTCGCCCTCGGGAAGGTCATGCTGGGACCCAGCCTTCGACGCAGCGCCTTGCTGCCTCATCAAGGGCTCTGACAACACCGCAAGTCCTTTCTCTCGAATTTGCTGACCCGCCTGTAACGGTTGCCGCTGAACCGCCTGCAATGACTCGAGATCACCCTCCTCGGTCTGCCCCGGCATTTGATCGGGTCGTGGCTGCCCCACTTGCAGTGGCTCAAGCGGCCCCCCCTCCCGCTGCAGCATCTGCAGATTCGGAGTTGGCTGACCTGCCCGTACCTGTGCAAGCATCTTCGATTGAACCGCCTGGGGTGAATCGACCCAAGATTGGTTGAGCGTTGATTCGAAACCCGTCATCTGTCCCTCCAAACGCGGCTGCGTTAGGTGAGGCGCTTGGTGCAGGAACCCCGATTGGGCGACGCGAAGTTTGCCCAGCTCTTGCAAGAATTGGGCGAGCTTGAAGGGTGGAGCCTGCTGCAAGACTTGGCGTAGCACTTCTACGGCCTCGCCAACCTGATCTGCCATGGGCATAACCCCGGTATGTAAGATCGCAGGAGCCTCCCGAATAGCCGGCGCTGTTAATGCGGCCAGACGAAGCAATTTGGCAATCGCTGGCGTTGACGCAAGTCGAATCGCTTCCTGCACATCGGCTGGAAGCGCGGCAAACGCCAGGGCCACCCGTTTCTGAACGGCTTCATCCGCTTCTTTTGCAGACTCCGAAATCGACGCAATCTGAACCACATCCGGATCACTGAGCAGCGAGGCCAATTGACTCAGCGCGCTGTTTTGATCGCGTTCGATTACTTTCGGATCACCCTGCCTCGGTTGCACAGGCGGGGTAATCTTCAGCATCACTCCTGGATCTGCCGCTGCCGATGGATCGTCAGCAATTACTGCTGGCGCGGCGTCGGTTCGTTGCTGTGGTGGCGTTTGTGGACTTGCCGAGCCCGTTCTCGGAGCGATCGCTGTATCGGGACCTATCGATGGAATTGTATTCATCTGCTCAGTGGCTCGAGATCGTCGTTTTGAATCTTACCGCCTAAAGCTTCAGGCAGTTTCCTTGACTGCAAATTCCGCACCAGCCAGGCAATCCGTTGGTACGCCGCTGTTCGTGTGAGATACGCTCTGGCAAAGTGTGCAGCGGAATCCAAGATAAGACGCTCGAGCGCCGGGTCTGATTTCAATCGTTCGAGGTGATCTGCAAGGTCTGAAAAGTCCTCTGAAACCGGCACATAGTGCCGCCAAGGCACCAAGTGCTCCCAGGTGTCGTCCTTGTAGCAGCGCTCTTGAACAAAAACCACGCGCGGCGCATGTAGCAATAACTTGAGCCTGCCAGAGTATCCATTTCCGCGCACATCGAGCAGGTAGCGCCACCGCAAGACCTGGTCTTCCAAACTCAAAAAGTTTGTAGCGGTGAGCTGCTGCTCATTGGTTCTATCCCAGTGAACAAACTCAAAGTCGAACTGCTTGCCGTCATGGAGTTCGACAAGTTTCTTCCGCGTGGGATGCGTGTCTGCCCCGCGCCAGCCGATCATTGCGGTTTTCGGCCTCGGCATCCGGTGGAAGTTTTCCGCCGTCTGCTCGTAATCGTCAAGCCCCGTGCTTTTCCAGTGATCGTAGATGAAGTCTGGGATGACCGAATCGAAGTTATCTTGTGTCGTACAAAATGAGAACAAGGCATGCATTCGTCCGTCGGCACCTTGAATCCATCCTGGAGCTGGCGAGTTGTCAAGCACCCAATCAAAGTCATCGCGATCACCTACGTTTACGACCACCCAGTCAAAATCCGGACAAGGGTAAAGTGCCAGTGCACGGTGGATCATGTCCATCATGGACGGGTTTCGGTCCATTGGAAGGTACTGTTGAAAAAGCACTTTGGTGCCTCGCTTGGCGAAAGCGAAACCTTCCCAATAGCCTTGAAGCATGGGTGCCGCAGATGATCGATCCGGTGCGGTCAAAGCCTTGATGCTGATCGAAGCCATCATTTCGGCTTGGCTCGGCGAAATGCCAACGTAGCCAACAACTCTTCGGTCTTAGTCAGCGCGGATGCAACGACCTGATCCATATTGAAGTAGCGATACTGCGCAAGTCTACCAATGAAGCTTACCCCTTCAGTTTTGTCGACCAGAGTTTGGTAGCGCTTGAACACCGCCTCGTTCTCTGGCCGAGGAATCGGATAAAAAGGCTCGCCGGTCGCCTGCGGATACTCACGAACAATTGAGGTTCCGGTGTGTTGCTGACCGGTTAATTTTTTAAACTCGGTTATTCTCGTAAACTCAAAGTCATTGGGATAGTTCACAGTTCCCACTGCTTGAAACGATTCGATCGATTCCAAATGTTGATGCTCAAATCTAAGGGATCGATACGGTAACGGACCAAAACATCTGTCGAAAAACTGATCTACCGGGCCGGTGTAGATCACATGATCCCAATGCCCGAGATGCCTAATCTGGAAAAAATCGGTGTTCGTATGTACTTCGATGCCGGGGTGATCGAGCATGCGCAGAAACATTTCTGTGTAGCCTTGCGCAGGCATCATTTGGAAATCATCGGTGAAGTAGCGGTCGTCGGTGTTCGTTCGGGTAGGAATTCGAGCGGCAACCCCTGCCGAAAGCTCACTGAGGTCGAGCCCCCATTGTTTTTTGGTATAGCCTCGAAAAAACTTATCACATAGTTCCGAACCCACACTGCTCAGCACAAGATCTTCGGAGTTTTTTACTGGATCTTTCGGTATACGCTTCTCAGCGAAAAACGCCTCAACGCCCGACTCATCCAACGCAAGGCTGTAGAGTCGATTGACTGTGGTCTGGTTGATGGGAATCGGGTAAAGGGAGCCGTCGACCGATGCCAAAACCCGGTGTTCGTAAAAGCGCCAGTCAGTGAAGCGCGACAAGAACTGGACCACCCGCCTGCTGTTTGTGTGGAAAATATGGGGACCGTAGGGGTGGACCCTCACGCCTGCGGCATCGTAGCAATCATAAGCGTTTCCGCCGATGTGCCCGCGTTTATCGATTACGGTAACGCGATGTTGGGCCTCGGCGAGGAGCCGCGCACTCACGCTTCCGGCGAATCCAGCACCCACAACCAAAATACGACGACTTGCGTTCGATGCACCTAGGTGCGTTTCCATCGGGTGCGCTTGGTTGACTTCCATTACCAGAGCCTATTCATATTTTGCACTCGGTTAAACTCTCAAAAAACGAAGCTGATGATGCTAAAAATTTTCCAAACCTTTCATAAACCGTACTTACGCGTCAATGCCCAAAACGGTTGGATTTATCCAATGGGTGTGAACGGCTATCGCGACGTCGATCTGATCACAGACGACACCGGCGAAAACATTGCCCAACTCAACCCGCATTACTGTGAATTAACGGCGATGTACTGGGCGTGGAAAAACGATTCATCGCCATATGTAGGGTTTTATCACTATCGACGATTTCTCAATTTTGTCGTCGACGAAACCTGGCAAGCTGGATTTGGCTTTTCCATGGCCCTGAGCCAGACAACGATTGACTACCTCGCGCATCCAGGTCAACGCGAACTTGCCCTAAGGATGCTGCGCACGGGCGACGTGATTATTCCGCGCAGGTACGCGCAGGAAACGAGTGTGGAGGCGCAATATTTGAAGTACCACCCAGTAGAACCTTGGGAGCACTTCAAGTACGTGGTGTCGGAGAAGTTTCCATCAGGCGGGCGCTACCTTGAGATGTTTCAACTTACGAACCTTTCAACGACTTGCAACATGTTTGTGATGCCCAGGTCGATTTTTGAGCCCTACTGCCAGGATTTGTTCTCGGTGATCGATCCCATTTGGGGGCACTGGGGGCCCCGGTGGGGAGGGTACCTTGACCGATACCCCGGTTTTCTTGCAGAGAGGTTCTTGGGACTTTGGCTACATATGAAGGGGCTTCGTATCCTGGAGGTCCCCTTGCTTTTGCTCGAACCTCCAGCCGATTAGTCCATGCTGTCAGGACCTGATCCGCATCCGATGAATCGAATCTACCAGGCAGTTGCCATGCAACAAGAGGGGCGATTTGACGAGGCTGAGTTGTTGTTCATGGAACAACTTCAGGCCTTTCCAAATGACGTTGCGGCACTCTATTCAATGGGCGCTATTGAGCATCGGCGAGGATCTCTGCGACTGGCTGTTGGTTACATGCGGCGCGCACTCGTTGTGCGGCCCGATTTTGAAATGGCGGCGAATGCAGTCAGGAGTCTTGAAGCTGCGCTGGAACAGCAGAAACCGAGCGACTCAAGCCTGCTTGAAATAACAAGGCCCGAACAGCGAGAAGCGCTAAGTTTGCAGTCCGAAGGCAGGATTGACGAAGCGCGAGCCTTATTCGAACGTATCCTGCTTGACAACCCTGATGATTTCATCGCGGTTTACTCGATTGCGATCATGATCGCACTTGCGGGGCAGACCACCGATGCGCTGCAATGGCTCGAAAGAGCCGAAGGCATTCGCCCTGATTTCTCGCCTTTGCACTACACAAAGGGGACATTGTTGCAGCGCTTGGGCTTGCTTGACGGTGCCTTGGCAGCGTTCGACAGGGCGATCGAACTCAAGCAGGACAATCTTGATGCCCTAAACAACCGGGCAAGCCTGTTGCAGATGATGGACAGGGACTATGACGCGGTTCAGAGTCTGCTAAAAGCACTGGCCTATAAACCTGATGACCCAAAGTTGTTGTCCAATGTGGGCATAGGGCTCACAACACTGAAGCGGCACGCACTGGCGGTTCCTTATTTTGATCGCCTGATGCATGTCAATCCAGATTACGACTACGCTGCTGGCTACCGATTCTTCGCGAAGCTTCACGCCTGTGACTGGTCCAGGTATGAGGAACATCGTAGCGAAGTGATCAAAGGGGTAGACGAAGGCAGGCGCGTGGTCAATCCAATGGCCTTTTGCGCAATGAGCGATGACCCAGCATTGCAACTGCGCTGTGCCCGGATGTTTTCCCAGCACCGTTATGCTGTCCCGAGGGAGCCCCTTTGGCGAGGAACGAGCTACAAGCATCGTAAGTTGCGCTTAGGATACCTCTCGCCCGATTTTCGAGAGCATCCAGTCGGTCACCTCATGGTCGGAGTTATTGAGCAGCACGACAAGACACGATTTGAGACTTTTGCATTTTCCCTAGGCGCAAACGATGGAAGTCGACTCAGACAACGCTTTAAGCTGGGCTTTGATCACTTTTTAGACTGCAGGGATAAGACTTCTGGCGAAATAGCCCAACTCATTCGGTCGATTGAAATCGACGTCTTGGTAGACCTTGCAGGGTTTACCGCGGGCTCAAGAGCGGAGATCTTCGCGATGCGGCCCGCACCGATCCATGTGAACTTTCTCGGCTATCCGTGCACCATGGGTGCACAGTGGATGGACTTTATCCTCGCCGATCGGGTGGTGATTCCGGAGGGGGAAGAAAATCATTACCAAGAAAAGGTCGTACGTCTCCCCTACTGCTATTTGCCGATCGACGACAGCTTGCACGCATCAGAACACACGCCGCCTCGTCAAAGTTTTGGACTTCCCGAGCATGGCTTGGTGTTTTGTAGTTTTAATCATGACTACAAAATCAATCCACCGATTTGGTCGTCCTGGATGTCGCTACTCCATAAGCACCCCGGTAGCGTCCTCTGGCTGATGAAACTCAACGATGATGCTATGCAAAACCTCAAGATCAAGGCGCAAGCCTTTGATGTTGACCCTGATCGCGTTGTTTTCGCTACCCGAGTGCCGAGGGTTGAGGATCATCTTGCCCGCTATAGACTTGCTGATGTATTTTTAGACACGACACCCTACAACGCTCATTCAACAGCCACCGATGTTCTACGAAGCGGCCTGCCGATTGTGACTATGCCGGGGCGTACGTTTGCGAGTCGAGTGGCTTATAGCGTTATGCATCATGTTGGCGCACTTGACGGTGGTATTGCACGTACAATCGACGAGTACCAGACGATGGCATCAGCCACGGCGCAGCGACGCCACGATGCCCGTGATGCGCCAAATCCCGCGATTGAGGGCAAACTCGTTCAGGGGTTCCCGGATGCAAAAGCTATCACTCAAGCCATCGAGGATGTGTTTTGGCGGCTAGAACCACAAGCTTAGCAAGAGCCCGGAAGAAGCTAAGTGCTGTTTGAACTTCGCCGGTGTGAATCGACTCTAAGCCGACGTTAACCGATGCGGCCAAGCGAGCACAAAAGGATCGAAATCGGCGTCCAGCTATCTGTCAGCTGACGAACGCGGCAAGAATTAAGGTCGAAGGCACAGGCGATGGCAAGCACGATCAATGTTGGAGTTTTAACCAGTAGTCAAGTTAGCGGGCTGACGAGCACGGATATCGCAGACCTAGGGACATCCCAGGTCGCCGATTTCTCTATCACCAATATTGTTGGCCTGACCAGCAGCCAAGTCGCTGCGCTCACCACCACCAACATCGAAGGCCTAGAACCCCAAGACCTTGCCGCCATCAGCACCGCGGCGATCCAGG
>Ga0214923_10006705_pt1 | contig 12831 bp, 9 predicted proteins | sample LL1510_MetaG_FD_177993 | JGI IMG/M metagenome (GOLD analysis project Ga0214923, IMG submission 177993) | Freshwater microbial communities from Lake Lanier, Atlanta, Georgia, United States - LL-1510 | ecosystem: Environmental > Aquatic > Freshwater > Lake | place: USA: Georgia | collected 2015-10-15
CCAACTGGAAATACTGGTAATACTGGAAATACAGGACCAACAGGCAATACTGGTAATACTGGACCAACAGGAAATACGGGTAATACAGGTTCAACAGGAAATACGGGTAATACAGGTCCAACAGGAAATACGGGTAATACAGGTCCAACAGGAAATACAGGACCAACAGGTAATACAGGAAATACAGGACCAACCGGTAATACAGGTCCAACTGGAAATACTGGACCAACCGGTAATACAGGTAATACAGGTCCAACTGGAAATACTGGAGATACTGGTAATACTGGACCAACAGGAAATACTGGTAATACTGGACCAACAGGAAATACTGGTAATACTGGACCAACAGGAAATACTGGTAATACAGGACCAACCGGTAATACTGGAGATACTGGTAATACTGGTCCAATGGGAGATACTGGTAATACTGGTCCAACTGGTAATACTGGTAATACTGGTAATACAGGTCCAACTGGTAATACTGGTAATACAGGTCCAACTGGTAATACAGGAAATACAGGAAATACAGGAAATACAGGATCAACAGGTGTAACGGGTAATACAGGCAATACAGGACCAACCGGTAATACTGGTTCAACAGGTAATACAGGTACAACTGGTAATACAGGTAATACAGGTTCAACAGGAAATACTGGAAATACAGGACCAACAGGAGAAACCGGACCTACTGGTAATACAGGACCAATATGTAATACTGGTAATACAGGACCAACAGGTAATACTGGTAATACAGGACCAACTGGAAATACAGGAAATACAGGACCAACAGGAAATACAGGACCAACAGGAAATACCGGCAATACAGGTAATACAGGTCCAACAGGAAATACCGGCAATACAGGTAATACAGGAAATACAGGAAATACAGGACCAACCGCTAATACAGGAAATACAGGTCCAACCGGACTAGGCGCAACTGGACAAACCGGTAGAACTGGACCAACTGGTGCAACTGGTGCAACTGGACCAGCAGGAGATGTAATGTTTGGGATAAATTATGGTAATTATCCAGTTTGGAATAGTAATACATTATCTTGGGATGCGGCAGATACACAAATAATGATTGGTACATCATCAATTTCAAACAATTACGGAAAGTTTACTGTTTCCATAGGTAAATTAGCGGGACAATCAATTGAACCTGATAATTGTGTTTCTATTGGGTTATATTCCGGTCAAAATACTAAAGGGTCTGCATCAACTTCGATTGGTTATATATCTGGTCAACATTCTCAGGATAATGGTTCTATTTCGATTGGAAGTGAAGCAGGACAATATTTCCAGAGTTCGAGTTCTATTGCTATTGGGTATTTATCGGGTAAATATTCTCAATCTTACAACTCTATTGCTATTGGACTTCAGTCAGGCCAAAATAGTCAAGGGTCGTCTTCTATTTCTCTCGGGTTTCAAGCAGGTCAAAATAGTCAGGGGTTAGGTTCTATTTCGATTGGTTCAACTTCAGGACAACATTCTCAGGATTTGTATTCTATTTCTATTGGACATCAAGCAGGACAATTTTATCAATCAACAGGAACAATCGCGATTGGGTTACAATCAGGCACAATATCACAAAATCCAAGTGCAATCGCAATTGGGAATCAAGCCGGATACCAATCACAAGGTTCTGGTTCAATAGCAGTTGGTTATCAAGTAGGTCAAGCTGGACAAAATTCAAACACAATAGCAATTGGATATCAATCAGGTCAAACCGGACAAAACGTCAACGCAATAGCTGTGGGTCAACTATCAGGACAATCATCGCAAGGTTCGGGTTCTATTGCTATTGGAATACAAACAGGACAAGCAACACAAAATAAATACGCAATAGCAATTGGATATCAATCGGGTCAAACAGCACAAGGTGAATACGCAATAGGTATTGGAAATCAATCCGGACAAACGTTTCAAAACATTTACGCAATAGCTGTCGGACAACTAGCAGGACAAAATGGTCAGGGGTCGTATTCTATCGCGATAGGTACTAATGCAGGAGCAAAAACACAGGGAATCAATTCAATCGCAATTGGCGAACTTTCTGGTTATTATGTCCAATCATCAAATTCGATTGCTATTGGTTTAAACGCAGGACAAACATATCAAAATTATAATTCTATTGCGCTTGGATGTCAAGCAGGGCAAACGTATCAAGCTAGTAATTCTATTGCTATTGGATATCAAGCAGGAATGAAAGGAAATGTCTGGAATTGTATAAATCTCGGGGGTTATTGTTGTAGTGGTGGTGGTAATGTAAACTCCGGAGGAATTGCTTTTGGGTATCAATCAGCGTGCAACGGAATAGATACTAATTCAATTGCAATTGGACATGGAGCCGGTGGTCAAGATGGATTATCAAGCTCAAGTCCCTTAGGAGGAAATACTATTGCTATTGGATATATCGCAGCATCTCAATTATGTCGTAGGGGAAATGTGCTCGCTATTGGATGGGCCGCAGGAGAGTTTGCAACTGGGGCTCAATCAATTTTGCTTGGTTACTCAGCAGGATATAGAAACCTTGAAGCTTATGCTATTGACAGAGTAATTGCTATTGGGTCAAACACTGCTTCAACTTATCAAGGAGCTTATTCTATTGCGATTGGTTGCTCATCAGCAGCAGGTAACGAATCATCTAAAACAGGTCAAGGTGATTATTCGATTGCTATCGGTTATAAGGCAGGACAATATACACAAAGTTCTTATTCGATTGCTATTGGTTATCAGGCGGGAACCAACGTCGGAAACATGAATACTGTCCCTTATGTAGTTTCTATTGGATATCAATCTGGGTATAATATTCAAGGAACATATGCGGTTGCTATTGGATATCAATCTGGGTATGCGAATCAAGGGTCACAAACGATGGCAATTGGCTACCAATCAGGGTTTACTAATCAGAGTTGGTATTCTACCGCTATTGGTTGTCAATCGGGGTTTACTAATCAAGGAACACAATCGGTGGCAATTGGATATCAAGCAGGATATACGAATCAAGGGACACAAACGATGGCAATTGGGTATCAAGCAGGATATTTTACTCAAGGAACACAAACAGTCGCGATTGGATACCAATCCGGATGTTATAATCAAGGTTCCGGGTCAGTTTCGATTGGATACCAAGCAGGATATTTAACTCAAGGAAGTGGAGCACTTGCTTTTGGGTATCAATCCGGCTATTATAGTCAAGGACAAAAATCAATTGCTATTGGGTATCAAGCCGGACAATTTAGTCAATTCTCAGGTTCAATCGCAATCGGTTATAACACAGGTAATAATCTAAGTAATTTATATGGTGCTAACTCGATTACTATAGGGTCTTCAGTAGTAAATACATATTCAAACACAATTGCTTTATTAAACAATGACACAGTAAGAAATGTAACGGTAGCAGGAACATTTAATCCAGTATACTCCAACGCTTTGTATATTGGAACAATACATAATAACGGCGGTGCACAAATAGGAGCCAACAACATAAAAGCACTTATGTATAACACAACAACTAGTGAGATAAACTATTATGATAATTCGGGCGCAACCAAAACATTTATTATTGACCATCCAGTTCGTAAAGATAAGTATTTAGTCCATTGTTGTTTAGAAGGACCCGAAGTAGGGGTATATTATCACGGGAAAAATGAAATATTAAACAATACAAGTGTAACAGTATATTTACCAGATTATGTAGACAAATTTTCGTATGATTTTACCGTTCATATTACACATATTTATGATGGAAAAAATAAAATATATAATGCGTCTAATGTAATCAATAATCAGTTTAATGTATTTGGTGAAAATGGATGTTTTTACTGGATTGTATACGGTAAACGCGGTAACGTACTTGTTGAACCAAATAAAAAAGATGTAATATTAAAGGGGTCGGGACCATATAAATGGATATAAGTAAATAATATATTGAAACACGCGATTCAAATTATTATTTTTAATTCGTATATTAGGTAACGCTCTATAATTTTATATATTTCGATAATAATAAATTAGCTTGATTTTTCCAAGACATATTTTTAGCCCATAAATAATTTGAACTCAATAAGTGATTTTTTAATTGTAAATTAGAGAGTGTGTTAAATAAAACATTTATGGCATTATCTTGCCATGATTCGAGAGTTGGGTCACCATCAATTAATATTCCACGGTAACCTACTGTATTTTTCAAAGCTGCCAAATCAGAACAAACTGCTAAGGTATGTGTACATGCTGCCTCAAGCGCGGTTAAACAAAAGGTTTCCATAAACGTACACGGATAAAACCAAATATCAGAGGTTAACCATGCGACAGAAAGTTCTTGTTTACTAACCCATCCGTGATAAAATATATTCATTCCTTTTAATGAATTAAGTAATTCTTTAATTAAAATCATTTGGGGTCCTTCAACACGATTCACCCACTCACCATCAACATCACTATAAATATGAAGAGTTGCTCTAGGTTCTCTTTTATAGATTTTAGACCACATTTGTAACAATTGTAAAAGACCGCGATTTGGAAACGATGAATAAATGAATTTATATGGTATTTTTTGAATATGTTGATTTGTGTTAAATTTATCGAAATCAATACCATAATAAAATGGAACTAATAGGTGTTTTAAAGCCGGAAAAATATTACTCATATATTCAACGTGCCATTCCGTTAAACAAAATACTTGTTTTAATTTAGGGTCTATTGGAACTACAACTCCTGAAGGTGTTAAATCGTGAAGAACCATATATACATTTTCAACATGACTTTTAAAAGCAACTGGTAAATATTCTGAAAAACGACTAACAACACAAGTATGTATATAATTATCACAAACAAATTCGAAATATTTTTGAAGTGGGTAATAGATGACTCCTTCAAAAACGTCAATATTCGAACACTTACAAAATACAACGACCTGGAATTTATTTGCTTGTTGTATATATTTGGCCATTTCAATTATATACGTTTCTGAACCTCCGACACCCTTTGTAAGGATATCCCTTCCGGTCCATTCGGAGAATCCACCATCGGCAACAAAACAAAAATATGGTTTGTGGTATCTTAACGGGTATAGACTTAACGGTTTCATTTTATTTAAATTGATAAATATATTATGCCATGATACAATTACGTTATATTGGTCCGCGTCAGGTTTATTATTTTGTAAAAATAGTGTGGTTACTTTTTCACCAAGAATAAAATCATTAAATAAATAACAATAATCTACTAGAAAAATAGGTAGAAAATGAAAACTTAATGTTGGTTTTAAACTGTATTGTGCGTGAAGTGGATAACCAATTATAAATGCCTGTTTAAAATACTCGAATGCTTTTACATTATTATTTTCTAATTTGTAGTGAATACCCAGAAAATATAAACTATCAGGTCTGGTTTTATCCATATTATATGCTCTTAAGTATAATTCTTCACATACTTCCCAAGGTTTATTTAATTCAAAGTTTGCCTTTCTAGCAGCTTCAAAACAAGCGTCGATTTTTTCTTGTAAAAACCCTTCTTCTGGATGATTGATTCTTTTCAAATAATATTCATATGCTAAATCAAATTTACCCATAACATTATATGTTTGGGCAATATAGTAAAGATGTCTTGGAACGTTCGGGTTTTCAACCAATTCTTCAAATAATAGTTGTAAATCGTAGTTTTTACGCGTCATTGTTCTTTCTTCCATATAATCACATCTAAAATCCATAATACGTGATTTATGCATCGGGACAATAACATTAACATTATTTTCGGATGTGATTGATTCGTGAATTTTATAAATATATCTTAATTTACGGTCTGTTTTTACAATACGGTTAGATACATATTCACTATCGTGACTTTTTATATATAAACTAAATGAATCTGAAAATTGGTCACCTCTAACGATATTTAAAAAATCTCTTAGTTCGTCTTCAACGATATAGGTATCATCCAACATACACGTAAATTTACAGTTTGTTCCTGCTAAATCCAAACATCTATTTCTACTATCTTTAAAATTTAAAAAGGGTTCTTGGTATAAATTACCCTTCTTTTTACCAACTAAAACTCTATTAATAATTTCAAGTGTTTCATCAGTGCTTCCGGTATCTAATATGGTCCATCTATCAATAATATTTAAATTTTTTATTAACATATTTTCAAATTGAGCTCCGCCATTTTTAACCATAATACATAAATTAATTAAATTGTCATAATTTAATTTTGAGTTGTTAATAAAATATTTAAAATTATCTATAAAAACGTTGTAATGCTTATCTGGAATATAAAGGTGTAAACCCGAATCTGATAATTTATAAATGTTCTTATAATTTTTTAAATTAAGTATTCCAATATTAGGAGGCATTAATATGATAGGTTCTGAATTTTTAACAAAATCTAAATCAATATCAAACCCAGTTTGTGAATAAATAACACAATTATTTAAAGTGTAAATGTCTTCAGATATATGAACATTTTCAATATTAAGATTTAGTATATTGTTGCTAATATTTAAGTAGTGTTTCTGTTCCGTTAAATATAAAAAAACATTTTTAAAATGTTTTGAACATTCAATCGGTAAAAATCCTCCGTGATTTGGCGAAACAACTACCAAATTTTCAATATTATTAAATATAAGTTCAGATAATAACGATGATATTCTTTCAAAATATCCTACATTTTTAAGAATAATTAAGTTATTATATTCAGCATGAGGGACAACGGTGAATTCGTCCTCACATACGGTGTATTTTGTTTTATTTATGTTAACTAACATAAATAAAAGTAATTTAATGTATTTAAATTATTTAATCATTAAATACATTACTAATAAATAAATCGTAAATTTATTTAATATTCGGGAGTATGTTTTTTAAATAAGCATCCTTGAGAAGAAAGACCTTTTAATTCGGTTGTTACGATTGATGGGTTTTGGTTTAAACAGTTAGATAACCATAATTTTATTATACAGAAATTTTTTTTTGGCGAAATAGTAATTCCGGATACTCCGGATACAAAGGACGATTTATTACTAATAGTATTTCCAACTATAACATAACACAATTCTTTCCATACGCTATAAACCGATTTGTTTGAAATCTTATATGAGAAACAACCACCATTGCGGTTTTTAACATCTTCCCAAATTGGTTTAATACCATCACGCATTAAAAATAACATACAATTTTTTACTAAAATATCGGGTATAGTTTCTACAATAGCAATTGTTTCTTCAACGGTTGATGTTGTATATATTTGTTTATAACTATTGATACTCCAATCGGTATCATGTGGTAAATGAGCCCAAAAAGTCCATTTATCGGATAAAGCGTGAAATCCGTCTAACGATGACTCGTTATCTTTGGTTGTTGTCATCTATTATATATATATTATTTTGTTTTATATTGTTTTAGTTTACTAAATAATAAACCTTTATATTATTTGATGATATATTTACTCGGATGATTGTGTAATATAATCGTCTGTATTAAATATTAAGCATTCCGTAGGTAATAATTCAAATTCAATAATGTTGTGGTCCATAATTTGTAATTTATATTCCTTTCCCTGAATTTTATGATTTTCAATATTTTTTAAAAAATATAACAAGAATTTTTCGTTGAGGACATTATTTACAATGTAATAATTATGTTTATCATTAGATAAGTTTAATTGAACTACATTATCATTTTGTATAAAATTCACTATTATAAATTTAAAATTAGGTATAGTATAAGTAAACTCAGATGGTATTGAATTATATACCACTTTATTTACAGGAATCAATTTATTATCCGAATAAATAATAAAATCAAATGACGGAACAACCTTTAATAAATTTAGGTTATGTTTATACGTTTTATACACAACCTCGCCATTTTTAATAAATTCGATATCATACGGGTCGTTCCCACAAAAACTTAATAGTTTATTAAGTTTTGTGTAATAACTTTGAAACCTGCTATAATAATATATACAATTATACGAAAAGGTAATCATTAGTTTTTCATAATATTCTGGATATAAATATAGTAAATTAAAACCAAATACAATTACTGCTCCAAATATGTAAATTGTTCGCATATAATGTCATATTAGATTTAACGGTTTAAACCGTTTAAATATAATATTTATGATTTATACTCTGGACTACTTGAGATTAAATATATATTGTTTGAAGGAGGAGGAGGAGGATAAGGATGAGGATAAGGAGGAGGAGGAGGATGCGTGGGAGAGTTGTGGGTTTCATAATTTAACTTTCCTGTTGTGGCATTTAATCCAAATATATATAATAATATAGTAACTATAAGTGTCATGAAAATAAACGGAATAAAAACTATAAACCACGAAATTATAGCTAAACCTGTATTACATAATATTTGTAATAATAACGTAATTAGTAACATTATTAGAAATTTTAAAAATGCCGAGTTATATAAACCGTTAAAAATGTCAATTATAATATGAGTTAATGAAAAAACAATATTAATCATCGATGGAGGACATAAATCAAACATTGACTATATTATAATATAATATATTTGTTGATTCGTTTAGTTTTATTTAATTAATTTAGTTAATTAAATAAATGGATAATACAGAAGAAACAGATATGAACGAAAAAATACAAATAATAACGAGACAAACCGATTTGAGCAAAGACGAAATTATACAAAAACTTAAAGAATGTAATAACGACCATATATTAGTTATTAAATCGTATTTTGGTATTAAAAACGCACCACATAAAGAGGTTACATCTATAAATCAAGAAATATATAAACAATTAAGAAATAAATTACAAATACACTAAATTTTATATACTGCTGTTTTGAACTATACCGAATTGTTGGTTAACAATATTATGTTTGCTTTGATTTCGTTTTTGTATTTTCCTTTTTATCTGGTATGTATTTGATGGAATAATCTTATTATTAATTATAAAGTCGTCGTTATCCTCGTGTAATTCTGGTAAAATACGAGTGAGAGGTTTATCTACAACAAAAAATAACCTTTCATTGCGAAATAATGCCCTAAATTCCTGAATAGATAAATTCCCGTGGTATTTGTCTAACATATAGTATGGGTTTGGCGCTGGTTTAATATTTTTTGTATAATCATATATTTTTAAATAAATGTGGTTAATTAAATAATATCTCTCGAATTTTGTGGAACTATCTATATTTTCGTTCATTAGAAACGCAACCGCGCATTCAGGACTACAAAAACAACCATAAACGTGATATGTTTCTTTAATATTATGTTTTGGAATATAAATAGGCGGGTTTTCAAAATCGTGTGTACACCAAAAACATGCCGATTTTTTATCACAAATGTTGTTTATATGTAAATTATGCTCTAATTGTTTTAGTTTTTTCCAAACTTCTTTAATATCGCAACTATCTTTATTTACGGTAGTATTATCTTCTTCATAGTTATAAACTATATCGTTATTTTCAATAATTTCATAGGACAAATCTGTATTTGTAGTGGAAAAATTGTAAGATTCAACATCATTATTTAATGAATTAATATTAAGGTCTTTTAAAGAACATTTTAAGTGTAATATTACATTAGAGGTTGCGTCGTTATTATTTAAAGAGATAAATTGTTGTTGAATAATTTTACCTCCTTTTGGTTTTCTTCCGCGTTTTTTACAAGGAATCGCGGAATTCTCTAAGTTCACGATAGAGTCTTCATCAACTTCTTTAATTTCTGAAACGTCATCTGTTGGTTTACTCTTTGGTTTCCGTCCTCTTTTTTGTTTTATAACTATATTAACTTCATTGTCGCTACTAATGATATTTGTTGACATAAATTAATATAAATATAGGATGTGTTAATTTAAATAGTTTTTATATATATTATTTCTTAATATTCAAACATATTAAAAATATAAAATACCATTTATAAAATGAATATAAATAACATAAATAATTATGTCCCTTGGATGGAAAAGTATAGACCGGATAAGTTTAACGATATAGTATTAGACCCATTAAATAAACAAATTTTAAAAAATGTAATAGAAACCTCATATTTTCCAAATTTACTTTTTTATGGACCACCAGGAACTGGAAAAACAACAACGATTATTAATTTAGTTAATTCATACCAAGAAAAATTAAAAATTAAAAATAAAGGGTTGATGATTCATTTAAACGCGTCGGATGACCGTGGAATTGATATTATTCGAAATCAAATAAATTTGTTTGTCAACACAAATTCATTATTTCAGACAGGTATGAAATTTGTAATTCTGGATGAAGTTGATTATATGACGAAAAACGCACAACAAGCGTTAAGATATCTTCTTCAAAAATATTCAAATAATGTTAGATTTTGTTTGATTTGTAATTATATAAGTCGTATAGATGACGGATTACAAAATGAGTTTATTCGTTTAAGATTTAATCAGTTACCTACGGGTGATATTATTAATTTTTTAAGAAACATTTCAAATGTTGAAAATTTAAATATGAGTGATAAATCTTTATTGTGTATTCAACAAATATATAAATCAGATATAAGAAGTATGATTAATTTTATGCAATATAATCAAGACATCTTAAATTCCGAATTCAAAATAATAGATAATTGTATATGGGACGAAATTACTTACAAGATACAAAATAAAACCGAACTAAATTCACTAATCGCATACATTCAAACTATTAGTATAAAATATAATATGGATAAAAAAAATATTATTAAAGATTATTTGAATTATATTGTGCGTAACAATCAACACTTTATAACTAGCAATTTTTTAAATTTTATAGAAAATATTATGCATTTTCCAGATTGTAAAAATACATATTTTGTAAATTATTCTTTATCTAAATTATATACGTTTTTATTAAACGATTTGTAATTATCCATTCTTGAATATAACTTCTGCATAAAATCGTTGGGTGGAGAACTTTTGGATGGGTCAATCGTATGCTCCTTTAATCCATATTGGTTAAACTCCGGAATTTTCATTTTTTGCGGAATCGGAATCATTCGGGTTTTTTCATAGATTAAAAGCGATTTTTGAAGCATTATTAATATAATAAAATAAAATAAAAAAAATGAAATACAATAATACAAATAGTATAAAGAAACTTACAGTAATTTAATAAATGACAGAATTAAATAATTTAGATAAAGAATGGGAAAATTATATATCATCCGCATATGATGATATATCATGCTGTAAAGAAGACGAAGACTCTCGTGAATATTACGAAAATTCTGAATTACTTTCAGCAAATATTGCTTTAGATATTAATTTGGAAAGTCCGGAATCTTCTGAGATTTATATCTCAACTAAAACCAAAATAGCATACCTAAATCAATATATAGATTTAAAGACCGTATTTTGGAAAATTCCTACTATATTATACACGACTCCTTTAAATGGTGTAATAAAAAAACAAATAAAATTTAATTCAAGCACCGAGCAAGAATTAATTGACATACAAGAAAAATTAAAAAAAGAGGTATATTTCTCGGAATTTATAATCACTAGTATTAATAATCCATCAGGGCGTATTAAATTTAAAGATATACGAAAGGTTACAATTGGAATTTCAAAAAAAGATATAATGAATTACAGAAGTAAACAAAAAAGTGCCTTTTATAATTGTTTTGTTTTGATTTTAAGAATTAAAATCAATACAATTTTTAAGGAATTTCACGTAAAGGTGTTTAATACTGGAAAATTGGAAATTCCCGGAATACAAACAGAGGAAATATTTCAAACAATATTATTATTTATTCTTGAAATACTACAACCCCATATTTCGGAAAAACTAGAATATAAACTAAACGCGAGTGAAACCGTATTAATTAATTCTAATTTTAAATGTGGGTTTTATATTAATCGAGAAGCATTTCACGATATTTTAAAATATAAATATAATATTCAATCGATTTATGACCCGTGCTCTTATCCAGGAATTCAATGTAAGTTTTATTATAACCCAGATGTTGATATTCAAACAGGTTCGCAAATATCTAATGAAAACAAAGATATATACACAAATATAAAAGAAATTTCATTCATGATATTTAGAACGGGAAGTGTATTAATTGTCGGGAAATGTGATGATGACGTATTAATGATTATATATGAGTATTTAAAAATAATACTTCATAATGAATTTAAACAAATATGTCAGAAAAACGTAAATACACAAAATATATTAAATGATACTATTAATAAGAATAAAAAGAAAAAAATACGTAGAAAGAATATTAATGTAGACAATTAGACAACTAATTCGTAAATAACAAAGTAATCAGTTTATCAGTGGGATAATTCTCAATATTTTCAATCGTTAAGTTCATTTGAATTAAATTATGTTTGTTAATTACATTAACATTTAATTTTTTAAAAAATAAAGTAATGATGTCAACATATTTATTTAAAGTTATATTATTGATATTTAATTTTTGGATAAATAAAGAAAATGTGGTATAATCAACATGGCAACTTCTTGAATTAATATTATCAAATAAATTATGTATTATATGTATCACATCTTTATTTAAATCTTCGTTATTTATTATAAAACAAATAATACTTGTAGACAATTCTGTGAATTCATTTATTTGTTTTATTTTTTCGGTATTTTTATTGGAATTACATATATCTTTACAATATACTCGGTCTAATTCAAATATGGTTTTTTTATATACATACAACAAGGCATCTTTCGAATTCAATTGTAAAAACACGTTCGATTCTTTTGTAATTTGTGTAATAAATTCTATATATAAATATAACGCTTTTTGACTATGGTAGTATGTTAAATCTAAGTTATTGGTATAATACAATATATATTTAAAAGTATG
>Ga0214923_10006706_pt1 | contig 12830 bp, 11 predicted proteins | sample LL1510_MetaG_FD_177993 | JGI IMG/M metagenome (GOLD analysis project Ga0214923, IMG submission 177993) | Freshwater microbial communities from Lake Lanier, Atlanta, Georgia, United States - LL-1510 | ecosystem: Environmental > Aquatic > Freshwater > Lake | place: USA: Georgia | collected...
TGAATTTGATAAATCGAATTACGGTTGCTAACATTCTTGCTGACCTAGCAGAGTCAAAATCTTGGTTGAAAAAAATGCCAGTTGCAAGTACTTTAATTGCTCAGTGATTTCGTTTGTTGTATAGTATTTTGAAGCACCTTTACAATCAGAACAACACGAGGAGGACAAATGTCTTACTGGTTATTATTGCCAGCACTGTTTGGTGTACTATCGATGTTTATGATATATTCATACGTCCATAATCATCAGATGGAAATTTTAAATCCAAGTACAACTATACAGGTATCTTGGTATAACGGCTTGGGAGATAAAGTTTTTATTTTACTCCCAGGCATGATGAAACGCGCAGATGAACAGTTTAAACCATTGTTTGATACTATTCAAAAGTACGGCAGTATTGACGCCAGAGCTTATGTAGGACATGGCTTCAACATCGATCAATTAGCCCGTTCAGTCGCACAATTGGCTGATTCACATGTCAGAAATGGTAAGAAAGTAACAATAGTTGGAGCATCAATAGGTGGCCTTGTAGCAAATAGAGCACTCAGGTATCTAATAGATGCAAATCCGTTATTGTTAGAAATTATCATGATTGATACGCCTCTGGGAATTAAATCTTTAAAAAACTATCCAAATTGGTTAGTTTTCTTAACTAGAATTTTTCCAAGCGCACCAGTACCAAATTTTGTGGGTAATCTAATGATAAACAAAACAAAGGTTGGTATAGAGACATTCACTTTGTATGACAAAAAAACGAAGTATCATGGCAAATCAAAAGCCTTAACATCTGGCGAACTCAACTATTTAAACATACATAATTTTTCGACTTGGTGGAAACAGTTGGTCGTCATTATCAACTTTGAACCTACCAGATTGAAAAACTATATAACTATGTATGTTGTTTGTCAGAGCGATTTTAATCATGTTGTTCATCAACCATTTGCGTCTGGACTATGGAAGAACCAAATTAGATCCATTATTCTGTATCAAATGCCTATGACTGCTCATTGTAGTTTCGATGAGCAGACTACAAGATGGGAATCAGTTTTTGATTCCATGCTTAAAAATTAGAAAGGTGTTAAGCCCTGGTTTTGCCAGGGTTTTAACATGAGTAATAAACTAAAGCGTATTGACATATCTGTACTACTATAGTATAATTTAAATATTTCGACTGAAAGGATGACTTAAATGTCGAATATTCAATACACTAACAGGCGTAAATCGCTAAAAAAGTGTAATAAAACAGGGAAAGATAGGTACCCAGACAAAATCGCAGCTTTGCTAAGAATTGAAAAAATCAATATTAAGCACAGCACACATCGAGAATTATTGCCCCAACGAGCATATCGATGTCCATTTTGTCATTCGTGGCATCTTTCATCCCAAAGCCAAAAAAGGCTGGGGGCGGACTATTAGTCCGCCCCCTTTTCTATGTATATTTAACTTTTACTGATGAATTATAAAAGGGATGTTGAGACGCTTGTGGCACCTCAACATCCCCACAGAGAAGTGAACGGTACGTCAGTTTCTCTGCCCCGAAATTTCTTAAATGAATTCGGGTATGTTCGCAAGGTATCCCTCGCGTGTTTGAAGCTAATTAATATTACGTCAACTAGCAACAACTACTATCGCATACAGCGATTGTTGTATAATTTTACAATAAAACTTTCACAAAGTCAGTATCAGTTATAAAAATTGTATAAACAGATAAATCATGCTATAAATATGAAGCATAATCATTATGGATAAAACTCAAAACAAAAATCTTGTAAATCATCGAGATAAAATAATCTCTATTTTAAGCAAACCACTCAAAGCTGACAATTTTAAAAACTATGCTCTAGACGCTTTAAGTGAACTTATCACATACTTACATCATATATTTGAAACAAGCGACAAATATAAAGGGTATGAATATAACAACTCAATAGAAAACGACATCCTAGTCGAACTTGGATTTGCTGGAGATCAAATAATAGAAAACCTTTCCATCAAGGTTGAGCAGATAGCAAACATTCTTCAGCTATCAGAGTCCATTTTAAATCGTGATAATGGTTCTGATAATTACCATAAGATAGGCGCATCGATCTTTCTTCTTGTAAGCGAATTTGGCGTAAACATCTCTGATAAAAATCAATTTGAAATACGAAAAGGCTACTCACTGCCGTCGATAACGATGGATTCTCCGTACTGCATTATCTCAGCTCCTGTAGTAAATGTCACTATAGTCATTAGTAATGATATAGATGAGCCGACATTTGTGTACAACAACAAAAAACTAAGAGAAAATAAGATTTTTTCAAATGAAATCTATAATTCTAGCTACTCACAAGAAAAGTTAGCTAGTATAGTAGACTCATCGATAGGCACGGGCATAATAATAACCAGTCAAGACGATTTAATTCCATGTCTAATTTCTTCTATTAAGAGTTCTATTTATCAAGAAATGGATAAGTTTCATTCATCAAAATATGATAAAACTTCTCCTGTATCATTGTTAAAAAACAAATCTATACAAGAAATACCAGAAGGTTACGTTTTTATGTTTGATTTCGCTGATAGACTTGGAATAAATATTAAAATACTCAATCTATTAATAGACTCATCGTCTGAAAAAATTGGAGAAATTAAACTTTATAAATTATATATAGGGAGCGTTGAGCCATGTCTTTCAATAGAACAGCAGAATCTTTTGAAAGAAATCTACGATTCGTTTGCGGCAATACCCGAAGGATATATAGGAGTCGAATCTTTAAAACAGAAACTTGGAATTGATTCACAAACTTTTTTAAAACTTATAGAATCATACAACGGAGTATTTGGTGCTTTAGTAAAATACAAAATGAACTCCGGTGCTATAGACGACTGCTTAAACCCAAAACAAATAGAAATAATAAATACAGAGTACTCAAAGTATCCCGAGAAGCCTTCGGATTATGTTCCAATCAATAGCTTATCAAAGCAACTTTCAGTTGACGTTCAAACATTAAAAAAGTCAATCAAAAACACGGGAAATAATTTTGGTGAAATCAAATTTTTCAGACTTCCCATCGGAAAAATTGAAGAGTGCTTGTCGCCAGAGCAAGTTATTTTGCTCAAGAACAATCAATCCTCATTGAAAAAAATTCCACCTGGATTTATACCACTAGGGCAATTTGCTAAATCATTAGGAATAACTGAAGAATCAATCTCAGAAATTGTAATTCGTATAAGTAAAGAATTAGGACCAATAGATAAGTTCGAGACAGCTGCGTTAAAGTTAGAATCTTGTATTTCCCCTAAACAACAAGATGCAATAAGAGCTGCATATAATAACTTTGAAACTATGCCAGAGGGTTATAAAGCTATTTCGATTTTTTGTGCTGAAAACTCATATGAAATCTCTGTTGTACATAGAATGATCGAGGCACTGGACGGACATATAGGTGACATTAAAAAATTCAGAACATCAACAGGCAAGATTGAAGAATGCCTCTCTCTGGATCAGCAACAACAACTAATAAATTTATTAAAACTTTGATATAGTAAAAAAACTAATTTTGTCTATAATCAATATATGGGTAGTATTAATGAACTTAATGTATTTCCTACAAACAATGATGAAACCTTACAAAATGAACAGCAAATTGACAATATAATTGAATTTCCTTCAATAATTAAATTAAAAAAAATTGCCAAAAAAGCTATAGAAATAGAAGACGATGATGAAAATGTCATCCTTGGATATAATTGATTTTTAGTCAGAAACCCCGCTATAAGCGGGGTTTTGCGCGATGATGGTTCATTCCATCTTAAGCCGTCGCGCACGGCAACCATTGTATGGCTGTCCGAGAATTCTCGTTTGTTACTGCTATAACCAGGCGTTTATTCTTGACAATTTATTATTTACATTGGCAAGAAGTGATTTACGCAAATTAAGAGTGTTAGATATGCTAGAGTTGCTCCATTTTGTTTTCAATGGATCTACTAGTAATGAAACTTTTCCATATCTACTCACTACTATATTGCAAGTGAATCTACCGAGTTCAGATAAATTCAAATCTTCACAATCTTCGTACTCTGACATGTCCTGTCCGATCAATACGTCATTAAAGAAATTGTCGCATAACCAAAGCTGGACTGCTACATTGTTTATAACAAGCATACTTTTATCATGTAAGAAGATTTGAGTTTGCATATCGGGTTGGTTGTCGCTCCATTCTTCGTAAATATTTACTTGAATAGTTCTCCAACCATCTTGCGAATTGTGTAGCACAGTTCCTGTAATTATAGGATTTGGATCTGTGTTTTCGTCAATCATATAGCATTCACCGACTTTGAGTTCATCAAATATTTCAGGAAAACTAATTGATTTACCGTTGATTTTCGTCTGATATCCCCAATGTGGAAATTTTGGATTATTTCCAACACCGGGTATCATTGAAAAAACACAATCGCTTACAAGGGCAATCTCTGTCTTGTTTTCTAGTAGTACGAAATCATCTATGACAGGAAGTCCGTACTTGAACAAAGTCATAAACGGTATCTTAGATGAAATAGGATGAATCGTTCTAGTATCTACAGCTGCAAAGATGCTAATAATCTCTTCAGCTGTAAGCTTTTTATCGATATATCTAATTATTTTCTCAATTAGATTATCACGAAGCATGGAGATAACTAGTTTTGCTTCATCTCTTGTTACCTGTTGATACGGATCGAACTTAACTAATTTTTTGTGCAATAGTTCGTCCAAACAAAGGTTTATCCATGCCTCTCCAACTAATGATTCGTAATCTTTGGTTAGATTATAGTTGGCAATAGATAGCAGTTCGTTATTGTCGAAGTAATGTTTTGATGGAACGATACCATCAACATCAAGCTTAATAAGTTCGATAACTTTACTTGACAGACTTTCTGAAGATATGTCAGTCATTTCAACTCCTAGGTTGTAGTAGGTACAATGATCATAAAATCATTTTATTATTTTAATATAATAAATTAGGTTTGTCAATTCTATAATTGACTTTGATAGCGTTTTGTGATAAAATAATAAAATAAAGTACTTTAGTACTTAGTCCTTTGGAAGGAGTAAAATGACCACTGCTATATTGGGAATAGGTCTGCCTGGAAGCGGTAAAACCACATATCTCAAAAGCATTGCTATGAAACGACCCAATAGTGTATACATCAGCGCTGATGAAATTCGTGAACAGATCACGGGGAATCCACTGGATCAGACTGAAAATTCACTTGTATGGGAATTGCTGTATGATGCTGTGGCTCTTGCCTTAAGTCAGGGTAAAGATGTGATTGTAGATTCTACAAATTACCGCCAGTCCGATAGACGTAAACTTGTGTCTCATTGCGCAAAGTTTACGCCTAAAATCATAGGCATCGTTATGAATGCACACATATATGAGTGCAAGCGTCGTAATGCCTTGAGAGAAAATGCAGTACCAGAGTATGTCATCGACAGAATGTTCAATGAATTTTTGAAGAACCCACCATCAGATCAAGATGGATTCGAACTTATCATTGACATTAACATCGAACTCATATTCAAAGGAAAAGAGCCTCAATGAGGCTCTTTTTCACATCTATTTAAAATACTTTAGTACAATTCTATTTACAATTTCAATCAAAGCGCATCCAAAAATACTGATGATTAGTGTAAATATTAATAAGTCGCCATAGGGTAGATTAAAGGAAAAGAAATCAGACAAAATTGGTATAAATAACACACCGATTAGTCCTATATACATTGAGATATTCACCGACAACCTTTGTAAAGTTACAGGTCGAGATTGGGTTGCTAAAATCCATAGTCCCAATAAGCCAATGATTATACATATAGCTGTGGGTTCTATATATGCCTCATATGGACCGTTAGCGTTCATATATAGTCTAGTTAAAACAATAACAAAAGCAACTACTATACCGTTTGGTATGGCTCTTTTTAATGTTCTTTCTAGAAAACCAGGTGTGTAGCGCTGAGAAGAAGTCATCATAGCCAAGAAAAAAGCTGGGATGCCAATAGTCAAACCATCCAGCGCCGATAGGTGTCTTGGTAGAAGAGGAAATCCCCAAGCAAACAGTCCAAATATGATAGAAAATAGCATCATATAAACTGTTTTAGACAAGAATAACAAAGAAACTCTTTCAATGTTTGATATGACTTTTCGTCCTTGGGCTACAATACTAGGAAACTTACTAAAGTCACCATCGAGCAAAATAAACCTAGACACCGCACGGGTTGCGTCAGATCCAGAACCAATAGCTACGCCGACATCCGACTGCTTGACAGCCATAGCGTCATTTACGCCGTCGCCAACCATAGCAACTACATGGCCTCGACTCTGTAGCGCCATAACTATTGCTTTTTTCTGATCTGGGTTTACTCGTCCAAATACTACATGGTTGTCCAATACCTCGGCCATTTCTTCTTCTGCAACCGGCAACTTTCGCGCGTCGTAACCGACACCATCAAAATCAACACCAATTTCCCTGGCTATTGCGGCAACAGTACGCGGATTGTCTCCAGATAATATTCTTATCCCCACTTCTTGTTCTCTCAAATATTCGATAGTATCTTTTGCGTCTTTTCGTAATGTTTCTTTAAGGGAAATAATCGCTACAGGCTTAAAAGATGCTTTTATATCTTCGTCGTGTAATTTTGTATGCTTAAAATCTTCACGTTGATACGAAAGCATCAATACGCGTCGACCTCTATCTGATAATTTATGTATGTAATTTGTAATTTTATCATTTTCGTCCTTTATAGAGTCATATAGTTTTTCGGGAGCACCAAGTACCCAAGAGCCTTCAGCTTTACCACTATGAAATGCTGCGCCACTCCACTTGCGAGAGGATGAAAAGTTTATTACAACATCAGGATTTAAATCATCACTATCAGAAAAACGAGACTGCAAAGCACGCATAGTAGCATTTGAATGCCCATCTCGTGCAAACCATGCAAGAACTTGTTCATAAGATTTTTTCGGCTTATTAAATGTTTTGATATCGTCAAAATTTATCTCGCCCTTTGTGAGAGTACCTGTTTTATCAAAACACACGATATCTGCTCTAGCTAGACCTTCTACAGCTGCAAGCTCTTGCATCAAAACTTTTTGTTGTATTAATTTGATTGCACTGGCAAGATAGGCTATGCTTGTAATCAACACTAGACCCAGTGGGATCATACCTTCGATACTCGCAACAGCACCTACAACTGCGTCCACAAGAACATCTCGTTCTGCTAGCGGTTTCCAACCGCCTACGGATCGAATTTGACCTGTAATTACAATCAATATAATTGGAATAATTGCATAACTAATCCATTTGAGCACTCTGTCGATTCCTGCTCTCAGTTCGGAATGAACCAAAGAAAAACGCTTAGCATCGGCACTTAGTCTGCTAGCAAAAGATGCCTCTCCGACAACTGTTGTTTTATAATATCCGCTACCGGCCACAACCATTGAACCAGAAAGTACTTTATCATCAATAGATTTTGAAATTGGATCGATTTCACCGGTTAATAAAGATTCGTTTACTTCAAGTCCGTGAGATCGAAGTAATATGCCATCCGTTGGAATCTGATCGCCAATCTGCAAATAAACTATGTCATCGAGGACTATGTCGTCGACCATAAGTTGGTGTTCATGCCAATCACGTATTATTGTTGCTTTTGGTGAATTTATCAGAGCGAGTCTATCTAATATACGCTTGGCTCTATACTCTTGTGTTATGCCTATAATCATATTGCTTATTGCCGCAAGGCCAAAAAGAGCGTCCTTCCATTGTCCGAGTGTAAATAAAATACCGAAGCTTCCAATTACTATGAAGTTAAAAAAAGTGAAAACATTTGCTTTAATGATATTCCAAATTGAACGGCTTGTTGTTTTAGGGAGGTAGTTAGTTTTTCCTTGTTCCTGACGATTAGCAACATCTAGGTCTGTTAGACCACGAAATTCGTGCTTTGTAACACTACCTTGCATAGTCTAATTATAGCATCTCTTAACTAAGGTATTCTAATTTAGTGACACCAAGTGTTATATCTTTTTGTTGATAGTTAGTGAGAGTTGCTCTGTCTACATCAACTTTAAATATCACATATTCACCAGCATTTAGTTTGGATACAGGTATCTTTTCTTCGTTAATCTTGATTCTCAAGCCTCGCATTAAATTATAAGTAGTTTGTGAATCTGTCTGAGGTTCTATAGTATTTACCTTACCTGAAACTTGAAGAGTGGATAAATCAGTTTCGTCACTAAATGTAATAAAAATGTATGGGTTTGAAGACATGTTTCGAAACTTTGTTGTTTCTTTTTTAGTCATAAAATACAAGTTTAAGTGTTCGTCACTAACTACATACATAGTTACAGCAAAAGGCTTACCGTCTGGACCAACAGTCGAAACCACCGCTAATTGATGGTTATTAATGTAACTGACTATTTGAGAAACTGTTGTTGTATCCATTTTATTTCCGAATTAACTATCTTGATAATAACATAACTAAAATGATATACAAGCAACTAGACAATACAACTGAAATATGTTAAAGTATTGTCGGGTTTACTCGGGAGAGGAAGTAAATTGAATAACCTTCTATCGATGTTGCCAGACAACATTGCAGAGGCATACAATCAAAGAGCAGATACCGTTAAACAAATCTGTAAAGAGATGTATAAGCTCTCATCAAAGATAAATCGTGGAATGATTGAAGTTCCACAACTTACTAAAGATGTTTTAAACATAACAGGTGTTAATACAATCAAAGTTACTGAGATGATTAGGATGGATACACTTGCGACAATTTATCTTAATCACTCCCATAAAACTTTGATGCTAATGACATCTAGTATGTATAACTCTACAAAGGTTTTCAATTTTGAAAAACTTGCAGTGGAGGATTTTGTGTCATTACTTCCAAATAATGGCAAGATTATTTGGAATATGGATGAAATCAAACAAATATTGGTTTCTCTAAGGAAATTACAATATAAATGACAATAGAGTGAACCCAAACAACCCCCATCTTCGAGATGGGGGTTTCACTTTTTTGCTCATGCTTGATATTACGAGTTTTTTAGTTTAGAATCTGTTTATCTATGGAGTCATATAAACCGAACTTTAAATCATTGGAATCGGTGGCGCCTCAACTTGAAAATGAAGTAGAATATTTTAAAACATCAACAGACTATTTTCATAATTTTGCTAGAACCCTTCGTGATAATGAGGATTTCGATAAAAACTTCGATCAATTAAATTTAGTTTCAAGAGCTTTTGTAAGTGATATCACAGTTGAAGATGAGGCCTCTATGAAGGCTTTTTTAATAGGAGGTCTTTTTGGCTATAACAGCCTGGCAAGATTACCTATTTCTGATTTATATGATGAAACTTATACAGCAATTAATGCTTACATAGCAGATGCACGCATAAAAGTAAAAAACCAATTAGAATTTGAAGACACCGAAGTCAGTGAATCATATAGGAATTTCATGATTAGTGAGATATTAAATGATACATTAGCTGAAGATTTAAGTTTTAATAGCGTAGATAAATCCGAAGTTAAGCATGTGCATAGTATGGTTCATCATATGATGTCAAACGAAACGCACACAACTTTTTCAATGAAAGGCTATTCATTTATAAGAGGCGTACTGATTTGGTATGAGCGTCACAAAATCGAGATTATTAAAAAATACTTACGCTCTGTAAACGAAACCGACGACGCAAATGAAAGAAATTTTTTTGAAATAATTTCAAGTATTGAAATAAATCCTGATCTTGCAGACGGTAAAATAGACTGCGACAAAGAACTACACATACTCAACACATACTTTAAAAAAATAAATTCTAAATACAAACCCGACAAAGATATGGATGATGATTTACTGGATGAAATTTTACAAGAGATGGAAATGGATATAATGAGACTGTTTTATACCTTCGAAAACCTTGTTATGTTTGGCAGATTCACCTTTGAGGGTCCAAACGCAGTTTTGATAGCTGACGACAGATTGGAATTTACAAGATTTTTTGCCTTCGGAGAAGATTCAATATTGGAAGGGAACATAGTAGACGTAGAAGTACGTGCTATACCAAATCAAAATACTATAAACAAGATTACTCAAGCACATAGAGAAGGTGTGGATACTGGAATGCAAGTTAAACTATCAAACTACGGACTTGTGTTGAAAATTCAAGATGCAGTGATAATTGCCGATGATGGTTCTGTTACGACCTTTCCAAAGCATGCAAATGTATTTGTAGCAATGGGAATGAAAAAAAATCGAATTCTACAACATTTATATGATTATGATGGAGATTACTATCAAGATAGCGGCGAAAATGATAATTTTGAAAATGATGGTGACTAACTTCGTTTACAAATGAAAAGCCGCCCTTTTTAGGGGCGGCAATTCATTTCAGCGCTTAGGGTGTCCTCTTGTACAACCATTTGTACATCTTTCATGGTAACCCAGGTCGCATGAGACACAATCATCACACTCAACTTCTTTGTTGTTGCGGACTGATGTGTCTGGGATTGCAATCATAGAGATTTGACTCCATTCCACTCGTCGATTTGGAAATTGTGAAAATTTCGCTATAAAAGATTTGCGTACTTTTACGCAGATATGATTTATAGCATTTTCTCTACGATTAGGATCACGACCATTGAGATTTGCAATCACAGTTGGAGTGATATGTATGTCGATTTCATATCCATCGACATGTTTTATGTGGTAGTTCGGCTTTGGCTTAGTTTTGCCGGCCAATTTACACCTCCTGATGTCTGAAATGAACTTACAAGTATACTTGTATAAGTTTATTATATCACAAAATGTTGATTTTTTCAATATATACTTCAACTTGCTTTTGTTTATAATGTAAGTAATAGTGAGTATCAAATGAAAATATCTTCTCAATATATACGACTAGTTATTGTTGGAATTGGCACTTTACTTGGTGCGATTTTTGCTTTGACTTCAAACATAGAGACATCATACTGGGTGATTAGAGTTTTAGCTGCAGGTATCGCGATTGATCTAATTATAGGAATGTTAAAAGAGATTAAAAATCGTAAGTATGGAGTAGATATTCTTGCGGTTATTGCTATTATCAGCACACTCATTCTAGGAGAATATTGGGCATGTCTAGTAATTGTGATTATGATAACTGGTGGTGAATCTCTCGAAAACTTCGCTAGCAACAGGGCCAAAAGTGAGTTAAAAGCACTTTTGTCTAGAGTTCCAAAAGTAACGCATCTTTTACAAAAAGATGGATCGATAGTTAATATTCCAGTTTCAGACGTCAAACCTAACATGATTTTACAAATCCGAGCAGGTGAAGTTTTGCCTGTCGATGGCCTATTAATTCAAGGATCTGGTTATTTAGACGAATCATCAATCACCGGAGAAAGCCTACCGGTCGAAGTAAATAAGGGCGATAAGGTTATGAGTGGTGCGGTAAACGGCACAACAGTTATCAGCATAAAAGCCCTTAAAACATCACAAGAGTCAGAATATTCAGAAATAGTTAGATTAGTTCAAATCGCGTCTGAGTCTACATCACCTTTTGTTCGTTTAGCAGACAAGTATGCAGTACCATTTACCTTAGTTTCTGTGTTAATCGGAGTTTTAGCTTGGATTATTAGCGGTGATCCAAAAAGATTTGCGGAAGTCTTGGTCGTTGCAACGCCTTGCCCATTACTGATTGCCGCTCCGGTAGCAATAATTTCTGGCATGAGCCGCGCTTCTAAGCGTGGAATAATTATAAAAAGTGGAGCCGTCTTGGAAAAGCTATCTGAAGTTAAGACTATGATTTTTGATAAAACTGGTACTTTAACGGAAAATATTCTTGAAATCGCTGAAATTATTCCATCCTCTCGCTCAAACGAAAAAGAACTGATTACTATTGCAGCAAGTTTAGAGCAGGGTTCTTCTCATGTGCTTGCTAGGGCCATTTCTATTTACGCCAAGGATAACTCAATAAAATTAAAAAAAGTTTACCGCTTACATGAAGAACCTGGCAATGGAATTAACGGTTATATAGACAAAAAGCTAATAAAAATCGGTAGTCAAAAATATTTAAAAAGACAAAAAGTTAACATTTCCGAAATTAAATCTCAAGAAAAGACAGCAATATACATCGCAAGAGATGGTGAGTACTTGGGTGTTATTACTTTCAAAGACGCTCTAAGAAAAAATAGTCATTTGACAATTAGAAAACTCTCAAAATCCGGAATTAGTGACATAGCCATGTTAACTGGAGATAATAACGAAACAGCACAGAGGATAGCCAAATTAGTTGGAATCACAAATGTTGTATCAGAATGTCTACCACAGGACAAACTAAATGCACTGAATAAATTTAAAAATAAACCGATTGCAATGGTTGGAGACGGCATAAATGATGCGCCTGTCCTAGCAGCTTCTGATGTTGGTATTGCTATGGGTTCGAGAGGTGAGACAGTTGCCAGCGAATCCTCAGATATCGTTATAATGCTCGACGACATATCGAAAGTTTATGATTCATATTCAATCTCTAGAAAATCAATGAAAATCGCTACACAGTCCGTACTACTTGGTATTGGACTAAGCCTAGGACTGGAAATATTTGCTGCTTTTGGATATATCCCCGCATTATTTGGTGCTGGTATGCAAGAGGCTATTGATATTTTAGTAATTTCAAATGCGTTACGTGCACATTCTGATAAATCAATCTGATATACTAAAAATATGAAAACTTTAAATCTAGATAAGCCATATATTATTTTAATGGTGGGAATCCCTGGCTCGGGAAAAAGTCATTTCGCTAGCCAGTTTTCAAAACTATTTAATCTACCGTAT
>Ga0214923_10006707_pt1 | contig 12830 bp, 8 predicted proteins | sample LL1510_MetaG_FD_177993 | JGI IMG/M metagenome (GOLD analysis project Ga0214923, IMG submission 177993) | Freshwater microbial communities from Lake Lanier, Atlanta, Georgia, United States - LL-1510 | ecosystem: Environmental > Aquatic > Freshwater > Lake | place: USA: Georgia | collected 2015-10-15
AAATTACAAACCAAGACCACTGTGAACATAAACCCAAATGCGGTAACCAAAGGCCACCATACCACAGGTGTCCTTGCCAGCTCCAAGCGTGCAGCATTAATCATATTCCCCCAGCTCATCGTAGACGGTGAGACACCGATGCCGACATAGGTGAGCACAGATTCCGCTAAAATATAATAACTAAAATCAAGAATAACGGTAATGATTACCATATGCATGACATTGGGCAACAAATGTTGTCGCAAAATAAATGCGGATGAGGAACCCAACAATCTGGCAGCTTTCACATAGTTCATTTCTCGAAGTTTAAATACCTCGGCACGAATATACCGACAAAGACTTGCCCAATTGGTAAGTCCCAACAATACACAAATCACTAATAGGCGAACATCTGCTTGTTTCATCATGCTCCATTTTGGATAATACATCTCCTGAAAAAGCTGCCAGGATAATAAGGCTGCACTAATGAGTAAAACCGACGGAATAGAGCCAATGACGGTATAAATAAATTGAATGATATCATCGACTACTCCACCAAAATACCCTGCTGAAAGACCCAATATCAAAGAAAATGGCAAAATAATAATGGTGGTCATAGAACTAATAAATAAACCGGTTCGAATACTTTTGACTGCTTGATAAAAAATGTCCTGACCAATTTGACCCGTACCAAAAACATGGATGCTTCTTGATAACAAATACAAAAATAAAATTAACCATATCATCACCCCTATGGTTGTCACTGAAATTCGATAAGGGCGATAAAGCTTTTGCCATTTGCTTTTAAATACTACCCAAAGAAACAAGCAGGCACCCCAATAATAAAAACTTAAAGTTAGCGCTGTCTTTATCAACCACGAACTCACATCATGACTATTTTTTAACGCTTCAGGGACATAGCTTAAATGCGGATAAACTTGCTGATAACCCGAAGCTTCATGAATGACTTTGGGAATGAACGATGTTGCGCTAAAAGGTTTGGAATAGGAATATTCCATAACAATATTTAAAGGGGAAAACAACAGATCCAATAGAGTCATTGAATAGCCCTTATAAATATGAATCGAATCCAGCATTGATATCAATACAAAAAAAACCAAGATTGATGCTGAGATGACTGCAGTTTCTTGCTGAAAAATCTTGTTCCATACTTTTTGATTCGCAGTATTATGCGCAGATTTCCATATCCAATACATACTAAACATGCAAAATAGTAAATATAAAATATCACTTAAATATAAATAAAATTTCATTGAATTTTAACCCTAGGATCAATAAAAAAATACATTACATCGGTTAACATCAGCCCAAGTAAATAAGCCATTGAGCCCATCATCACCATTGCTTTTACGACAATAAAATCCTGTTGGTTAATAGCTTTAATTAAATAATTCCCCAATCCCGGTATCGCAAAAAAGGATTCAAATAATACACTTCCTAAAAACAAGCTAGGTAACAATACAATTAAAGCCGTGGCCATAGGCAATAAGGCATTACGCAATACATAAAAAACCATAATAAATCCCTCACGCAATCCATTTGCTTTAGCTGTAGTCACATAAGCCTGCTCTACTTCTTCCATGAATAAGGTTCGGTACCAACGTGCACCTGAACCCAGCCCAGAAAATATATGAACTAAAATAGGCAATATTACAAAATAAATTGCACTGATACCGGTCTCATAGCCAGAAACCGGGAACCACTTCCAAAGAAAAGCCATATAATACTGAGCGAAAATAATATAAAACAAAGTCGATATCGATAACAAACAAATGGTGGCAATTAAACCCATTTGATTTAAATGGGTTTGACGAAAATATACCCATATCATCGCCACCAAAATATTGATAAACTCACCAAAAATAAATCCGGGTAGCGCAATAGCTAGGCTTGGAATCACGCGATTTTTAATTTCTGCATTAACAGACTCACCACTCAGAGCAATACCAAAATCCCCTCTCAACAACTGATTGGTTTGTTGGAAAAATATCGTTTTAATAATTTTATCAACACCTTGGGCTGATGCATTATAAAATAAAGGCTTATCTAAACCATAACTTTTCTTCCAATTGAGAATTTCTGTAGCAGTCACATACTTTTGTCCTAAATGAGAGCGAGCGATATCATCTGGTGAATTCACCACAAAAAATAACATGAATGTTAAAATATGCACGACAAATAATATTGGAAAAAACCAAAGTAATTTTTTTCTTAGTAATGGAAATAACATCATCACCTCTAAAATAGCGTTCTTTTGGGTTTGCGGTGTTTAATTCTTAGGTTTTCAATCATAAAAGGATAAATAAGTATGAAAGCGAGAGCCGCGAAAAATACAATAATCCAAAGCGCTGGTCGGTTCCACTCTTGCCAAGATTGCTGCCTTTGTTTTACATCTAGTCGGAAATATTTTAATAATCCCGTAGAGAAACTGTCAAAAGATTGTGCAGAAAACCAGTGATTAACCAAATAAAAATTTTGAGAGTGCATTCCCCATGCCCAAACTGCTTGTTGTTGTAAGATTTGAATCATATTTTTGATGACCATGTTTTTTTCTGGACCATCAGGTAATAATCGGTATTTTTCATATAAGCTATCATATTCTGAATCTTTGAAATTTGCCCAGTTAGGCCCACCAAGATGGGCTTGTTGATTAGGCCCATAAAACAACATTAAGAAGTTCTCAGCATCAGGATAATCGGCGCCCCATGTGAAAAAAAACAGTTGTGTCTTTCCCGATAGCATTTTTTTAGTAAAACGATTGGTATCATATTCTCGAATATTAAGCTGTATACCCAATTGATTCATTTGTTTGCGAAACCAACTAAAATAGGCTTTCTCCTCAGGTAACCCATGAGAGGCTTGATCTAAATTCAAAATCAAATGATGACCTGTTTTGGGATTGATACCATTTGGATAGCCTGCTTCAGCCAATAAATTTTGGGCTTGGGCTAAGCTTTTTTTTACTTTTTTTTCATTGACCATCTGATACAACACCTTATTGTAATCCATTTCGGTTTGCAGATATTGTGAAAAATTAGGAGGAATTGGGCTTTCAGAGACAACTCCACGCCCATTTCTAAAAATCGTTCGATATTCATCAAAATCATAAGCAATAGAGATAGCTTGTCGTAATTTCATATTGGCCGCTGAATAACCGCCAACAACGGGATCTAGAAAATTAAATACTATACCACTCGAATAACTTGAAGGTTCTTGAGTCAATTTGACCCGATGATTCAAAAGAGTATCCGCTAGGATATATTTGCCATTAGGTTGAATTTGAATATTGCTTTGAAAACTCTCTGAGGGAATATTGGAGTAGTCATAATAACCTTGTAAAAACTTATTCCATCTGGGAATACTTTCCTTTTCAATATTAAAAATATGCTCATCAATGACAGGTACTTTTTTTAAGCCATCCCAGAATCGGAAATAATCTGGGCGATAGTGGGGATTCTTAAGCAAAGTAATTTTTTGCGGATCGGGTTTAGAAAAAAACATATAAGGACCTGTTCCAATCGAATAGGTCCCCCACCGGTTGTTATGAGGGTACAAATGATGATAGACATCAATTTCCCATGGCATGGGTGTGAAAAAAGTCATAGCCATCCAATAGAGCCACTGCGTATAGTGCCCTTTAATTGTAATTTGCAAAGTATATTTATTTAAAGCCCGAACACCTGCGATAGTATCTGCCCGTAAATCATGCCAGCCACCTTTTACCACCAACTTCGAATGTTGATACTTGGAAAAACCATTAATATATTTATTCAAAATACTCGAAAATGGTGAGTGGGAGTCTAACTGTGCAATCCGCTTAATTTGATAGACAAAATCATCGGCTACCACCTCACGTTTAAAGTAATTACAATCTTGAATATGGAGAATCTTACAAAAACCAGGATGCGGTTGATAATAAAGATGGGGTTTTATGGGAATATTGTAAACGGTATAGGCCGGGGGTAACTTTGTGTTTAATGCGACAGGGTGCATTTGTTTATCATAAAACTTTATCGTAGGCATTGATGCAGCAATCAAAGGTTCTAGCTTTTGAGGGTTGCTTTGATAGGCGATGGTGTACAAGGGTTCATATATTTGTGACAAAATAAAAAATTTTTCAGCTTCATAACTGAGGATTGGATCAAGGTTTTCAGGATATTCTGTCAGATGATTATAAGAAATTAGTTTTGAATCATCACTGTTTTTATAAGGACAATTTAAAGGGACACTTAGGGCTTGATGGCTAAACAACAAGCTGAAAATAACATTCAGTATCTTCATTAAAGTATGTAAAAAATCCTTTTAAACTCTTTCTTTAAATTATCATATCATCGAGAATATATCTATAGAACTATATTCTTTAAAACATTTTCAGTTATACTTAGAAAAACAACTTTCAAGCATTTAATTTTATGAATACAGCTCCGATGTTTGACCCAGAAATTCTTAATGAAGTTATCTCGCTTGTGGTCGAAAAAATGGAATCCCATAAAAAACGGTGTGAATCCATAGCCGCCTCTATTGAACAACCAGTCACCCAAAATAAATTAAGATTATCTTTTCAGAAGTTCTACAATCATTATCAATTGCTTTGCAATGAATTAATTGCCACAGCCAATCTTATGATTCAATACGATGAACTCCGCGACAAGGACTTGGAGTTTTTTAAAGCATTTTCTGATGAAATCAAGGATAAAAAAAATGCTGAAGCCCTCTATGCCGATTATGCCAATCTGATTAAAGGAATTAATGAGAAATATACCGCGTTTTACGAGTTCTTAGATATGTTATTTACAAGCAATTATAAAGACTTATTTGCAATCCAATTTTCTAGACGGGAGCCTGCAGGATTCATTGCTGATCTTATACAAATCAACGAGCAATTTCTTGAAAAAATAGAGTTCATCAACTCTCATGTTTTTCAACTTAAAGCTTTTATTGATAGTTTTCAATACTCACGTATCCTCATTAAGCGCTTAAAAACCAAGGTCAAACAAAGTGACTAAGATTTATTTTTGATCTTGACAACACAATGTCTTCATTTATGATTTAAAGCTAATTTTTTGAGATAAAACAATAAGATGACTGCTTTATCTCTTATCACTACTTGAGACCCTCATCATGAAAATTTTTGCAGTCCCTTACCACCCAAACCACATTAATCCAGTATTCATCCAAGCCTTTAGTAATTTGTCACGTATTTTAAAACGACTTAACGTCGAACTCATTATTATTGATTGTCGATTTGACGGTGATGCGCATTTAGAACAAAAAATTAAAACTATTCTATCTTGGGTGGATGGCCTTATTTTTATCGATAACCCCTATAATCTTAATCCTGAAATCTACAGCCAGCCAGCTGGTAGCACAAAAAATATCGATCCTTATCCTGAAAGCTTTCAGTTCACAAAATCAATGATTGACCAAGCTCAAGAAATGAAGATTCCTATTCTAGGCCTTGGTGAAGGAGCATGGCACCTCAATGTAGCCAAAGGTGGCTCTCTTCAACTTCACCCCACACAAAAAGGTCGCAATAAGCAATCTCTCGATGGCCGGGTGTCTCATCCGATAACGGTTAGACCCAATACCGTTTTGCACAGTATTTTCAAATCTGATGAAGTACGCGTCAACAGCCCTCGGTACAGTTACAATTCGATTGAAAAGTTAGGTCGAGACCTGCGCATGTCGGCAAGTGCTGCAAGTGGTGTTATTGAAGCCATTGAAGCAGATGATGACTCTTTCTGTTTAGGTGTGCAATTCCATCCTGAGTATCTCATTTGTGGCGATGTCGAGGATGGTTTTGTATCCAGAAGTGAGATTCGCACCCATTATCAATTATTTAAGAAAATGACTGAGGCTGCAGAGAGCCTGCAAGAAACGCGCCCTCTCAATAGGCTGGAACTACAACAAAAAGAGCGCACGCTTATTTTTCACCAGAAGAACACCGATGCATTAACGAATACTTCAGCAGGATACGGATATTTCAAATTAGGCTAATCAATTCCACTTCAGTGATAACGGGAACGCCTAACGCCACAGCCTTGTCATATTTAGAACCCGGGCTATCTCCTACGATAAGGTAGTCCGTTTTTTTCGACACTGAACTACTAATTTTAGCACCCAACTGCTCTAATTTTGACTTGGCATCTTCGCGTGATAGTTGAGATAAACTTCCTGTTAGTACAACCGTCTTATCATAAAACATCGAATGGGTATCCACTACTATCGATTGCCTTTGCCACTCGACCCCACAATGAATAAGCTTCATGCAGGTTTGCCAATGATTGGTATCATTAAAATAATCAGTAACTGCTTTTGAAGCAACAGGTCCAATATCGGATAAAGCCAGCAAATCGTCTTCTGTAGCTTCTTTTAAGGATTCAAAATCCTGGTAATGTAAAGCAAGTGTTTTTGCTCCCACTTCTCCAATTTCTCGTATACCCAAGGCGTAAATCAGTTTATGAAATAAGGTTTTTTTACTCTGGTTGAGGGCCATAATAATATTTTCAACTGATTTCTTGGCCATCCTTGGCAATGATAACCATTGTACCGTTGAAATAAAGTATATATCGGCCACATCATGCACCCATTGACGCTCAACCAATGCCATAATCAGCTGCTCACCAATACCTTCTATATTCATGGCCTTACGCGAGACAAAGTGCTTTAAAGCCCCCACCAATTGTGAAGAACAACTTAAACCAGCACTACAACGCGCAACAATGCCTTGTTCGTCATGAAGTACACACGCGCCACAGTTTGGACACACTGAGGGAAAGATAATTTCCGAAATTTGGTCTCGTTTTTCTAATACCACTTGAACAATTTCTGGAATCACATCTCCTGCGCGACGAATCACCACCACATCACCAATATGAATGTCTTTGCGTTGTATTTCAGACATATTATGTAAGGTGGCATTGCTCACCACAACTCCACCGACACTAACAGGCTCTAAACGGGCAACTGGGGTTATAACACCAGTACGACCAACTTGAAAATCAACTTGTAAAATTTTGGTCATTTCCTCAGATGCTGGAAACTTATGTGCACATGCAAAACGAGGCGCTTTTGCTACAAACCCCATTTGTTCTTGTAAAGCAATATCGTTGAGCTTATAAACCACACCATCAATTTCATAAGGTAGTTGAGACCTTTTTTGTAAGATTTGATGATAAAATTGATAACAACCTTCAATACCAGACACCAATTGGTTTTCTGGAGAGATACGAAAACCAAACCCTTGCAGTTGTTGCATCTGTTGCCAATGGTTATCGGCCAATTCAAAACCCTCGCAAGCGCCAACACCATAGATATAAATAGAAAGATCGCGTTTGGCAGTGATTTGAGGATTCAGTTGCCTCAAACTTCCAGCTGCAGCATTTCTAGGATTGGCAAACGGCTTTTGTCCTTGTTTCTCGGTCATCACATTCAATGCATGAAGTGCTTGTTTAGACATATACACTTCGCCCCTTACTTCAATACATTGCGGGATGTCATCACCGATAAGCTTTAAGGGAACTGCAGAAATGGTTTTAACATTGGCTGTTACATCTTCCCCTACCACACCATCACCCCGAGTTGCTGCAGATACCAATCGCCCATCTCGATAAGTTAGATTGATAGCCAACCCATCCATTTTAGGTTCTGCGACAAACTCCAGGACCTTTTTGCTTCCTAACTTATCATCAATCCGTTTTAAAAATTGGTTTAACTCTGTTTCATCAAATACATTATTTAAAGACAACATCGGTTTAATATGCGCGATAGGCATCAAAGAAGAACTACTGGCGCGCCCTACCCTTTGGGTGGGAGACTCTGGTGTAATCAGTTCAGGATGGCTTACTTCAATTTCCATCAATTGCCGCATCACTCTGTCATATTCGGCATCAGGTACCAATGGATTGTCAAGACCATAATAAAAATGATCATACCTTCGAATGGTATTTCGAAGCTCTTCTATTTTTTTTTGCATAAAACTCAACACACAAGGAAATTACCACATTTTATCATCTTGTTGATAAATTCCAATCCTTCTCTTCCCTTCTTAAAAAAAAATAAGCTATACTAATTTTTATTATTAAAACTATGGAGAGTAAAATGAGAAAAACATTCGTACTAGCATCTTTATTGGCAACTGGATTTGCATTTGCTGCTGCAAATCAAGCAATGGAAAATTCAATGAATTCAGTACAGAATTCTATGAACAAAGTGGCTGATGCAGCAAATTCTGGTGTAAGCAAAATGGTTCATGGCGTTAAAAACATGGCAAATAGTACCGAAAACTTCGGCAAAAAAGCAGTTGACAAAATGGAACGTCCCAACAAAAAAACTGCTGATGCTTCTAAACCAGCAAAAAAATCTTAATCTTTATTGATTTTTTTAGCCCTGTACTTCAGGGCTTTTTTGTTTTTTTGCCATAATTAATAAAACCGGAGTCCGTATGCGTATCACAAGATTCATTATCTTAATGTTACTCACCTTGCAGTCATATGCCGATTCCTCATGTTGTTGCCAAGGCTACGGGGGTATTAGTTATGCAGACAGTAGCATGGGACGTTATGTCTGCAGAAATGGCTATATCTCTCAATGTTACAGCACTCGCCATGCCATTATGGATTTACAAAAACTTAAAGGATGTTGCCTTTGGGAAGGCGGGGTTGAAAAAATCACCATCAAAGGTGAAGTCGTTTGTCGCGATGGCAATGTTTCTGAACCCTGCACCATCGAACGCCAGAATCACAACAAATAAATCCCCTCGCTAAAAGCGAAGGGACTTTTCATTTTTTTCTAATACCAACTGGTATATGCATAACTGCCATCATACCCGCATACATTGCATGAGTTACAGCAACGTGAAACACGAGGTGCGTTACATGTATAAGAACTACAAGTATTGCAAGAACTTACTGGGACATATGAATTGGAGCCACCGCAACCCATATCATCCATACAACATCCAGTCAGTGCAAGCACACCACCTGCTAACAACATTGTTAATGATTTTCTTAATCTCATAATAAAAATCCTTTTTGTTGGATGCAATGTAATTATACAAACGGATTTTAAAAAAATCAAATAACACAAAAAATATTATTAATTAAGCGTATCAAACCCTACAATTAGGGCCAGTGATAGGTGTGTTGCAAACATTGCAAAGCAAACCCGGGGACATGATATTGCTTCTCAATCTGATAACAACCCAGCATAAATATACCAACATACTCGGGGTAAACAGGGTGATGGGCATCCGGCGTTCCAAAGTGCTTGGGTTGCTGAACATAGACCCAATATTGACCAGCGGGTGCTTTTTTCCCAGATAGAACCTTTAGCTGTTTTGGAGACACCAACTCCCGACAATACCATTTCTCACGCGCATCAAATAAAAAAAGCTGCTTGAGCTCTTTAACCTGAAAATACACCGCATTTACAGCATCAGCTTTCAAATCATGCTTAAGTCCTAAAAAAGTAGTTGGTTTTCCATTGTGCCATAGACCATGGGCAAACCACCCACGTTGATATCCTTTTAACCATATCGGCTTGTTTCCTACAATGTTTCTACAAGTAGAGTATTTAGAACTTTCTAAAATTAACGACCCATAACCTACAATAAACTGCTTTTGTCTTGCATCTATTTTCGGATGACAATCTAAAGCAAAACTGGCACCAGAAAAAACAAGCAACCATAACCAAGCTCTAAGCATAAGAGACTCATTTTAAAAAACATCGTTTCATTTTATAACTTTGCTTTAAAAAATGGCAAGATAAAAAATCTCATACAATATTTAGTTCTCAATTGAGTTGTTATCAATAAAGAGGCATACCTGCGAAGTTGACAAAGTAACAACCCCTGTTTATGCTTATTTTATGGTCATAGTGAGAGACTCAAATGCCTAGTATAACTCAACAAATCGTAGAAGAACTTTTGCGCGTTTCTAATCCATTAGCTGAAAAAGATGATAATCCTTTTAATTACGGTTATAGCGACCATAGAAAAGTGTACCAGGATCCTCTCGACCACGATAAACATGTGGTTATGGTAAAAAGTGAAAATGCAGGTGATGCTGCACAACCAAATGTCAGAGATGAAGCTCACAATTATATTGACAATCTTATGGCCGCAGCAATTTCACTTGTCGCTGAGCCTATTGACATGTTAGCCATTGAGAAAGCTTCAGTAAAATATAAAGAAAAAATTACAAAAGAAATTGATGAGAAACGTGCCAAAGGAGACTTATATTCACCTGTAGAAAGCACTAAAAATCAAGAATTTTTGGAAGAGGTTAAAAAATCAGAAAAAATTCTAAAAGAGTACACTCAATTATTAAAAGAGCTTTCTAGTCATAGTTTAAAAGAACTTTCTGGTCATAGTTTAAAAGAACTTGACCATCAAGGACATCTCTTGCGTAGTAAAAATCGGGGCACAATGATTCACCGTTTTAAAGTTGATGATAAAACACAAGATGAATGCTTTATTATGTATATTCCTGCTGGAAGATACACCGACCGACAACTAAAATTAATGAATAAAGAGTCCCCAGAACGTGATCACTCGACCACAAGCCACAATCGCAAAGATTTAGTGCTAGGAAACTCCAACATGGCTCGTATGATTGCAGGCAAAATCACCAAAGATGGAGTAGTGACCATTCAACATGACAGCTTTACTGGACCGGGGGCTCGGATGCCCTATTCTGACTTTAAAGGTGCTGATGAATATAAAAAACTAGCTATTAAAGCAGTCACCTTAATTAATCAGGAAGAAATTATCCAATCATTAGCTCAGCGAAAATTTGATCGACTAGAGGGTTTGCGTATAAATGAGCTTTACAACAAAATACCTCTGAAATACCAACCTCAAGAACTCCCAGAAAATAGCGAAGAAGCACGTAAAATATTGATCAAACTCTATCTGGAACATAATCCAGTCACCGAATGTTACACCCAGGTTGTTACCGCAGGTCAAAGACTCCAAGCTGAAAATCAACGAGAACAGTTCGAGTATGTACGCGAGATGATGGATGCTTTTGATGGATCAACAGTTAAAGTTAAAATCAAAACGAGTGATGGTAGTGAAGATGCAGTTGAAGTAAAATATAAAGCTCGAATGTGCTCTTGGGGAGTGAATTGGTTTCGACATGCAGGATTTTTCAATCCACTGTCCGACAACAGCGTAACAATAGATCAAAATGCTCGCTTTGTGAATCAAATAACCCAGGATGTCGATGAAGATTTAAAGGACTTCAGTACAAGCTTTCAAGATGATCCTAAGAAAATTTTCAATAAATTATTAACAAAAATTTCAGGACCAGATGTAACGACTGAGACAACCAAGATTATAACAGCAGCGGCCGGTCTTAAAGATTCTAAAGAAAAGTTCCGTAACAAATTATTTGCGTATTTTGAAGAATACAATAAAGGTTCAAAAGCGCATCAGGCAAAACGGTATTTATTAAAAAAAGACGTAGAAGATTTGGAGAAAGAAATTGAAATAACAGAAAAAGAAATCTTTAAGCTTCATCAACAAATTGATTCAAAAAGAAAAAAATATTTTAAAGAAAATAAGGAAAATACAAAGATACTTTTAGCCAAACTAAAATTAAGTATTGAGGATACACTGAGAAATCCTGATATCAATGAAGAACAGAAGAGTAATTTAAGACATTGTTATAATACTTTAGCCTACTTGATCGATTCCCAAGAATTATATTATGAAGAAACCTGGCACAATTCTGAAAATAACTTCAAGCTGCAAACCTTGATGGCCTGTCTGGCTGAAGAACTTGACTATGCAAATACTAAAGGATGCAAGAGTAATAATGACCGCGGCCAAAAACTAGCAGAACAAGTTGTAGGTAATGTATTGTACACAAAAAATAGTGACTTAGGCTTATATACTGGGGAATTCTTCTCAAACCGGGGAGAAGAGAGCGTTGAAGTTTATAAACAAGGTCATATGGTAATTCAAGCTCTACATCATACAGCGAACACAGGTGTATCTGGAGGAAAATTCGATACAAGAGAGAGTAGTTGGAAAAATTGGAATTGGGACAGGATTCTTGGTGGAAGTACTCTATTAGCAGCGGCACTAGTGCTTTTAAGTATATTCTTTCCACCTGCTGGTCTTTTCCTAGCAGGCTTAGGACTTACATATGTAACAGGGGGATTAATATCGCTTGTCGGCTTTATTGCAATCGGTGCAGGCATCTCGGCAGTCATATCTATTTTTGATAAAGAAAAACCTATTTTTAATGACAATGGTCTTTTGGGGAAAGTAGCAAATTTTGCCAAGGTAGAAAAAATGGGTCCTGAGAGTGTCTGGACCAAAGATTGGAAAATAAAACTTGGAATCGGTATTGTATTAGCAGCCGCCTCAGCAGCTTTAATTATAATCTTTCCACCTGCTGGTCTTTTTCTAGCAGGATTAGGACTTAAAATTCTGGCAGGATTTATCGCATCTGCAGTCGCATGTGTAACTAGTTTTCTTTTTGGGGCTTTATGGTCAGCTCATCAGAATAAATGTGCTTATAATGCTATTAAAGTTGAAGCCAAATCCCAAAAAGCATGCGCCGAAAGAGAACTTTCTGAAAGGGATGATAGCGAAAACAAAATACAGAAAGAACTTAAGCCATCATCTAATGAAAAAACAGAGGCTAATGCTGCATCTCAAACTCCCCAAGTCCCTGCAGCGGCTGCTGCTGAGGACCCTGTTTTCCAACCTCGACCATTACTAAATAAAGCTGAGAACCCTGCGGACACTCTCACAGGAAAGATTCCCGAAGAAGGAGAAGATGAAGGAGAAGGAGAAGGAGAAGGAAAAGGAGAAGAAG
>Ga0214923_10006708_pt1 | contig 12827 bp, 11 predicted proteins | sample LL1510_MetaG_FD_177993 | JGI IMG/M metagenome (GOLD analysis project Ga0214923, IMG submission 177993) | Freshwater microbial communities from Lake Lanier, Atlanta, Georgia, United States - LL-1510 | ecosystem: Environmental > Aquatic > Freshwater > Lake | place: USA: Georgia | collected...
TGACTAACCACTTCTTCTCGCCGTTGCGCCGAAAGAATACGGATGGAATTTTGTCGGCCGGACAATCCTTCTTGGCTTGTGCCATCCACTGTTCTGGCTTAATCTGCTGGCACCGCTTGCCCTCGATATGGAAAGGGAAGTTGTCGCAAACCACATCCCCGCTACCGCCCTCTGGATTGCCAGCGTACTGGCAAGTGCGCCTGGCCTTCTGCCAGCCTTGTTCCCTTAAATAACTTGCAAGCTCACGCTCGCCTGCTGCACCCTTACGCCTAGAATTGATTGCCATGCCCCACGCTAGGGGCGGTGTCAAATATCAGTCAAGCTTCTTTTTTAGGTCTTCTCTCATCACGGCCATAAGCCCTGGACCGGATAGCTTCTTGCAGATTTCTGGGTGGTCAATCACCCATTTGGCGCAAGCCTCAAATGAATCAAGATCCTTGAGCGCATCCTCAAAGATTCTCCATGCTTTGATTGACTCGTTTACAGATCGCTTATGATTCGCCATGAAGCCCCTGTTTTTATGTGGCATTTTTTGTTTTTTGACTTGCATTTATTTGGCTTAAATATCCAAAACAAGTCTGCATCCATAGCCCAGCAGATAATATAATCAACTTTTGATTTGCTGTAAACAAGTTTTGACTCGTTCCCGACTGAGGTCATAAATCCATATCTGTTTCTCGTAGGATCTTGTTTTGCGCTTGTCTTTACCTGGATGCGATGGAATTTACCACCTTTTTCGGCCACCAAGTCATATCCTGCGAAGTCTTCCATCGGGGTAAGCACACTGTATCCGTTGCGAAACAATACTCCGGCAACCCTGGACACGCCGACGGCCCCTATCTGGCGGTTGGATAATTTATTTATTGACATGGCTTGTTTGAGCACGCAAGGTTGTTACATGAAAAGAATACTAATTGCAATGGCTGTGCTGGTGGCACAGGTAATGGCGGAGGATGGCAATCTTCAAGATTTTATTGGTGGCGTTTACAATAAGCGCGGAACATGGATTATTACAGACAAAGATAATGCCCTCAGTTCCGAGGGGTGCATACGCAAAGTTGGAGACAATTATTTTACGCCACATGGTTTTTACAGAAAAGTTGGAAATACATATTTGTCTGATACCGAAGATCCGGTTGTTGATACAGGCTCAACATTCCTTTCATCGTCTAGGGCTGTTGTTAAATGCCAAAAAACTTATTTGTGGTCTGGCGGGAATAAAGTAAGCACAGGATCAACTGTTCTTGATTCAGATGATTCAGACTCCGAATGACGCAAGCCTGTTTCTTATTCTGTTTTCAAGCCCGCCAATAAACTTCTTTCTTGCTGGATTGGCCTGCGCCATCTTGTATTCATCATTAAGCTGGGCTTGACTTGCCGCACGCATCAATGCGCGCGGATCAACTTGATTTATGGCTGCAAGTGTTTTTGGGCCAAGCCCGCCATCCACAACAACCTTCTGCCCAAGCGCATTTAGTCCTTGTTGGATATATTTCGTTGCACCGCCCATCCCGCGATTAAACGCGAGATCCTGCGCAAATGGCCTGATTGGCTCTGGCAATTTATTGACGAATGGGCTTGTGTATTCTTTGACATATTGTGCAGCAGCTTGCGCTCTTTCTTGCGCTGGTAGCGACGCGATTCTTTTGAAGGCATCTGGATGATATTTGTCGTTAATACCGGCCACTTCAAAACTACCACCCATATCACCAGTGGGCAATTTATATACCTGGACATTTCCTTGCTTGTCTTTTCTTGCCTCCCAATCAATCGTCTTTAAGGCTGCAATCGATAACGGATCTTGTTCTTGTTTCATGGGTTCTTTCTCCTCTATAAAATCGTATTCAACTGCTTTGGGTGCCTGCTGGGGTTGAGTATACTCTTTGGCCTTTTCTACTGGTATTGTTTTTCTTATTTCCTCCGGAATAGGCTCATAGGAATATCCGGTCAAATCCCGCGAAATCATGTCATTTCTGAGTGTCACATCTCTAGACGGATTCATGGCAAAATTCATTGCTTTTCTCCACGTTTAATTTTGTCCATATTTTGAGACATGAACTCAGACCTTGCGCTATCCCCGACCTGGGCGTATGCGCTTCTTAGAACACGAACTTTGTCCTCTTTACGCAGTCTCTTGAATTGACCGCTGTTTAACAATGATTCTGCCGCAGCCCTATTCGCTCTTCCACGAACCTTTGAATACTTTTCATATAACTCCGGAGAAAGTCTGTATTTCACATTATCAATATTAAATGTTCTTGACGGTTTTGGCGGAATAACATCACCATCTTCTGTGTCCTTAAATAACTTGTAAATGCTTATTGTGACTGGATCATAAGTAGCTTCTCTACCTTTTGAGAAATCAAAAAAGTTATAGGCAATCGGATCTGCGCCTTCTGGTGTCTGAGGAATTTCTCTGCCCCATACATCAATCCTTCTTGGCAAATCCTCGTCGGCTCCAGGCAACTTTCTCTTTAGCACTTCTCCAAACAAATTGAGCGTTCTTTCAACTCCTTCTCCCTCGATGTCTTTTATTTGTATCTTGTCTGGAAGCGTATCTCGCATTGTGCGAGATAATGCGCCCAATGTATTGGGGAATGCAATAGATGATATTGTTCCAAAGTAATTTGAAATCCAGTTATCCATCTTATCGCCCTGCCCATCAAGCATTGCTGACAATAGGCTATTTGTTCCCTTAAGAAAGCTCTGATTCATGGCAAAAGACAGTGTCTCTGGAATCAGTGCAGTAAGAAATTCCGGGCTTACAAAATCACCACCATCAGTTGCTTTGCTTGCCTCATTCCATGTGGCCAGCATGCCGCCAACAATTCCCATCTTTTCCAGGTTCATTACATGATCCCCTGGTTGCAACTCGGTTGATTCGCCATCCATCATCCTATTAAGCGCACTAATGTTGATGGTTCTTGGTGGAAGTGTTTTATATTGTATATCCCTAGCCTTCTCGGTTCTTTCTGCTGATTCGCCGATAATTCCTGCATCAGAAAGCTTTTTTGCAACGGCTCCGATTGTAAGGCTTGTAAGAGTTTTTCCTATGGCCATGTGTGCGCCACGACTATCTCCGGCCTTCATAGCCGGTATCCCTTTTGTTACAAGAGCATATCCTGGCAATGAATAATCAAGCATCTCGTCAATTACGTTTGCTGGAGTTTTGGCGTACGGAATGATTGTTTTGGCAAGAGTTCTGGCAACACCTATTTTATTGCCTAATCCGAACATATTGGAGACGCTCAAGGCCGCCCTAGACAAAGGCGTATCCTGCTGGAACACTGCTTCTGCTGCCTCTTTTTCTATCTTGGAAAGTTCTGTTTTTGATGGCAGTCTTGCCGCAACCGATATTGCCTTCCCTTCTTTACCAGCAAGCTGTGCCGATTCAGCAAGTAATCTTGCCTGCGCCATACGCCTAAATGGAGTATCCCCAAGCTGAAGCAATCGAAGCATTGTTTCTGGAGGCGCGCCCAGCGCGGCCTCTGCTGCCAATCTTGCCTTATCTAGAGCAGTCTGACCTAATCCGCGCCATCCATTAAGAACAGGCTTTGCCAATCCTGATCCTGTCCAGAATTGATTAAATGCCTGAATCGGCTGGAATCCTCTTATTTTCTCTCCAGACAATAGCCCCTCTGGACTGATTCCTGTCCTAAGTCCTTTTATTCCCTCGCCACCTCCACGAACAAATGCTTTAACTGTTTCATTAACTCTTCTTATTCCATTTAATGATACTGGTGATGATATTGTGCGCTCGCCAACTTTCATTCCAAACATCTGTCCAACTGATTGTTGAAATGCCCTGGTTAATTCTTGGCTTATAAACGCTCCCTGCCTTCCAATGGCTCTTGGCAATGCGCTTACTGCATTGCTCCATAAATTTGTCACAAGAGACAATGGAGCAAGAAGATTTCCCTGTACGACTGTTGGAAGTGTTTCTGCAAAGAATTTCTTTGGCACTAGCCTTGATTCAAAATTTTGTAATCTAAATGAACTTTCAATAAATCTCTTTTCTGCTGCGATAGCTTTCTGGATGTCAACATCGCTAAGTGTTTTATTGGCAACTTGGGCAAAATTTTCGTATGTCGCGCGAGTCCTTGATTGAAGATTGAATAAATTCCTAGATTTCTTCAGAAGCTCAGGAGTAAGCATCCTTCCATTTTTTTCAAGCATTACGCTTAGTGATGCCAAATACCCAGAAGGAGTTGCAGAAGATAATGATTTCATTGCCTCCACAACCTGGGCTGCTTCCGTTGGTGATTTAACTCTGGTCTTCGCAAGCTCAAGAAGTTGCTGGACATCTCCGGTTTTTGACGCCCTGTTTATCAACTCTGCGTTGGCAACAACCTTTTGTGCGGCAGATCCATTGTCAGCCAAGTTCCTAACAACATCATCTGACTCACCAACAAGCGCATCCTGTAATGCTTTTCGTCCAAACTTTTCATATTGAATATCTGGACTTTTTGCAAGCTGCTCCCTCATTCCAAAATCAAGAAATGGATCTTCAACCATTTTCTTTCCTGCCTGCCTTATTCCCATACCAGCTTCTGGTGTCGGAATCTCAATTTTCCCAGAAACTTTAGGTGCGACTGTTTTCTCGATAGCTGGAGCAACTTCTTCCGTAACAGCTTTTTCAATTGCGGGTGCGGCGGCTCCGACAGCAGCCTCTGCTTTTGGAGCCAAGGCACCCACTGCTCCTTTTGCCAATCCAGCAACCCCACCAAGAGTAGGTGTAAGTAGCGATGCTGCCGCAGTTGTGATCGGATACTTTTCAACATCACGTTGCAATACCTCGCTGATGCGTGCCATACGCTCTGGTCCAAGCAATGCTTTCCCTGCGGCTTCTTGAGCCTTTTGGCCGGCAACATATCCCCCAATACCGGCAAGTCCTCCGGCAACTATTCTCGCTGGAAGTCCTCCTGGCAATGGCAATGCTGCGGCTGTTTCTGCCGCAATCGCACCAGTTGTTGATGGTAATACTTGGCTTAAAACAGTTCTGCCTATTGCTCCAAGCATGCTAGGCTCTTTAGGCTCAAGCTCAAAGGAGTCTACATTTCCATCTTTGTCAGCTTCAAAGCGCACTACCTTTCCATCTCGATTCCTTCCAATCGCAAACCCAACTCCAGTAGTCTTATCAGTTCCAGACGATATGGTTTCAATTCCAAGCCTTTGCGCTTCCTTCACTGCTGGAATTGCGGCCTGCTCAATAATGCCTTCAGCCAATGCCTGCGCTGTTGGTTTATATCCTTCAGCTATTGTTCCATCCGGCCTGCGGATTACGCCCATGGCATCCACTGCACTTCCTGCCGCAATAGATGCCTGTTGTGGAGTTGCTCCTGCCTGTAATTGGCGTTGTGTTTCTTGCTGAAGAACTGCTTGGCGTTCTGGCGAGATAACGTCTTCTGGTTTTCCGCCCGCAGAAAGATAATCTGCTTTGGTTAAATTTCCAGCATCCTGATTAGATAATGGAACAAACTCTAAATCTTGTTCGCGTTCTGGAACGAACTCAAGCTCTGGCTCTTTGGCCATTGCTTACTGCCTCGCTTGCAGTCTTCCTGGCTTGCCGTTTATGTAGATTAATTCTCCTGGCTTAACACCAGCAGCGCGGGCTTCTTGCAGACTATTAAAATTTTTTGTTGCAGGTTGTGCTGGTTGCACTGGCTTAGCTGGTTGTTCGGCTTGCGGAAGCGGGGCTTGTTCTTGTTGCATTTGATCCATTTGTCCGGTTTGTTTGTTAAATCCAAGCTCGGCCAACCTGCCCTGTAGGACTCCACGTTCTGCCTCAAGCTCCTTCATTACATTTGTTCTTTTCTTCATCCCAACAAGCCCAAGTCCAAGTTCCATTGCGCCAGTTCGCGTGTCTCCTTTTGCAATTTCAAGCTCTTGCTTTAATTTGTCGGATGAAATTTTTCGCAATCTTTCGTTGATTGCTTCTCTTTGCGCCTGTATTTCTTCGTTGTCCAATGATTGTTGATTTGAAATCGTTGTATTGATTCCAGATAAAATCGGAGCAAATGATGGATCTTGGCTTAGCTTTGGAAGATCTTTTAGCTTGCCTTTTACCTTTAATCCGCCTTTTTCAAAAGTAAAATCAACATCAGGTTGGTCAGCCATTTGCTGTTCTCTTTGCGCTTTTTGAATTGCAAGTTTCTGCAATTCATCTTGCTTGTTCATTTCCATCATTGCCGGAATGTCGAATACTGCCATATATCTCCTTATATCCTAATCAAGTTGGCAAGGCCACCAGCAATGTTTCCAAATGTCTGGGCTGGGCTTTGGTATGTTGATGCCTGCGCCCCAACATAATCTCCATATGTTTTTGCCTGATAATTTGCCACAGACCCATAAAGATTGGCAAATGTCTGCGTAAGATCAGTTGGAGTGCCTGGTTGAGTTGCCTGATAAAACGGCTGTGCCGTGCTGGGAGCCTGACCAAACTGACCAGGCAATGCTTGATTTGCTTGGATATAGTTCTGGAACGCTGCCTGCTGTGCGCCAGTGCGTGCTTGGCCGAGGTTGTAGAGCGAAGGTCCGCCACCAATAAAGTTCGCAGCGGCGCCAAGACGTGCCTGTTGCAGTGTATCGCGCAATGCAAGATCCCTTGCGGCTTGCGCTCCGGTTGTCTCTCCGGAACCAAGGAACTGCTGGGCAGCCCCATAACGCGCAAGCTTGCGTTGTTCGCCGGCTGCACCAATCTGTGCCGCTTCCTGCACTGCCGGTCCAAGGCCAAAAATGTTTCCGCGAGCAGTCTGTGCGCCACGGATAGCCTGTTCGTATCCACGACGTTCTTCGGCGCCCAGGGTAGATCCAAGGCGAAGCTGGTTTAATGCCTCCTGTTCGATGGTATTGCGAAGCTGTTCAGTCTGTGGCGTTGTGGTCGCGCCAAGAGGCTGAGTTGCCATCTGGCGATATTGACGACCAAGGCCAACCGCAGTCTTGTAGGACTCTGGATCAATCTGGCGCAACTGCTGTGTAGCACGCTCTTCCGGTAGCTGTAGATACTCGCGAAAAGAAGTGATCTGACTGGCGGCTTCGGGCGACCCTGCGGTAATGGGTTTAAAATCCTTGATCTGATTTGTCGCATCCGTGACCGCGCTCTGAACGCTAGTCAGGTCAGACTTTAATTGGTTGACATAAACCTGGCTTGACTCGCGGCGAGGATCACCGGAAGGAAGCTGGTCAAGCAATGTCTGCGCGGCATTAAGACGTTCTTGGATTCCGGCAATCTGGGCATTGCCACGATCAACCACAGAATTAAGACTACCAAGTTTGCTGGTGTTGTAATCGTTTAGGATTTGTTCGTCTGAAACTTGAAAATTAAGCTTATTGGCAAGATCGGATGTTCCGAAATTTCGATCCGCGCCAAAAGCCATAAGTGATGGTGATTGTGCCATATTGAATTGATCTAAATTTTGCTCCTGTCGTCTGCTTCCTGCAAGTGCTGCAATCTGCTGTGCAAGCGTATTTCTTATCCCTTCTTGACTTGTGATATCGGCAAGTCTTTTATCGTAATCAGCTCGAATTGAGCTTTCGGATTTTTGGGACAATATTTTTTGCGCTGCATTTGTGGCATCGCCAAGGTTTTTGTATTTGGCATTGTTGTAGGCATCGGTCTCATCCTGTCTTGCCCTATATCCAACACTACGCATTCCCTGACCACCATTATATGCAGGAGGATTGACTGTAACGATATTGCCATCAGCATCCACATCATATTTCTGGGGTAATCCTTGCGGTCCTGTTGCCATAATTTAAGCCTGTAAAGGAGGATTGGAGATGCTTGTTCCAATCGTTCCATAAATGTCTTGGGGAGGCATGGCGCGAGGAGCAAAGGCAACATTGGGTTCAACCGCGCCGTAGGGCGAGGTTCCATAAAGACGAGCGAATTGCTGTGTCATCTGCTGGCCAAGTCCTCGATTCAAGGCATACGCCTGGGGGCTGTACTCATAAGACCTACGCAATCCCTCAAGCGTGCGCTGTGGTCCGTATTGACGCTCCATTTGCAGGCTGGATAAAGCCGCTGCCTGCTGGTCAAGAGCCGAAAGCTGGCGTTCTAGGGAACGCTGTTGGGGCATGTACTGGATACGAAGTTTGTTTTCAAGCGCAGCCATTTCGGGTGCCTTGTCAATATAGGTCTGAACATTTTCCCTGTAAGCCGCTGCATTGGCTTGTGCCACAGCCGCCGGATCGGGAGGCGGAGGAGGTGCTGGAATTGAAGGTCTGCCGCCCATGTTAAGCCATAGCCTTTCGCATAAACTTCATATAATCGTATTGTTTTCTAACTCCGTTACGGTTGAATATTAGGCTCCTGCGGGGGCCAAGTTCATCCCAAAGGATAGACAGCAGGCGTTTCATAGCCAAATGGCTACGGGCATTAGGTTTACCATCAATACATGTCACAGTCAAGTCCACGAATGCAGTATCTCCATCTGGCCTATGTACATAATGCACAGGCTCTTCTGAACCATTCAATGCCCTGGCAACAGCCACGCCAACCACTTCATCACCATCTTTAACCACTCCAACCAAATTATTCTTTTCATACCATCCAAACCATTGCCTAAAGTTTGGCCATCTTGACTCAGGCACTCCGGATGCCTCGACAAACTCAGCAGGGGTCATAGGCTCTTTTGCACCTCAATGGTGTCAGGATTGGCCGCGGCCGTGATTTGGCGGATAGCCATCTTATTGGCCGCGCTGGTGATTTTGATGTTAAGCAATCTCCATTTCTCATATGTCCGAAGGTCGCTGGCAAGCCTTTTCTTTACAGAGGTTGGAAGGATTGCTGGAAGGGTAAATGGCAGAGTCAAAGCCGCGCTTGAGATGTTTAGGTTTGGCTGGACATCAATATCGCCAACATCAATATCGCGCTGAATTGATACGGATGCGTCCGTTGAGAAGGAGTCGTCAAATACAACCTCAAAGTGGCTTCCGTACTTGTTGGAGAACGGGTCACCAAAGTTAAAGTCTTTGGTGCGGACGTAGGATTCATAATCAACGCCTGCATCCTGGTAGTCTGCGGATGTTGCCTGTGCCGGTGTTTTATATCCGCTGTACTTGTTGATTTGACCAGTGGTTGTTTTTAGCATCAACCTTACGCCTTCATCTTGAAAATTGGTCAACGCAAACTGCATGACATTTGGAGTCCAGGTTCCCTCAAAAGCCTGTAGTACGGCATTGTAAACAAGGATGGTGTCATTAACGTCATTGGCTTCGCTTGGGAACGCAAGCAGATACCGGTTATCATAGAAATGGGCGGTGCATACACCAATCTTGGCGGTGTTGATGGATTGAATTACATCCTTAACAACCTCTGAAATAGGCAATCCAACCGAGGTAAAGTCGTCAGCCGCAGACCGAATCAGCGACCTAATGCCGTCATCGGACAGGAAGAAGATGTCGGAGTTAACCTGCACAGCCGTAGCTTCGGCCACGCATCCAATATTGTTTGATATAAGCTCAATCGTCCAATCCGCAGCCGTGGTCATGTCCGGAGGTATTGTTACTTGGAATATGCGCCGCTTCTTGAAAACGATGATTCGGTTCTGGTAGTATGCAACGATGGCCACAATCTCATCGCCGTCATCCCCGTTGATAACCGCGCTATTGGCTGAATCCCAAACCGAGGCATCCAGAATATCTGATGCGTAAAGCGTGTTTCTTTGCGATCCAGATCCGACTGCAAATAACCTATTCCCAGTATTGATTAAAAGTTTAAGATTGCTTGGAGGTGGGCTTACGGTTGCCGTGGCGGTTGCCCCAGAGCCATCACCAATGATTGTAACGGTTGGCGCGGAGCTATACCCAGATCCTCCATCGACAACGGTCACTCCGGTTACTGCACCACCTGCAACGGTGGTGATTAACTGAGGATATGTGCCGCCCCACTGCGGTCCTGTGACAATAGCCGTTGCGGTGGTGTATCCAGAGCCAGCCGTTGTCACCGTGATGGCTCTAACCTTACCAGCCTGCCTGGTAACAATATTCCCATCGTAATAATAAAGATCGCCATCGCCATCGGCCATGTACATCTTGTCGTTAAACTGAGCCATTTTTACTGGAGCATCTGTTGCGGTTGAAAATCCATCAGCCCAATTCTGTGCTTCAGATCCCCAAGTTCTATTGACCTGTGACCATGTTTCGTCTGCCGGATGAATATCAGCAGATCCGGTTGAATCAATCGTATAAACACGACCTTGCGTTACAGTGACAAGTCGTTCAGTCGCGGCTGTGTCATAATACCTCATGCCACCAACCGAACCCTCCGCGCTGGTTGCAGTTGTGCAAAAACTGCTTACGCCGCGCCTTGTCTCAAGACTTCCCCTTGGGGATAACGTCATGTTCGACAATTCACGAACTTGGTTCTCAGCCAATAAATCGGATTGCAGACCGCTGGCCTGACCACCCGCAAAACTGCGGATGCCATCAAAGGCAAGCAGATCGTCCAGATTATCGGAGTAGTAAGGCACCTAGACTCCTTGTTTTAAGCAGCCGTAATTTCTTCGGTCATCAAATCGCCAAGGCTTACAGGAGTAATTTGTTTCACCCCACCAACCTGGCTGAGTTCGTAGTTAGCCATGGCTGCAAGGTCTGCATTGGCTGTCTGCACCACAGTTTGCGCTTTGGCGTATTGACGCTCGCGCTCTAGGGCATCGGCGTGGGTTAAGGCAAGCACTACCTGGTGGACGTGTGGCAAGCGAAGCTCGTCATCCAGGGCGGTGGTGGCCGGAGGAAAATCAACCACAATGTTAGTGCGGGTTAGGCATTTCAGTTTTTCCACAACTCGCAAAGTTTCTGTTCCAGCCGTAGCGAGCCTTGGATAAAGATCAAGCTGGGCAATTCCGCTGGTATTGCGACCAGTAAAGTGATAAAGCACCGGTGTTCCAGTTCTTGTTTCCTCAAGCAAATCCGCATCCTGGCTGATAATGGTTGCCAAATCAATTGGGTCTACTTCGGACTTGTCGTAGGAAACAGACAACGGAGTCTCCACATTGGAACCAAGTGTAATTGTACGGTTGGTTCCAACCGAGTAGGTTGAGCTGGTTACAGTCTCGCGCCATGGCGCAAAGTTCCATACCCGCCGGTAAGCCAAGCTTGCGGCTTTTTGTAAAAATACCAAAGTGTCGGAGTCGGTCTTGCCGACTTTTTCACCTGCGTATTGGGCTATTTCAGATAGGGTCATTTAACCTTCGACCGAACCATCCGCAGGTAGCGGAGTATTTCCTTCGGCCAACCATTTCAAATAAATCTGATAGTCGGTGTTAGATGCATCGAATGGAATATATTTTTTGTCATCCTGCTTCAAAACAGCAAATTCCTCACCAAACATATTTTTGATTATTTTATACATATTTACAATTCAGATGAAGCATTCCATGAATCAAGAAAATATCCGCTATTGCTTGTTGCATTTGCAGTTCTTGATAATTGAAATCCATCGGATGTAAGCCCACCGACAACTGATGCCGTGGATGGGAAGCTAACTGCTGCAATATTTGTTATATTGTATACTGTTGGAGTTACTCTTTTTGTTACTATAAATCTAGTTCCATAATAATATGGATTCCCATTTACGCAATAACCAGACCATATTGAATTGCTTGCACCGCCGCCAACTTCATAATACCTCTGACACAACGCCAACTCAGTCCCAATCGGCCTGCGCTCAAAATTGGTTGCGGTTGAGCCTGCTTCGAGTTGGACGTTGTCAATCGTCCAAGTTCCGCTGGTTTGCGCTCCAACTGTAAATACGATTTCGATTCCAGTTGTGGCGGCTGAAGGAACTGAGATTTGTGCGCTGTAGGTGGTCAGCGTGGATGTAACAGTAAATGTTCCAGTAGCAATCTGAGTGCGGGTTGGGCTTGCCAGTGTTCCGAAAGCATCTGCTGTATTGGCATAAAACGCAGTCCATGTAACTGTGCTTAATAAGCTATTGGCAAGTTGGACAGATAGAGTGGCTGTTGATCCAGCAAGATCAATCGTATTGGTTGCCTCAAGCCTTGTTCCGAAACCAATCGCTGTAACAGATGCCGCGCCAGTAAAACGATAAGCAAACTCGTTTGGTGCAGTTCCCGACACACGCTGACCAGTTACATTAGCACCAGTGCAGTATCCGTAAAAACGATCTATCGAATAGGCCAAGGCAGCAGCAGCGGTAAAAGTTTGACTCGCACCACCATTCCTTTGATCAATCCGCATATCACCATTGATGATTCGATTCCTAAATCCGGTAAGTCCTCCGCTTGAAATAGCGGATGTACTTGCAGTAGTTACCCTCCCCTTGGCGTCAACAACAATTGTCGGAATGGATGAAGAACCTCCGTATGTTCCAGACGTAACACCGCTTGTTGCAAGGGTCGCAGTACCTTGGCTAATTGTTAAATCACCAGCAAGAGTTGTTGAAAGATTCCCAATTGTTCCAGCAGTGCTATTGATAGATCCGCTAAAAGTTCCACCGGTAATAGTAGCCGTGCTTGAAGTAAGCGTCTGGATCGTTCCATTTGTAATGCTTGCAGCCGTAGATGTAGTCGTTCCAGCCGTAAGCGTTGGAATCGTTCCAATCGTAATGCTTGCAGTGCTTGAGGTAAGATTGGGAATTGTTCCTGTGGTAATCGTTGCGCTTGTTGAAACAGTGCGATTTCCTGTGGCCGTACCGAAAGTCAACGCTCCGGTAAGGTTTAGATTTGTATAAGTTCCGCCGGTAAGAGCATCATCAAATAAATTGGATACAGTCGTCTGCCTGGGTGCATCGCCAGCCGTCAAGCTTGCATCGGCAATAAGGATGCTGTCATCCGTAGCGACATTGGTTAGGCTTGGCTGGTCGG
>Ga0214923_10006709_pt1 | contig 12827 bp, 13 predicted proteins | sample LL1510_MetaG_FD_177993 | JGI IMG/M metagenome (GOLD analysis project Ga0214923, IMG submission 177993) | Freshwater microbial communities from Lake Lanier, Atlanta, Georgia, United States - LL-1510 | ecosystem: Environmental > Aquatic > Freshwater > Lake | place: USA: Georgia | collected...
CGATAGACTTAAAAAAGCCAAAGAAGCAAAAGTAACCAGAATTGTAGCCACAGATACACGCAAGAAGAGTAAAAAATAATGGACAAAGAAGAATCAATACAATTTGCACGAAAACACTTAGAAGATCTTCTTAGTTTTTTTAGCGCAAACCTTACGGTCAGCGCAAGCTGCGAAGATGACGTGATAGAACTGTCGGTTCCTTCGAGTAGTTTTAATAGTATTTTAATTGGACGAAACGCTGAAACTTTAAGAAGTTTTCAGTTCATGCTCTCTACAATGCTTCGAAGCAACGGAGCCGAACTCACCAGAGTAAATATAGACATAGCTGGTTACAAAAAAAACCATGCTGAAAAAATTGCACTAAAAGCTAAAGACTGGATAGATGAAGTCATCAGAACAGGCGAGAACAGGACGGTTGATCTAAACCCAGCAGATCGCAGAGTTGTTCACGGCGTCGCCAGTGATTACAGTGAGATAGAGACTCATTCCGAGGGCGAGGGCAGAGAAAGAAAACTTATAATATCTCTTAAAAAAGATTAATCTTCTAAAGCTTTTTTATATATTTCAAGTGTTTCTCGAGCCATTTTTTCCCAAGAATATTTTTTAAACTGAGCGTGGCCTTTAGTAATCATTTTTTTACGTAGAGTTTCATTTTCTAGCACATCTGAAATTTTATCTGCCATATCTTTTATGTCGTAAGGATTAAAATATATTGCCGCGTCACCATATATTTCAGGTAAGCAAGTCGCATTGCTGCTAATTACAGGTGTGCCATAGCCCATGGCCTCAAGACCGGGCAAACCAAAGCCTTCCATCAAAGACGGAAAAACATACGCCTCGGCTTTAGAATAAAGCCAGTCTTTTTGATTATCAGGTAAGAAATCCGTAAAAATAATATTTTTATATTTTTTACCAGTGAAATATGTTTCGTTTATTTTAGTGCTAGCATTTTTTTTACCGACCAGTATAAGACCTAAATCTGGGTATTTTTTTAACAATAATTGGTGCGCATCGCCAAGCCTTTTGATATTTTTATAGTCACTTTGCTGACCTACGTATAATATGAACTTTTTAAATGGATGCTCGTATTTTTTTAATGACCCCAAACTAACATCGGCAGACTCATATGTAAGGTTTATTTTGTTTTTGGCTGATTTATCAAATTTTATTACCTCGCTTTTAGTAAAATTAGACGGTACTATAATTTGGTTGCTGTTTTTAATTACATATTTAAACACAAAATAGCCTATGAACTGCTTAAATCTATAGATAAGTAAATTTTTATCACTATTATATGTTTTTAGAAGTGTAAGGTCGTGTATGGTTGTGACCTTTTTACCTTTATACAAAATAGGTTGTTGTGGCATACAAAAATGCACTAGATCGGCCGATAAATTATCTAAAAAGCTTTTAAATTTCAACTGTTCATCTAGGCTATAATTTTTAAAATCAGCTACGATAATTTTAAAATTGATATTTTTGGGTTTATAAAAATTAACATCTTTTTTGGGTACTAAAATGCTGTACCTGTTAGTTTTATCTAGTTTTTCAAGATATTCTATTAATTTCTGAACATATCTACCGGTAGAGCTATTTATAACTCGTGCGTCTATCACTATGTGTTTCATATTACTTAAATACAAACCTCGAATATAATATATAATTCCATACTAGCGTCACTAAAGTAGCGATGAGTTTGGATACAACTAATCCTAACTGGTTGCCTATCGAAAAGCTTTCAGCCAGACTCAAACAAATAAATATTATAAATGGCTGTATCAGCCATAGGCCAGTCAAGGTTACAAAAGTAAAAGCAATAAACTGTTTTTTATTAGACGGACTATTATTTTTAAAAGTAAATTTTTTATTTAAAGCAAAACTCATTAAAAAAGCCGTAGTCGTAGATACGTAATTAGAAGCTATTTTATCAAAACCAAGAGATGTTAAAACAAATAATAGCCCAAAATCAATGGCGGTATTTAGACTCCCAACAAACCCAAACCGTAACTTTTCAGCGTTTCTTTTTCTGAATATTTCCATGATGATATTTTTCTACAAAATAAACTGGTCGATTTTTTGTCTCGTTAAATATTCTGCCGACGTATTCTCCTATGATACCAATAGAAATAAGTTGCACGCCGCCCAAAAACAACACAACTGCCATTAACGAAGGGTAACCAGCGACGTCATCTCCAAATATCAATGTCTTTAAGACAATAACGACTATAGCAACAAAAGCCACAATTGAGATCAACAAACCGCCATAGCTAGAAAAACGAAGCGGGGTAGTAGTAAAAGAAGTTATACCATCTATAGCGAAGTTTATTAACCTACCATAATTCCACTTTGTTTCACCGGCAGCGCGAGGGTCTCTGTTGTATGTGATCTCTTTTTTCTTGAAGCCTATCCAGCTGAACATGCCTTTTGTATACCGCTGGGATTCTCTTAGTTGTCTCAGCGCTTCTATGCATCTTTTGTCTAGGAGCCTGAAGTCGCCAGTATCCACCTGTATCGGAACTCTAGTAGATTTTTGCAAGATTCTGTAAAAGATGGTGGAGGTTGTTTTTTTTAACCATGACTCGCCTTCACGACTTATCCTTTTTGCATAAACATCGTCATAGCCTTCTTCCCAGTATTCCAACATTTGTGGAATTAATTCTGGTGGATCTTGCAGATCTGCGTCTATAACTACTGTCGCATCGCCTTTTGCGTGATCAAACCCAGCTAGCATCGCAACTTCCTTGCCAAAATTTCTAGATAAATTTACATATGAGATTCGACTATCTTTTTTGGAGTATTCCACTATTTGTTCCAGTGTTTTATCGCGACTTCCATCATTTATAAAAAGGAATTCAAAATTATATTTCGTGTTTTTTTCCGCAAGCAGATTGAGCCTATGATAGAGTTTGTCTATAACAGCTTCTTCGTTGTATGCAGGAATCAAAATAGTCACTGTTTTCATTATAATTATTATATCATTGCTCTCGAGATAGCTCTTGAAGTTTTGAAAGTATCCTGTTTAAATTTTCATCCCAAGAAAACCTATTGATATTCTCCAAACCATAATTAATTAATTTTTTTCTTAAGTCTCTATCTTCCAGAGTCTTTATAATCGCCGAAGCTATAGAGTTGTCATCGGCAGGGTCAAAGAAAACAGCTGCATTACCGGCTGTTTCTTGTAATACTGCAATATCAGAGCAAGCAACAGGAACATTACTGGCCATCGCCTCAATAATAGGTATACCAAAACCTTCGTATAAAGATGGCATAACAAATAGGTTAGATCCTTGATATAGAGTCGGGCTATCTTTTTGATTAATATATCCGATATGTACCACATTTTCATTGTTTAAGTTAGATTTTTGAAGTTCTTTTTCAGCCTCTTTTGAGCTCCAGCCTTTCCCACCTGCAAGCACTAAAGAATATTCACTTTTAATGCTTTGAGGTAGTAGCCTGTAAGCCCTAATAAGATTGACAAGATTTTTTCGAGGCTCAAAGTTTCCTATGAAATAAATATATTTATCTGTAGGTATTTTATACTTAGATTTTACGTAATTTATTTCTTTACTTGTCGCTTTATTATAAAAACGCTGGTCTACAGTGTTATAAGTAACAACAATCTTATCCTCATCTATTCCAAATTCTTTCACTATTTCCTTTTTTACAGTCTTGGACACAGTCAATATAATATCTGTATTTTTTATAGTTCTCGGAACTACTCTTCTCAAGTGGGTTAGGTTTTTTGACTCAACTGTTTCAGGATGATATATATATGTCAAATCATGTATGGTTGTAGCAGTAAATTTAGATTTCGCTGTTGGCCACGTAGCAAAATTTGTAAATATAGTTAAATCCACGCGCGGCTTAAAAATATCAAAAGGCCATGCGATATTTAAGCTTTGAAGTTTTGAGTATATTTTTAATGGTACAAATTTATTGGAAGTTATTTTTGATTGAGTGATTCTAATGTCAGGAGCTGGTTGTCTATTTAAGAAATTAAAATAGGAAAGGTCTTGCTCCACTGAAGTATCTTTATCTAAGGATTCGATAATCATTTTAGTGTAAATGCCAACCCCAGAAATAGTACCAGTTGCTAAGGTGCTAATTTCTGTACGGACTTTAAATCTATTTTTCATATAGTGGAATATATTGATTTTTTACTATATCATCAAAATTAAATTTTTCTAAGTATTGTTTTCTTGCTTCTTTTGCTAGTTTACTTCTCAATTTTTTATCTAAATATAATTCTTCCATTGCACTATAAAGAGATTTTACATCTTTAACATCAACCAGCAATCCCGTTTTGTGATCAATTATTATCTCAGGATTACCACCAACCCTAGTTGCAATTATAGGCAGAGCGAGCATCGACGCTTCCACAATCGACATACTAAATGATTCATGATATGTAGGATGCATAAAAATGTCTAGATTTAATATTTCAGAGTAAGGGTCATCTATGTGGCCGGTGAATATGATTTTTTTATTATTTTTTGCTTGCTTTTTAAACATTTTTGAATCAGGTCCGTCACCTATGATTTTCATAAGCACATCTTCATATTTTGCAGAGAGTTGGTTGAAGGCTTCGATTGCCTCACTAAAACCCTTGTCTACCACGAGTCTTGTTGCAAGCCCAAAGGTAGTGAGCTTGTTTGATTTTTTATGATATTTATATTTAGAGTCAGAAACTCCATTATAAATCAACTCTATTTTATTTTTCAGCCTATTATTCGATTTAATTTTATTAAATATTAATTGATACTCATTTTGACTAACTATCACAATTGAATCTGCCATAAGCCCGCACAGATAAACTGCTTTACCGATAGGATTTTTATACCAAACATATAGATTATTGAATAAATGCTTAAGGTCTGCATGATCAGTCCAGATTACTTTTTTTCTAAGTAATTTTCCTGCAATTGTACCAGCTATAAAATCATCTTTTCCTTGAAGATGTAATATACTAACCTTATTTTTTACGACTATATATATATACCAAAAAAATAGAATCAATTGCCAAAGAAAATAGAATGGCGTTAATGTAACTCTAAGGCCGCTCCAATTTTGTCTTTTCCACCACCAGCCTTTTATGGTTTTAATGCTTTTGTTGCTAGCAAAATTCAAAACAAGGGGCGATCTACTAGCGACATAGGAGGCATAGCCATATTTATTAAGTATTTCAGCTAACAATACAGGGAATCTCTCTCCGCCACCAAAGTCTTTGAACTCAGCATTTCTTACAAGCAATACATTTTTTCTTTTTTGAATCATTAAATAGATTATATCTCAATAAAACTTTTCTTGATACAGACACATTTTAACTGATATAATAACTTCAATGAGGTATTTAAATTCACGTAATCGTGCAATATTGAGCGAGATGGTAAGGACTGACTTTAAAGTCAGATATCAAAGTTCTGTTTTAGGTTACACCTGGTCTTTATTAAAACCACTTTTTCTGTTCTCGATACTTTATGTTGTATTTACATACATAATACCTTTGGGTAAATCAGTAGAACACTATCCCGTTTATCTTCTGCTTGGCGTTGTGATATGGAATTTTTTTGTAGAATCTACCATGATAGGAGCAAGCTCAATCGTGGCCAGAGCTGATTTGATACGTAAAATTAGTATACCTAGATATCTGGTCGTCATTTCGAGCTCTGTTTCAGCGTTGATCAACCTTGGGATAAGTCTTTTTGTTGTACTTATATTCGCATTGTTAAACGGGCTCGCTCCAAAATTTGGATGGTTAATGATATTTCCAATCATCGCAGAGCTCATGGTTATATCTTTAGGAGTATCTTTTCTTTTAGCCGCACTTTATGTAAAGTTTAGGGACATTACCTACATTTGGGAAATATTTCTGCAGGCAGGTTTCTATGCAACGCCTATTGTTTATCCACTCATGACCGTAGATCCAAAATATCAGCCTTTTTTCTTTATCAATCCTTTAGCTCAAATTATGCAAGACGCTAGATATTTTATAGTTACGGAAACATCAACTACCATATGGTCAACGGTCACTTCTTTAAAAGTTTTGATACCTTTTGCGATAGTTATATTGTTCGCAATTGTTGGCGGATGGTACTTCAAGAGACAATCTAAATACTTCGCGGAGGATATATAAAATGAGCAAAGACGATGATATAGCTATTGCAATTCATGACATTCACAAAGATTTTATATTGCATCAAAATAAAAGCACATCATTCAAGCACGCTTTGGTTAATATTGTAAGAAAAAACGGTAAATTGACTCAAAAAGTCCTTGATGGAGTTAGTTTTGATGTAAAAAAGGGTGATTTTTTTGGAATTGTTGGCCGTAATGGTAGCGGAAAGAGTACTTTATTAAAACTTATTGCCGGAGTTTATTATCCAACCTCAGGGTCGATAGATATTAATGGCGGACTTACTCCATTTATTGAACTAGGAGTAGGATTTAATCCTGAATTATCAGGGCGTGACAATGTATTTTTGAACGGTGCTTTACTAGGATTTAATCGAAAAAAAATGAATTCTATGTATGACGAGATTGTGGAATTTGCTGAATTAGAGCCTTTCATGGATCAAAAACTCAAAAACTACTCATCCGGCATGCAAGTTAGGCTTGCGTTTTCAATTGCTATTAAGGCAGAGAATGAAATACTTATATTCGATGAAGTATTGGCTGTTGGAGATGCTAATTTCCAAGAAAAATGCATAAAGCAATTCGAGAAATACAAAAAAGAAGGAAAGACAATAGTTTTGGTAACACATGACATGCACACGGTTAAAAAGTTCTGCAACAAAGTAGCACTATTAAACTATGGCATATTAGACTATATTGGAACACCAGAAGGTGCTGTAAAAAGATATGCAGAATTAAATAAAATTCCGTTAAATGCAGATAAGAAATAAAGAGGAGAATGAATATGTTCAAAGACAAAGTATTATTAATAACAGGTGGAACGGGTTCATTTGGAAATGAAGTATTAAAGAGTTTTTTAGATAGCGACATTAAAGAGATTCGAATTTTTTCTCGTGACGAGAAAAAACAAGACGACATGCGAAAGAAATATAACAATACAAAGTTAAAATTTTATATTGGCGATGTTCGAGATGTTAATTCACTAGAGATTGTAATGAAAGGTGTAGATTATATATTTCACGCCGCTGCACTAAAACAAGTTCCATCTTGCGAGTTTTTCCCTCTGGAAGCAGTAAAGACCAATGTAATTGGGACAGACAATGTAATTACGGTAGCAATTAAAAATAAGGTAAAAAAAATTATATGCCTCAGTACTGATAAAGCTGCCTACCCGATAAATGCTATGGGTACAAGCAAAGCAATGATGGAAAAAATAATTGTAGCCCGAGCACGAGAACTAGGAAATGACGCAGGCACTACGATTTGTTTAACTCGTTACGGTAATGTAATGGGTTCTCGCGGTTCTGTCATACCACTTTTCTACAGCTTAATTTCACAAGGTAAACCTCTAACGATCACTGATCCTAAAATGACCAGATACATGATGACACTTGCAGATGCGGTTGATTTAGTTATTTTTGCATTTAAAAATGGCAATCAGGGCGACCTTTTTATTCAGAAAGCACCAGCAGCTGAAGTTGGAGTAGTTGCAAATGCAATAAAAACTTTCAAGAAATCTGATGTTCAAACCGTAATAATTGGTACAAGACATGGCGAAAAAGATCATGAAGTTCTTGTGACTCGTGAAGAAATGTCAAAAGCTGAAGATATGGGAGAATTTTTCCGCATTCCTATGGATAACAGAGACATGAACTACAATAATTTTTACCCAGAAGGCGATGGAAAAGTAGTTGAATTTCAAGAATATAGCTCTGTTATTACAGAGAGACTAGACGAAAAAGGTGTAATAGAGTTACTCAAGAAAATGGGTGAGGTTGAAGCGTGAAACTCTTGATACTAGGTGCTGACGGTATGCTCGGACACGTTGTTAAGCAATATTTTATCGAAAAAGGATATCAAGTTAAGGGAACATCAAGATCTGAAAGTCAGGATTTTGTTTTTGATGCTACAAAGAACCTAAATGATATTGAAACATATATAAAAAACTACAAACCTGACGTAATAATAAATTGCATAGGTATTTTAAATAAAGCAGCTGAAGATAACCATGCTTTAGCGTCACTGGTAAATGGCTATATGCCAAATTATATTGATGAGTTATGCAAAAAAAATAATGTGAAATTCATTCACGTATCTACTGATTGTGTATTTGATGGAAAAAAAGGTGAGTATTCTGAAGAAAGCTTCAGAGATGCAGTTACATACTACGGTCTATCGAAAGCCGTTGGAGAGATAAATAACGATAAAAACTTAACTCTCAGAACTTCCATTGTCGGGCCAGACATCAACCCAAATGGAATTGGATTATTCCAATGGTTTATGAATCAAAATACCGAAACAAATGGGTACGACAAGGTTATCTGGACAGGCATAACTACAATTGAATTTGCTAAAGCTATGGAAAAATCTATCAAAAATAATTTAACTGGACTTAGACATGTGGTAAATAATGAAAAAATAGATAAATATAGTCTATTAAATCTGTTCAAAAAACACTTCAATAAAAATATTAAGATAAATCGAAAAAGTGATTACGTAAGTGATAAAAGCTTAGTACGAACAACAGATTTTGATTTTGAAGTGCCTAGCTATGACGACATGGTAAAAGAAATGAGCGAATGGGTAACTAATCATAATGAATTATATTCAGAAAGCCAGAGGGTAAGCAAGTGAAAGTAATGACAATAGTTGGCACGAGGCCTGAAATTATCAAACTATCAGCAGTAATTCCTGAGCTAGATAAATATTCCGAACACATATTGGTTCATACTGGACAAAATTATGACTATGAACTAAACGAAATATTTTTTGAAGGTATGAGCATCAGGAAACCCGACATTTTCATGAATGCCGCAGGAGAAAATGCATCCGAAACGATTGCAAATGTTATAAAAGAGTCTGACAATTTATTCAATGAACATAAACCCGATGCCCTGTTGGTTTACGGAGACACCAATTCATGTCTATCTGTAATTTCTGCCAAAAGAAACAAAATTCCTGTTTTTCATATGGAAGCTGGCAACAGGTGTTTTGATCAAAGAGTTCCTGAAGAGCTCAATAGAAAAATAGTAGATCACCTAAGCGATATTAATATGACAATTACAGAACATGCTCGTAGATATCTTGTCGCTGAGGGAATTCCTGCCGAGACTGTTATCAAGATCGGCTCAAGTATGAAGGAAGTTTTAGATATTAACAAAAATTCAATCGAGTCCAGTGATGTATTAAATCGACTGAACGTCAATCCAAAAGAGTATTTCCTTCTAAGTACTCATAGGGAAGAAAATGTTGATAGTGAAAAAAACTTTAATGACCTAATTGATTCGATCAATGCAATCTGTGAAAAATACAAGTATCCAATTATATTTGCAGTGCATCCACGAACTCAAAAACTTCTAGAAAAAAACAATATACAACTGCACGACCTAGTGAAGACTATGAAACCTTTAGGATTTGCAGATTATATTAAACTACAACAAAATGCTTTTTGTGTAATATCAGACAGCGGCACCATAACAGAAGAATCATCATTACTAGGATTCCCAGCAATAACCGTACGACAAGCTCATGAGCGACCAGAGGGTATGGACGAGGGGACACTGATTATGACTGGCCTAGATAAAAATACAGTTCTCGATTCTATTGAGATAGTCACTTCGCAGAGAATGCCGATTGTTAAAGACTACGATTCCGATAAAGTTGCTCAGAAGGTAGTTCGAATAATTCTAAGTTACACTGACTATATAAATAGGACAGTTTGGAAAAAAAATGGAAAAACGGTTTAACATAAGTTCAATTTTAAATGACGGAGAAAGATTAATACCGTTTATTTCACATGACGATGCCGAGACCGTTAGGCATTTAAGCTCACACTTTTTTTTCAGAGATATCATAAATAAAGATGCTAATATAACAAATAATACAAGCCAAAGCGTATTAGACTTAGGATTTGGTACAGGCTATGCCTCTTTTATTTATGCAAATCTAGATACAGTCGGTAAAGTAAAATCTATAGATGTTTCAGATGAATTACTTGAGTGGGCTATAGAAAATTACTTTAATAAAAAAATAGATTACGAAATTCGTGACGCAGTCAAATACTTGAAGAATTTAAAGCAGCCATATAATTACGTAGTAACGCGCCATGTGCTCGAGCATATTAAAGATGGGCTTAATATTATTAGTGAGAATAATTTCTCTGACAGACTACTGATAAATGTACCATATAATGAAAAAAAAGGTAATCCTCATCACATAATAACTGGCATAACCGAGAAAAATTTTCCGAAATTTAATAACGTTGAATTTTTTTACGAAGACCTGGACGGAAATACCTATAATCGAATACCTAAGGGTATATTCATAAATAGTATAATATGCATTGCTAGCAAACCTGGCTTACCTAAGGTATCTAGCTACTTCAAATTTCCGATAAAGTCTGCACGCATAACTGAAATCTATCAAATCTTAGCTAAAAATAATTATAATTTTATTGATAACATTCTAAGAGTTCAATTAAGTAGGGGTCTCAATTATAAAAGTCACATAGTAGAACTAGATGAACTCAAAGTAAAATACTCCACACTAATTACAGAAAATCATAAATTGAAAAATGAGTTTGACAACTTGAAGTCAAAATATAAACTAATCGAGTCTAGCTTATTAATGGCAAAGGTTCAGATCGACGAGATTACAAGCAGTAAGAGATGGAAATATTCATCGAAAATAATCGATATGATTAGAAAATTACAAGGGCAATAGTATGAAAATTTTCAAACCAAAAGTATCAATCATTATACCCGTGTATAACGGATCCAACTACCTAGCTGAAGCAATAGATAGTGCAATTGCACAGACATATAAAAATATAGAAATCATTGTAATAAACGACGGCTCAAATGATAATGGCAAAACAGATAAGATTGCTAAGTCGTACGGTAATAAAATTAAATATTATCACAAAGAAAATGGTGGTGTAGCAACTGCACTGAATTACGGAATCGAAAAAATGACAGGGGAATATTTCTCCTGGCTCAGTCACGACGATTTATATTATCCTGATAAAATTGAAAAACAAATATATTTTTTAAATAATCTTGATAATAGAGATGAAATAATTCCCTACGCAGACTACGATTTAATAGACGAGAAAAACAAGATTATTGACACAGTATTTCTGGATCACGATATTCTTGAATCAAAACCAGAATACGCTCTTCTAAGAGGTAATATAAACGGTCTTTCACTCTTAATCAGTTCTAAAATTCTAAAATCAGAGAAGTCGTTATTCAATCAAAAACTTAAATGTACTCAAGATTACGATCTGTGGTTGAGGTTGTCAAAAAGATACAAATTTCTTCACATGAAAGAAGTTATAGTGAAGACAAGAGTCCATAAGATGCAAGACTCGATCAATCACCCTAATGCTATAAGCGAAGGCAACAGTCTTTGGGTGTCAATGATGGAATCAATAGATGAATCTAGAAAAATTGAACTTGAGGGAAGTCTTGCAGCATATTATATTGGCATGTACTGCCATCTTTCAAATTCAATGTATAAAGAAGCTACAAAATACGCACTTTCTTGTATAGATAATGAGTTTGATAGACTTACTAGTGTAATACCTCGCAATAAAAGACTAATATCTGTAATTATTCCATGCTTTAATAATGCTACTTATTTAAATCGCGCTTTGGAATCTGTAAAAATTCAGAAATACGATAACTACGAGGTCATAATCGTTAACGACGGTAGCACTGACGACGCTACACTGAATATACTGGATCGCATATCCTCTGAAAAAATCAAGGTATTTCATACAAGCAACAAGGGCGTTTCTGCTGCAAGAAACTATGGATACTCTAAGTCAAAAGGAAACTACATTCAGTTTCTGGATTCTGACGATTTTTTGCTGGCCAATAAATTTAAATTTCAATTGGCTGTCCTGATGTCAAACGCCTCTATAGGCCTAGTATACTCAACATATAAGTATTACAACGAAATAGAATCCAGTTACGAAGCGCCACATCTAAAAGTTGATCTTGGAGTTAAGACTTTTGAGTCCCTAGTCTATGGATGGCAGAGGGATTATAGTATTCCGATACACTCGCCACTAATCAAAAGAAGCTGCTTCGACAATAAGGAAAAACCATTCGAAGTAGACTTTAAGATATCAGAAGACTGGATTATGTGGATTTCTCTCTCTCTAAAAACTAAATTTTTTTATATAAATTCACCCATGGTTATATATAGAATCTGGCCTAATAGTACTACAGGGTCGTCTCATTCTGGCAGTTCAAGTATTTATTGGGCTAGTAGATCGATTTCATACATAGCCGAAAAATATATTAAACCCACTGATTTAAATAGATATAACATAGAACAACAGAAATATTTAAAAATACTGTGCTCTATGTATTTTACGGATGAATTTAGTTACGGATACCGTAAGATGTATAACGACGCTATATCGAAAATAAGGTCGATCGAATCCAGTTCTTCATGGAAAATCACAAAGCCGCTAAGACTTTTTTCTTCTTTTATCAAACAATCTTATGAAAGTGGAATAGCATATAGCATAAAGATTAGCATCAGAAAAGCGTGCATCAAAATTTTAGAGGTAACAAATTGAAAATTTTCAAACCAAAAGTATCAATCATTATACCCGTGTATAACGGATCCAACTACCTAGCTGAAGCAATAGATAGTGCAATTGCACAGACATATAAAAATAT